>Ga0315291_10011870_pt1 | contig 10597 bp, 9 predicted proteins | sample YL17G12_20_MG_FD_203070 | JGI IMG/M metagenome (GOLD analysis project Ga0315291, IMG submission 203070) | Sediment microbial communities from Yellowstone Lake, YNP, Wyoming, USA - YL17G12_20 | ecosystem: Environmental > Aquatic > Freshwater > Lake > Sediment | place: USA: Wyoming | collected... | reverse complement strand
GCGCGGAATGCCGAGCTCGAGGCGCAGGTTTCACAGTTGCAGACGCAGGTGATCGACCTGCAGCAACGGGCCAATGAGACCGCGATCCTCGCGGCGCTGGTTGATTTCTCGCGCGCCAGCCCGGAGAGTAGCTACAAGGCGGCCTCGGTAATCGGCCGCGATCCGAGCCCGTTCCTGCACTACATCATCATCAATCGTGGTTCGAATGACGGAATCCGTCGGGGAATGCCCGTTGTCACGAATGAAGGCCTGGCTGGTAGGATCGACGCTGTCATCTCGGACGCCGCGCGGGCGCAGTTGATCACAGATTCTGCCTCGGCAGTCAACGTACATCTGAGAAACGCCGGCACTGACGCTGTCGTGGTCGGGTCCGTGACCGGTGATATCGGTCTGGAATTGATCTCACAGGATGCGGCAGTGGAATCCGGAGATATCATCCTAACCTCCGGCCTGGGCGGCGGTTTCCCGCCGGACCTCATCCTGGGACAGGTGGTGAACGTGCGCAAGCTGCCCGCCGAGCTGTTCCAAGAGGCGACGATTCAGCCAGCTGTGGATTTCAGCCGCCTGCAAATAGTCCTGGTGATCACGAATTTCCGCGCGATCAACACGGTACCGCTCGTTCCCACGGCAATTCCGTAAATGCGGAATTTGATAGCCATACCGCTCCTGGGGCTGGCTACCATCATCCAGTCCTCCATCGTCGGGCAGTTAACGCTTCTCGGAGGTACTGCTGACCTTGTGTTGGTTCTTGTCATGGCTTGGGCACTCCAGGAGGCCGTCACCACGGGATTCCAGTGGGCTTTCCTGGCGAGCGTATTCATGAGCCTGATCTCGAGCCTGCCCTGGTTCATATACTTTGCGTGCTACATGGGCATCGTGCTGCTGGCTCTGCTACTGCAACGAAGGGTGTGGCAGGTACCGCTGCTCGCGATGTTCAGCGTCACATTCCTTGGCACCGCGCTACTGCACATGGCCACGTACCTGTATTTGAGCTTCTCGGGTCGTGCGATCCCGCTGGCGGATTCACTTGGCCTGATTACGCTTCCGAGCATATTGCTGAATATGCTGGTGGCAATTCCGGTTTTTGGGATGACGCGCGACCTGGCCAACTGGGTATTTCGAACCGCGGAGCCGTCATGACGCGCAACAACTTGCATCGCGCAACCGGCTTGGATCCCCGTCGACTCGCCCTGGTCTTGGCCATGATCCTGGTCGTGCTGCTGGCGCTGCTGGCCAGACTATTGTCCCTGCAGGTCCTCGGCAGCCAGGAGTGGCTCGACCTGGCCGTCGAAAATTACACACGAAACGTCAGTTCGCCGGCGCCGCGCGGGATCATCTATGATCGAAACGGCTATATCCTGGCCCGCAACGTGGCATCCTACAACCTCACGATAACGCCGGCGAATCTCCCGGATGATGACGCCGACATCCAGGGCATCTACCGGGCCGTGTCACAGCTGACAGGGATACCCGTGAATAGTGGCACAGTGGGCGAGGCAAAGCTCTTTGCCCCGTGCGTGGAGGGTCCCGGGATCGCCCAGCTGGTGGAACTTGGGGATTCCCTGGCGCCGTATAGTCCTGTCCAAGTGAAGTGCAATGTCGGGGAGCAGGTCGCTCGGGTCGTCGAGGAGCGAGCGGTGGATTGGCCGGGTGTTGCAGTGGAGATCAATCCGATCCGGGACTATCCGACGGGTTCGCTGACGGCGAATCTGGTTGGATACCTGGGCCCCATACCGGCGCTGCTGGAGGCGGAGTACCGCGCCCGCGGCTTCATACCCAACCGCGACAAAGTGGGATACGCAGGAATCGAGCTCTCGCTGCAGGAGGTTCTGGGTGGCAGGAACGGCGCGCGCGTGGTGCAGGTCGATGTGGCCGGCCAGGAACTGCGAAACCTCGAACCACCAATTGCCGACGTTCCAGGTTTCAACGTGACTCTGACGATCGACACGCGCCTGCAGGCGGCCGCGGAGGCTGCTTTGCGGCAGGAGATCGACTTCTGGAACCGCTGGTTCTATGGCGACAGCGGACAGCAGCGCATATCGAGTGGCGTTGTCATCGCCATGAATCCGCAGACCGGCGAGATCCTGGCGATGGTGTCGTTTCCGACCTACGAGAACAACCGCATGGCGCGGCTCATTCCCGCGTATTACTATGACCAGTTGAGCAATGATCCCCGCAATCCGCTGCTCAACAACGCCATTCAGAGCGAGTACCCCCCTGGGTCAGTATTCAAGCTGTCGGCCGCGACCGGCGCCCTCAACGAGAAGGTCATACCGGGGCCGCAATACGTGATCTTCGCGCCGGGCCAACTCGAACTCTGCGAGCAGTTCACGCCTAACGAGCCGTGCGGCCCGGGCAACACGCGCCCGTTCGTCGACTGGATCTACGATACCCGCCCGGAGGGCTTCGGAGCCATTGACTACTTCCACTGCATTGCCTTCTCCAGCAACGTGTGCTTCTACAAATTGGGCGGCGGATTCGAGGACGAGATCCCGAACGGGGGCCTGGGAATCTTCCGCCTGGCCGAATACGCCCGGGCGCTGGGCTATGGCGCCCGATCAGGCATTGAACTGCCGGGCGAAGCCCGCGGTCTGATACCCGACCCGCGTTGGAAGCGCATCAACCAGGGAGAGAACTGGTCCACAGGTGATACCTACATCGCGACCGTAGGGCAGGGCTACGTCCTGGCGACCCCTCTGCAGGTGCTGCTTTCTGGTGCGACGCTTGCCAACGAAGGCAAGCTTATGCAGCCCACCGTTGTCCGTCAGGTCACCGATGCGGGGGGAAACCCGCAAACGGTGTGGTTCAGCCCCAGTGACTTTACGCTGTGGATGCCTCTGCGGGGAAACGAGGACGCGGGCCCCGGCAGTGACGCTTGGGTGAATCTGGCAGACGAATCGACTGCCGGCTCGCTGCCTGAGGGTAGCTATCAGATCTCTCCCTTCGTCCCAAACATGAAGTGGGATATCACCAGGACTCCGCTAATCGAGATCTACGAATGTGACGCAGGCAACTGCCTCCCGACCGGCCAGAGGAAAGCGGTTGATCCAGGCGTGGTGCGCGACGTGCGGGCGGGGATGCGGTTGGCCGTAACGGAAGCCGGTGGCACCCTCCACCGTGTCTTCAGTGAGACGTATCCGTTGCCGATTGCTGTGGCGGGCAAAACCGGCACGGCGGAATACTGCGATGATGTTGCGCTCCAGGCAAATCGGTGCCAGTTCGGATCTTGGCCGACGCACTCTTGGACCCTGGCGTTTGCCCCATATGAGGATCCGGAAATCGTTATCATGGCCTTCGAGTACAACGGGGGAGAGGGCGCTTCAGTCGCCGGGCCTGTGGTTGGCAGGATGATGCAGGCCTACTTCGATCTAAAATCCGTCGACCTGGCGCGCACCGGGGGCTAGTGCGGCGCGACCGGAGGGAAGACAACGGGAGCGGCCGCCCATTCTTCGCAGCGAGCAGAGAGCCAAGCCCGCGGAGGACGCCAGCGCTCCGGTGGCTCGCGCGTTACTCATGCTATAATTCCAAGGAATTTCATCTGATGGATGACCTTATTGCCGCAATCCGCATCAAGGGACTGCGCGATGGCTTGTTGGTCTCGCTTCCTGAGGGGGAGTGGGACGACCAGAGCGATGCCCTGTTGACGCAAATCGATGGCCGACAGGCCTTTTTCCAGGGGGCGCGGTTGGCGCTGGACGTGGGGTCGCAGGTTATTAGGGTGAACGAAATGGTGGAGCTTCGAGATCGGCTATCGGAGCGAAATGTCTCACTCTGGGCGATCATCAGCGCGTCCGCGGTGACTGAGCAGACGGCGCAACTGCTGGGCCTGGCAACGCGTGTGTCGAAGCCGCGACCAGAGGAGCAGCAAAGCATCGATGCGGGTCCGGTATCTCAGGAGACAGCCTTGTACGTGAATCGCACGCTCCGCTCCGGCACGCGCATCGAGTTTCCGGGGACGGTAGTCGTCCTCGGAGACGTGAATCCCGGGGCCGAGCTGGTCGTACATGGCAGCGCCATCGTCTGGGGCAGGCTGCGAGGCGCGGTGCACGCCGGCGCGGCCGGCGATGTCGAGGCCGTGGTTTGCGCGCTAGAAATCGTACCCATGCGACTTCAGATCGCCGGCGAGGTTCTGCAATCATCGGCCGAGGGCGTCGACACTGGGCCCGGGATGGCCGCAATACGGAAGGGGAGCATCATTCTGGAAGCTTGGCAACCCGCAGGGACGGGACAGACATGACCGCTGAAGTCATCACACTTTCGTCTGGAAAGGGCGGGGTCGGCAAGACGACTGCAGTCGCGAACATCGCGGTGGCTCTGGCGGCTGAGGGCGTCAAGGTGGTTTGCATTGACGGCGACATTGGCCTAAGGAACCTGGATGTAGTCCTCGGCCTGGAAAACCGGATCGTCTACGACATTGTTGATGTTATCGAGGGGCGCTGCAAGCTGCGCCAGGCGATGATCCGTGACAAGCACTTGCCCGAACTGCACCTGATCCCGGCGGCCCAAACTCGCGACAAGACCGCAGTCTCGCCCTCCGACATGGTGCGCATCTGCAATGAGTTGCGACCGGATCACGATTTCGTGTTGATCGATTCGCCGGCGGGGATCGAGCGGGGATTCCGGAACGCGATCGCCCCCGCGGACCGCGTGTTTATCGTGACCAATCCCGAGGTCTCGGCGGTGCGTGACGCCGATCGGGTCATTGGCATCCTTGAAGCCGAAGACAAGCGCGGGCCGTCACTAATCATCAATCGACTCAATCTCACCCTCGTCAAGCAGAATGACATGTTGTCCGCTGAGGATGTGCTGGACTTGCTGGGGATCCCCTTGATCGGGATCGTGCCCGAGGACCAGTCTGTGATCGTGAGCTCCAACCACGGAACGCCGGTGGCGCAGGATCCGCGCAGCCGCGCGGGCCAGGCCTTTCGCGATATCGCCAAGCGGATACGCGGCGAGGAGGTGCCGTTCCTGGGCGCCGACAAGCAGGCCGGGCTGTGGGATCGCCTTCAGAAGATGACTGGGAGGCGATGATGGGCTGGTTTGGGAAGCATCGAAGCGGGTTGCGGGCCAAAGAGCGGCTGCAGCTTGTTCTCATCCACGACCGGACGGACCTGACCCCCGAGGAACTCAACGCCCTTAAAGACGAGATCCTGGAGGTGATCGCGAGGCACGTGGACTTCGAGTCCGACGCCGTGCAGATCGCCGTGGAGCATGACGGCCGTTCGCAGCGGCTTGTGGCTGATATTCCGCTCCGGAGCGTAACGCGCCGCCGCGCTGAGTAGTCGATGCGCGGGCTGGCCTGGCGGAATTTCGATTTCCTTTTGCTCGGCGCGGTGGTGCTGGCAAGCGCCTTCGGCGCCATGATGATCCGGTCCGCGGTTGCGGGGAATGAGGGCCTGGCAGGCTACGACACCCGCCAGGCGTACTTTGCGGCGGCCGGCACGATCGTCATCGTTCTGCTGGCGAGCATAGATTACCGGTACTGGCTCGCGGTTCACTGGCCCATCTATGTTGTAATGATGTTGTTCCTGATGTCGCTTTCGGGCCTCGGCCAGGCGGCATTCGGCGCTCAGCGCTGGTTTCAGGTGGGCGTGCTGTTCGTGCAGCCGACGGAGTTCGCCAAGATCGTGGTCATCCTTGCGCTCTCGCGGCACTTCCACCGCAGCCAGCATGACGCCCGCGACATGAAATGGCTGCTCAAGAGCCTCGCCTGGGTCTGGGGCCTGGTGATCTGGATCCTGCTGCAGCCCAACCTGTCGAACGTGATCGTGACGATGTTCATCTGGGCAAGCATGGTTTGGATGAACGGCGTGCCCTTGCGCCAGATTGCATGGCTGGCGTTGGCCGGCGTGGCCATCGCCGTCGTGGCATTCCCTTTTCTGGAGCCTTATCAACAGGCCCGGGTGATCAATTTTGCGCTTCCCGATCCGCAGGCCCGCACGGGCGCGACCTACAATGTGCTGCAAGCCTTGATCGCCATCGGCTCGGGCGGCCTGTTCGGCAAAGGCTATGGGCATGGCTCCCAAACACAGCTGCGGTTCATGAAGGTTCGCCATACGGATTTCATTTTCTCGGTGACGGCCGAGGAGTTTGGCATGATCGGCGCGATCCTGATCGTGTTCATCGAGGCGTTCGTGATCTACAGGTGCCTGCGTGCCGCACAAAAGACCCGAGACCCGGCAGGCGCGATGATCGCCTATGGCGTGGCGATGCTGATCTTCTTCCAGAGCGCGACGAACATCGCGGTCAACCTGCGCCTCATCCCGGTTTCCGGCCTGCCGCTGCCCTTCATCAGCTACGGAGGGTCGGGCCTGATGGCCCTGATGATCGGCGTTGGCCTGGTGGAAAGCGTGGTGATGAGGCACAAGGAATTGGAGTTTTGAGGACGGTCGCAGTCCGCGGGTCACGGAGTTGAGGACGGGAGCAGCATGACTGAAGCGAAGAGACCGGCGCGCGTCAGGGTGGCGCCGTCACCCACGGGACACATGCACCTCGCCACAGCGCGGACCGCGTTGTACGACTTTCTACTGGCGCGGCAGACAGGGGGCCGGTTCATCCTGCGCATCGAGGATACTGACGTGCGGCGCACCGTGCCGGGATCCGAGCAGGAACTCATGGATGGACTGCGCTGGTTGGGCCTTGAGTACGATGAGGGACCGGATGTGGGCGGCCCGTTCGGCCCGTATCGGCAGACGGAGCGCCGTGACCTCTATTTGGAGCATGCGAAGGTGCTGGTCGACCGCGGCATGGCGTATCCGTGCTTCTGCACACCGGCGCGCCTGGAGAAGATGCGGGCGGAGCAGCAGCGTGGGAAGCTGCCGCCCCAGTACGACGGCCTGTGCCGCCAACTCGACCCTGACGCGGCGCGTGTCCGCGTGGGCTCCGGCGAACGACATGTAATACGGTTCAGGATGCCGAAGGAGGGGACGACCTCGGCGCGCGACCTGCTGAGGGGCGAGATCGTCATCGAGAACAAGAACCTCGATGACTACGTACTGCTGAAATCGGACGGCCTGCCAACGTACCATCTGGCCGCGATGGTCGACGACCATCACATGCAGATCACGCATGTGCTGCGCGGCGCCGAGTGGCTGAGCACGTTCCCGCTTCACGTAAACATCGTGCGCGCCTTCGGGTGGGAGGAGCCTGAGTGGGTGCATCTCTCGCTCTTCCTCAAGCCCAGCGGCAAGGGAAAGCTCTCCAAGCGGGACGCATCCGAGGCGATCAAGGACGGGTACTCGGTCTTCGTGAAGGACCTGCAGGATCTTGGCTTCATTCCAGAGGGCGTGCTCAATTGGATTGTGCTGATGGGGTGGGGCGTGGCCGAGGATGATGTGCTCACGCTTTCCGACATGGTCGAACGCTTCGACCTGCAGCGCCTTACCGCCTCGCCCGCCGCGATCAACTTCACGAAACTGGACCACTTCAACGGGACGCACATTCGCAGGCTTTCGGATGGCGAGTTTGCACGGCGCGCGCGGCCTTTCTTCGCGAACCTGGGGTTGCCGGTCCGGGATGAGGTTCTGGAGCGAATCGCTCCGCTCGTCAAGGAGCGCGTCGCATCGCTGGATGCGGCCCCGACCATGGCCGGCTTCTTCTTCCGGGAGGAGGTGGAGCCGCGGTTGGAGGATCTGATGCCCAAGGGCATGGATTCCCAGTTCGCCACCGGTGTCCTTACCGAATCGATCGCGCTGATCGAGAGCCTGCCGGAATTTACGGCGGCACAGGCGGAGCCGGCATTCCGGCGCCTAGCGGAACGGCTGGCGCGCCAAGCAGGCGAGGTTTTCGGTGTCTTGCGTATAGCCGTAACCGGGCAGAAGATAAGCCCGCCACTTTTCCAGAGCATGGAGATCGTAGGGCGAGAGACCGTTCTGCGCCGACTACGCGCGGGCGTGGAGTTGCTGGCGAAGGGGAGCTGATGAGTTGTGGGAGTGAATGCTATGAGCGAACGTGAGGCGCCGTTCTTGGGGACATACTTCGACCGTGACGCTGTGATCCGGTGGTCGCGAATTCTGGGTATCCTAGCCTGGGTGGTGGCTGCGGTCTATGCCGCTGACTTGGGACTGGGGCTCACTGTGCAAGTGCTGCAGTATGCACGCGGAATTCTGGTCGGGCAGGGCTTGACCGACAGGCTGCTGAATCTGCTGTATCTCCTCCTGCGACCGCTGCATGGGATCCATTACTTCGGACTGCTTCAGGCGCTCTCGAAGGGCTTGCTGATCGCGCTGGAAATGGAGGAGAACACACGGCGTGCGGCGCGCCGGTAGAGGCCGTGGAGCGTCGCCGCGCAGCTGCCCTTGCCCGGGCAAAGACCGCATGTTACAATGCGCCGCGCAATCGCACTGGGGGCTCGTCCAATGGCAGGACGACTGACTCTGGATCAGTTGATAGAGGTTCGAATCCTTTGCCCCCAGCCTAGCATATACCGCCGATGAGGCGGTATATTGCTTCTTTCGGCCATATATGGGCGTCCCAAAATCGCCAAAAGTCACTCGCGGTTGCAGTTGGTTGCAGTTGGTTGCAGTTGAGCTAGTGTCACGGCCACCGGAGCGACCATTTCTTCAATCACGCTCGCTGCATGGTCCTGCATGTCCAACGTCGAATGAGCATAGATCCCCAGGGTGATGCTTGGGCTCGAATGTCCGAGGATCTTCGAAACCACCAACGCCGCGACGCCATGACTGAGCATGAGACTGGCCGCAGTGTGGCGCAGATCGTGAAACCTGATGCGCGGGAGGCTGGCCGCTTCAAGCACGCGATGGAATTCATCCTGGACCGCACACGGCGCGAATGGCGTGCCGATCCTGCTGGAAAAGATTAGGCCGCGTTCCTGCCAATCGCTTCCGGCCTCATATCGCATCTGTTCAACCCGGCGCTGTTGTTCGCGTAGCATATCGAGCGATGTTTCGCCCAGGCGAATCGTGCGAATGGCCGAATGCGTTTTGGGCTCGCCAACGGTTGCACCCAGGCGCGGCATCTGGTGAATTTGCCGCCTGACCGAGATCGTGCCCTTGATCCAATCCACATCCGACCAGGACAGACCCCGCAGCTCTGAGAAGCGCATGCCCGTTGTCACCGCCAGGTGAAACAAGGTCCGGAATTTCGAGCTGCTGGCGGCCACCAGGAAGGTTGTCACTTGCTGTTCGTTGAGAATTGCCATCTCACGGTATGGCTTCTTCGGCAACGTCGCACCGTGGGCGGGATTCTTGCCAATGATCCCCGTTTTCGCCGCATGTTCGAGCGCCGCATGCAACACCCGATGAGCGTAGCGAATGTGCGAGATACCGACGCCCTGGGCGGAAAGCCTCTCGTAGAACCGATTGACGATCCGCAGGCTCAAGTCCTTGATGCGCACCCTGCCGAGCATGGGCACGACATAAGCGACGATCAGCCGTTCATACTGGAACGCGGTCCGCTGCCGAACCGATGACTTCTTGACGCCGATCCACTCTCGCAGATAGTCATTCAGTCGGAGGTTGCGCGTCTCGAAAGTCATCCCCTGGTCTACCTGGTCTAGCGTCTGACGTACCCAGGCTTGGCATTCTGCCCGCGACTTCGCGGAATGACTGATCCGCTTGCCCAGGAGCGAAACTTGAGCGACCCAGGAGCCGTTTGGCTTCCGGAAGATCGAGCCTTCGTTCTTACCTCTTATCGCCATTTCCGTTGCACCCTTTCGGTGAGCAAAGGAAAGGCGACTCGTTGCCCTGCCACGTTGTTAAGGTCCAGTTTCCCCCGATGGACGACCCTATACGCGGCTCTTATACTCCGTTCGGACCTCCAATGCAACCTCAACACTCACTTTCTACTCTGTCTCATTCGTCTATTGCGAAACTCCACCCCCCTGTGAGTAGGTGGGGGTGGAACCCGGAAAAAACCATCTTCCCCCGGCCGTGCGATTTTCCGGCGGACCGCCCTTGTATCAAGCCACCCCCCTGACCCCCCTGTTGGCGCTGAGTGCACTTGCAGCGCACGTTCCCGCCGTCCTCCTCACGTCCGGGCGGCGGGGCCCTGGTGCGCCGCAAGCGCGCCTAACAGTGGGGGACCACGGCTTGACACCGGGCGGCATTCCGCCGACGCACGAAACCGCCGGGGGAAGATGCCACCCGACCACGGATCAGTGACCGCGAGCGCCGAGAGGGTGAGCGTGTCACGCGGGCAGGACGAGCGTTCCGTGGTGCAGTCCACTAGAACAGGCGTTCTAATGCCTTGACCACATTCTATAAACGGTTTATGAATTTGTCAAGGGTGAACGTCATGCCTGGACGATTGAGATCCGAACAGAAACCACGAACACCGGCACATGCGGCCGATGTTCGTGGGGAGACTCAGCGGAAGTTAAGACAGGCTCGTTACTTCGAGAAGGCTCTCAACACATCTGCTGGGGGCAAGGCTCCAAAGTCCGCATTCACGAAGTATTGAAGCCTCTCTACAACACCCTCGCACGTTCCCAACTCCATGCCGATCCAGTTCCTGCCGTGCTTCTCAGCCACCTGATAAGTGGTGCCTCCGCCGCCGAAAGGATCTAGCACAACGTCCCCTGCATTCGTTGACATCTTGATCGCGCGCTCGGGGATCATGGGCTTGAGCTCGTTTGCCA
>Ga0315291_10011869_pt1 | contig 10599 bp, 8 predicted proteins | sample YL17G12_20_MG_FD_203070 | JGI IMG/M metagenome (GOLD analysis project Ga0315291, IMG submission 203070) | Sediment microbial communities from Yellowstone Lake, YNP, Wyoming, USA - YL17G12_20 | ecosystem: Environmental > Aquatic > Freshwater > Lake > Sediment | place: USA: Wyoming | collected... | reverse complement strand
CCGACCCCTTTCGCCAGGTCGTTCGCCCGGCCTATCGCGTCGTCAAGACTGGGTTGCTTCTCTGCGATGTGTTTGACGACCTCGGCCGCCACCTCGGCCTCGTCTCCGAAGTCAGACACCAGCCAGGGCGGTAGGTTGCTCCCGCCGTCCTTGATGACAAAAGGCGCCATCCTCCTCTCGATCTCGTCTTCGGACATGACTTGGCTGAAGCAGTGAAGGTGGGCCGTGACTGATCTTCGTCCACTCGGCGAAGAGATCTCGACTCTGGGTGGACTGGTTTTCTCTGTGACACGCGTGAACATCTTCAGCAGGATCGGGGACGGGATGAGTTCAGGGGACTGACAAGCGACAGCTAAGTTGATGCCGCGCGAGAGCAGCGACGAGAAAAGATCGTGAAGGAACTGGACGTTCGCAGGCGATGCTCGCGATCGAGTCGCGAAGAACACGTCTGGGTGTGTAATCATCACAAGTTCAGTGCCAGGATCGAGCAGAGCTCGGGCTCTCAGAAGGCAACTGAGACAAATCAGGGTGGCCTCGTCGGCCGCCTGCACCAAGGACATGTCAACGAACACATCATGAGACATCATGGCTTCCATGTCGAAGTCCTCCTTATTGCCCAAGTACTGAACGGAAGAGGGCCTAGCCAGCAGCTCTAGCTCCTCTATTTCCTGCTCAAGGAGGTCGGCTGCGAGCGAAACCCCTGTTGGCTCCTTGCCAGCCAAGACCAAGTCCTGCGCCCTCCTCACCATCTCAGCATTTGGCATATCCCCCCCAACTGAGTACGCTGCCGCGTACAGCATCGGAAGCACCGACACACCTAGCGACCCGAACGGCTTCAGCGGGTTGAACCGTCTCTTCACCGGCCTCAACACTACTGAGTCTTCGAGTTCCGAGGCGATGTTAGTCAGCTCGCCGAACCTATCCAACACAAGAACGCCTAGGTTGTGTTGCTTCGCGGCTTCTACTATGAGAGCCGCTGTTGAGGCGAAACCTGATCCGTACACGATCACCCCCGACGAGATCTCTTCGGTGGTCAGAGTCTTGGACCCTGTGCTCACTTCCATCCTTCCTCGCCCCATTCCATGAGCAACCCCTTGCCGACCATCATCAACGGCCTAGGACTGTGGGCAACAAAGGCTAGGTTCTCGGGCAGGAACTGCTCGCGATTTGCCAAGAAAGGTGTCAGCACCGCTCCGACTAGGCCCTTCTCCTCGAGCGCCGAAGGCTTGGAACAAAGCTGTACGACTAGGTCGTGGTTAGAGTCGTGGAAAGTTCCTACTCCCACAAATGCATTGGGTGACCCCCGACGGTTCAGAGTCTGCCTGATCTTTTCGGCACATCCCAGATTGGGTGAGTCAACACGCCAGCCTGCTCTGTACAACGAACTGGACACTGATCTTGCCACGGCCTGAGATGGTTCAGTGCAGACCACGACCCACTTTCCGTGAGCCAGATTGGCCGGTATGTCGACTTCGGGACCGTCCGGCAGGGCAAGCCTTGCTGGCAGGCTGTAGGGAGACAGGGATTGGATGTCGAGCCCGAATGAAATCAGGCTGGACTCCCAAGAGAGGGCCCTGTCAGTGTCAGTTCTTTCGAGTCTTAGGGGTCGCTGGGAGCCGACTGTCGCCGTCGGTCTGTCCTCATCGGACCTATAGAGAACGACAGCTATGTCCCCCTTCTCGGATTGAGACCTGAGCTCACGGAGGATCGATCTCCCGACTCCGGTCAATGTCGAGGAATATCGCATGGCAGAGATCCGTGAGACAGTACGTCTGACCTCGGGTTCCCCTTGGATGACTCTCTGCTTGGGGTAGTTCGTGATGCCAACGGGTAAGTGGTCCCGAGCATTCGGTGTCCGTTTCCTCGAGGCTACCCAGATGACGAGGGTTGCAGCTACGACACCAGGAGCACCGTACGGGAGCCCCACACGGCTTGAGGCCAGTCCGACAACAAAGAACGCCGCGGTAGATGCAAGCATGACATTGATGCGCATTGCCCATTTGGGCCCAAGTGCCCTCAGTATGAAAGAGGCGAATACAACCAAAGTGGGAACTGAGGCAAGCCCCTTGGCAACGGACGCAGCAGAAAAGATCGCGCAAATCTCAATCAGCGCGGATTGAACCACCGCAGCAACGATCAGCCCGAGTATGATTGTCTTGGTCCATCCCATCAGCGAGTGCGTGACCATGCCGTACGTACTGAGGTGGACTGTCATAACCCGATTGGGAAAACAGCCACTGCTTTACACGCAAACGCAACTTGCCCTTGTCCGCCCTGCCCTTTCCCCTGTTGGATGGTCGCCAGCTCGGGTCTGAATCTCGAGCCGATGCATGGCACGAATCACCACAGCAAGCCCACGCAGACGGCCCGTCACACGCTAGTTGGTCTATCCTCTCAGTTGCACTCTCTCAGTGCGTTCCTCGTCGCCGTCCTAATCACGAGATACTGCAGGACAGTCGTCATCACTCCAGAGGGGACGGTCGTCAGGATAGCCAGCATCCCAGACAAGGGATCATGCCCTCTCATTCTTCCACTCTCCTCAGAGAGATTTCCTTCGTCCTCGCTGATACACATTCTGTACGCATGGTACATAGAACCACGGGTCGAGACTTGCCGCAACTCATTTAAGCGGAAAGATTCGGGGGCCTCCCGGGCAGTCACATGAGCGTGGTCGAGGCTATGATGAAACCAGAAACCTACGACGAACATGTCGACCGGATCAGTCTGATTCAGACGCACATCTCGTGGGTGTTCCTCACCGGTCAGTACGCCTACAAAGTGAAGAAGTCCGTCGACTTCGGATTCTTGGACTTCACGACCCTTGAGAAGAGGAAGCACTTTTGCGAGCAGGAAGTGTTGCTCAACAGGAGGTTCAGCAATGACATGTACTTGGGGGTTCTCCCAATCACGAAGGGCAATGGGGGGATGCGCGTCGGCGGGCAGGGTGAGGCAGCCGAGTATTGTGTGAAAATGCGGGAGATGCCTCAGGAAGCTCTGTTGTCCAACAGGCTGAAGACAGGCAGGGTGAACAAGGACATGGTCGGGGAGATTGCGAGGGTCGTCGCAGAGTTCCACTCAAGTGCGCAGACGGGAGGAGAGATAGACCAAGGTGGCTCGATCGAGACAATCAGGTTCAACTGGAACGAGAACTTCGAACAGACGAGGGGATTCACCGGCGTTACGTTGAGTCGCGAGACTTTCGATTCCATCAGTGATAGGGTGAGCCTTTACCTGTCGAAGAGCAGACCGCTGTTGGATCGCAGGATACGTGAGGGGAGAATAAGGGACTGTCACGGTGACCTCCAGTCGAGCAACATATTCGTCACGGACAGAACCTATGTCTTCGACTGCATCGAATTCAACACGCGTTTCAGGTACAGTGACGTTGCTGCCGACATCGCCTTCCTCGTGATGGACTTCGACTATCACAAGAGACAGGACCTGTCCGAGCACTTCGTCGACAGGTACATCGCCTACAGCTCGGACAACGAGATTCCGATGCTACTGCCCTTCTACGAGTGTTACAGGGCGTACGTGAGGGGAAAGATTACCAGCTTCCGGCTGAACGACAAAGGGATCAGCGCAGATGAAAAGGACATCGCGCGGAGGACTGCTAGGGAGTTCTTCGACCTGTCGTTCACTTATGCTCAGCAGCTCTAGTCCGCACCACTCTCTCGATGGTCGCGATCTCGATTTGGTCGCCGAGTTGTGCATTGTGAACGATCACGCCCCCGTTTCCGCTGTCGTACCTGAGCATGGTCACGCTGTCGGACGCGGGATCCTCGAACCTCTCCTTCACCTTCAAGTAGACGTCCATCGTGACGACGTAGCTCAAGTCCTCCGTTGAGGACGCCCTTTTCTTGAGTCTCTTCGAAATCACCTCTTCAGACGCGACACACTGAATGAGGTACGGTCGATGTCCGGCCAGTTTCGCGGCCGAGTATGTCTCTTCCCTGGTCTTCCTTCTCGAAAACGACCCATCCAGCACAACGCTGTTCCGCGACAGAAGCACAGGCGTTCTCCTCATCACCTCTTCATAGACAAGATCGCTCTGCTTCCAGATCAGCTGCTGGTAGTTATCCGGAATGCTGGGCAGAGGGTCGAATATCCTCTGAAGGTCATACTTGATGGGTTCGTTCGATTTCAGCAACTGCTCGAGCGTGCATTGTTCGAACAATTCCCTCCTCAACCCGTCGGTGCTAAGCAACGTCGCCCCTGTTTCAGCAACAAGCCATCTGGCAGCAGTCGTCTTTCCAGTCAGCGGCAGACCACACATCACTATGAGCAACTTCAGAGAGCGGCGTGGCTTTCCAAGGTCCGTATATTAGCGTTGGCGACAGGCACTTGAGGTTTGGCTACCAGTATCTCGCTGAATCCATTTGGATCGTCCGTGGGCTTTGCGTTGAATTGTTCAATGTTCTGGTCCCTTTCTTGGAGGGTAGCATCAGGAGGAGGAAGGTCATGAACAGCGTCGAGAGAAGAAGCAGGCCGAACTTAAGCGTGGCCGAAACTGAGGTGAACATTGCGCTAAGGGGGTTCGGGTTCGACGGATTTCCTAGGACAGCGATTATGTTGATGTTCTCAATGGCATCGAAGAGCATTGCAGCATAGGGCAGCAGAGTAAGAACCGCAACCTGAGACTCGTTAGCTTGGAGGATAAGGCCTCGCGCCCTGAGACTGCGAGCAAGTAGAAGACTGATTCCTGATAGCAGCGTACCGTAGCCTAGCATGAAGGCGAAGTCAACGTAGGTTGCAAACAGTTCTTTCTCGATCAACCTCGAGCCCCAAGCCGACATGATTTCCATCGCCATCGTGTCTGTCCACACGAACTCGATGTCTAAGACCCCATAGGACGTAGTTCGCTTGAGTTCGTCCTCAACAGGAGCCATGATGAGATACGCCGATATCAAGACGATCCCAGCCGAGACTATGATCAGGTAGATGACTTTGTCCGGAGGCCAGGCGTAGAGTCTGCTGAACAGGGTGGACATCAACTCTCCTATGAGCTGTGTCAGTTAGAAGGCTTGGCAAGAACCGAGTCGAGATGCGATACCGAAGAGAGTGGCATGATTTCGGAGGATAGGCAGACAGCCCTGATCCAGACGATGTTCACTTTTCCTTCTTGGATGCCTTCGTGTAGAGGACGAACCACACAATGCCGACTGCGGAGATCAGCGATCCAATGGCAATTGCCCCAATGGGCAGACTCATCACGAGTGCCAGGCTGAGTAGAGCTCCTGCAATCGAGTGAAGCGGGCGCAGGGGGGCTTTGAAGTGCAGCTCATTCGGAGGCGTTCTCCTGAACAACTCGAAGGCCGAGTAGTTCGTTAGCACGTGAACTATCAGCACACAGAAGCTGCCGAGCGAAGCCAGGCCGGTTAGGTCTAAACCGAGCGAAAGGATCGCCATCGTCACTCCGGACAGCAATATGGAGAAGACAGGAGTATCGAACCGGCTGTGAATTCGTGAAAGGAAGTCTGGTATCTCCTCGTTCCTAGCCATGGCGAAGAGGACCCTGGACTGACCCATGACCGATGTCAGGATCACACTGAATGTCGCCATGAGCGCTCCGGCTTCTGCAATCTCCTTTAGCCCAATCGTGTCTGCCGCGTCTGCGATGGGCGTAGGCGAGGCGCCCAGTCTCTCATACCCTATCAGACCGACTGCAGTGATCGACGTGAAGAGGTAAATCAACACCGAAATCGTCAGCGCCATGAGTATTGCACGAGGTATCGTCTTCTCGGGCTCCTTCACTTCCTCCGCGGTAGTGGCTATTCTGGGAAATCCGATGTAGGCAAAATAGAACAGGGAAGCAGCCTGAATGACGGGGAAGAGGCCATTGGGGAAAGGGGTACTGAAGTTGGAGAGTCGGATGTTGGGCAGCCCCACTAGTATGAAGAGGAGAAGCACTCCGACCTTGGTGATCACTAGCAGGTCGTTCAGCAACGCGGACTGCTTGATCCCAATTGCATTTACGAGCATCACAAGCCCGATGATCCCAAGTGCCCCAAGCTTGGCTGGCACGAACGTGAAGACCGAAGAGAGGTAGCTTCCGAATCCGAGGCTTGCGGTGGCCCCCAACACGATGTTGCCTCCGACCCACAGCCAACCCATGACGAACCCGACGGAGTGAGATATCATCTCGTGCCCGTACTCGTAGATTCCACCGGCTCTTGGCATCGCCGGACCCAGTTCAGCGAAGCTGAAGGCCGTGAACGTGGCACTGATGCCAGCGATGACCACTGACACTACCACACCCGGACCGGCCATACCGGCGGCCACGCCTATCAGAACGAATATGCCCGCGCCTATTATTGCCCCGAGCCCGATCGAGGTCGCGTCGAGCAGGCCGAGCTTCCTCTTCAGTGTGGGTTTGGACGATCTCTCCTGATCCGAACTCAAGGGTTGCGATGCCCTGCTTTCAATATGATAAAGGTTCGCTGTCAGTTATCTGATCTTCGTTCGTGGCTTGGGTGGAAGGGTTACACCGCGTTTATGCAGCTCAGCTAAGCAGCAATCAGATGCTTCTCGAAATCCCTTACCTTAGGTGGCCTCTTGCCCTTGCCCGGCTCGATGGTCAGACCTTCCTCCCTCAGACGAGCTGCTTGGGCTTTCACTCCACCCGGGTACTTCTCGTTTAGTTCTCCTCCTGACTTCAATGTGCGCCAATAAGGAGTGATACGTTTCTTTCCTTGCTCTGCTTCCTCCTCTGCCGCGTGGGCCGCCACCCATGCGAAGATCCCAGTTGTTATCGGGCAGCTTATGGTAGCGCCGTGTTTCTTGGCCAGTTCGTTTCTGATCTGGTTTATCGTGATGACCTTGCCCTTGGGGACCGACCTCATGATCTCATCCACTTCTATCGGAGCCGGGATAACCACTGTGCCCGTTCCCCATCGCTTGCTCATCTTTCCGGTTATCTTCTCAACTCTAGGCAAATCCTTGCTGTCTACCAGCTTCTCCTGCCAAGACTTGCGCGTCTTACTGCTCCCCATTTCCACTCACTGAGTTTCGCTTCACTCCTTTCTTAAGCCTTGAGTCGGTACTTTCCTTCGGACGACTCGCTTACGCGGATCGACAAGGGAAGTCTCCCACTGCTTGCCGCCAGAGACCGCGCCAAGTCCGAACGCTTAAATGACAAACCCACAACATGCGAACCGCATGATCATAGACATGCACGCTCATTGTTCTCCCGCGCCGGGCTGGCTGTCATATGATCTGATCAGGAAGGAGCACATGCGATGGATTACCGTTCGAGGCCTCGTGAGCAGGATGAAGAAAGAAGGGATAGGCAGGGCCGTCCTGCTTCCCATCGGCAGCCCGGAAAGCTCCATTGAGCCCGTGACCACGCGCGAGGTAATAGCCATGTGCAGGAGTCATCCGCGTATGCTGATCCCGTTCTGCAATCCCGATCCAAGGGTCAACGGGGGTTCCAAGAGGGACTTGGACTTCATACTTGAGCAGTACAAGGAGCTGGGATGCAGGGGCGTGGGCGAGGTCACCGCCAACATACCGTTCGACGATCAGCGCTCCATGAACCTGTTCAGGAAATGCGAGGAATTGCAGTTCCCCCTTCTGTTTCACATCGGACCCCAAGAAGGAGGCTGCTATGGTCTAGTGGACGATTTCCATCTGCCGAGACTTGAGAAGTGCTTGAGTTCATTCCCGGACCTCGCGTTCATTGGCCATTCACAGCCCTTCTGGTCAGAGATATCCGGAGACCTCAAGCCGGAGGAAAGGAACGGCTATCCGACCGGCAAGGTCGCACCAGGCGGTAGGATTCCGGAACTCCTCAGGAATCACGAGAACCTGTACGCTGACCTGTCCGCCGGTAGCGGCTACAACGCCATATCGAGAGACCAGGAGTTCGGGATCGGCTTCTTGGAGGAGTTTCAGGACAGACTGATGTTTGGCACCGACTTGGACTTTCCTGGCCAGGAGATACCGCAGCTGAAATACATCAAGCAACTGAGAGATGATCGCAGAATCTCGAAGAAGACCTACGACAAGATTATGCAAAAGAATGCAAGCAAGGTTCTGAGAGCGGGCTCTCACTGAGACTAACTGTACTCGGGGCGGAGAACGGCAGCCGACCGCATTCTTGGGCCTGAGGATACTAAAGAGAATCTCCGACTGAACTCACTCGGATGGATGTGAACCTAGGGGTGGACAGCACTCCAATGCTTAAGAACGTTCTGTGCTGGCGCCCCTATATTGAACCTGAGAAGAACGGCCGAGTTAGTGAGTGCAGTAGGACCGGCCGTGCTCATCTCAGTTGAACTCTTCGACCCCGCAAGCATTGTCACTGCTACAGCTTCAGGGGCGAAGTTCGGATTCGCGATATTGTGGGCCGCCTTCTACTCGGGTCTGTTGTTGATTGTGATGCAGGAGATTAGCGCTAGAGTGGGTGTCTTAACCGGGAAGACTCTGGCCGAGAACATACGCAAGCGTTATGGAAAATCGTACGCACTTCTGCTGTTCTTTCCGTCGCTGTTCTTGGATCTGTCTGTACTGACCGCGGAGATCATCGGTCTCAGCATGGCCATCTCCTTCCTGCTGAATGTGCCCTACGCTCTGTCCGTTGCCCTGTCCGTTCTCTTGGCGAATATCTTGGCGAACCTGGGTTCATATAGCAGACTTGAGAAGGTGATAATGCTCTTAGTTACCGGCATCTTCATCTCATACTTCTACTTCTTCTTTGAACTCAACATCCCCCTGTCTAGGGTAGTCGTGGGTTCGATTGTGCCCACGCTCGACCCAAAGTCCTTCTACTATGCTGAGGCGATAATCGGAGCTTCGATAATGCCGACCTACCTCATGCTACATAGTGGGCTCGTCTACGAGAAGGGTTGGGTTCACCATCACCATAAGGGCATCGAAGACCTGATCGAGGGAGAGCAGAAAGCAGTCAGGAACGAAAGGGTTGATTCCATCTTCAGTCTTCTCATGGGCACAGTTCTTAGCATCGTAATCATAGCATGTGCTGCCTTTCTGATAAGCGGAAGAGAGATCAGCACTTATCTGGACGTAGCTTCGCCCTTCTACGCTAGGTTCGGAGATCTCGGACTGGTGTTGTTCTCGCTCGCTTTCGGTTTTGCCGGGATCTCGGCTGTGATGACAGTCGGTTTGTCGAGCGTGTACAATAGCTTTGGGTTCCTGGGGATAAAGGAGAGAATGGACATGCGGGGGTTCAGGCGGGCATTCTTCTTGTGGTCTGCAATAGCAGGAATTGCATCGCTCTTGCCGAACGGAGTGGGGATTATGATCTTCACCCAGTACCTGAATGGTGCACTATTGCTCTTGGTAGTAGTCCCTCTAGTGCTTATCGCTAGAGACACAGAACTCATGGGGCCACACAAGATCGGCACAGTCACAACTATGCTGGCCCTAGCCACCGTAGCCATCACAACGTTGCTCTTCGTGTCGTCTTTGGTTCTGTAGACAAATGCGAGGAGTTCTCGAAGACGATGACATGCAGATAGGTCCACCCTCTGATTGGCCTTCTGCCTGCTCAGAAGGAACGCATGGCCTCGTCAAACGTTAAAACAGCAAGACGCCCGACTACTGTGCCTATGGTTTCTGAGGGCAATCTTCGCGGCGAGATCAGCAAGGTCATCTCAAGTGGTGTGAGTGAAGGTGCATACCCCGGGGCAGTCGGGGTCATTGCAGGAAACGGCAGTCCGCTCTACCTCAAGGCCTTCGGGTACGCCTCCGTGCTACCTTTGAGAGAGAGGATGAATGACGGTATGCTCTTTGATCTTGCTTCCATAACAAAGGCAGTCGCGACTACAACCTCCATAATGACCTTGGTGGACGAAGGTAGGATGTCGCTGAGCGACAAGGTAGCCGATATTGTACCCGAGTTCGGAGTCAATGGCAAGAACTACGTTACAGTGCTAGATCTCCTGACACACACATCGGGTCTGGCGGAGTGGGCCGATCTCTACACGAGGCACTCTACGCGTCAGGATGTCCTCCGTGAGATATGTTCTCTTGGGCTCGGATACCCCTCCGGTAAGAGCGTCTTGTACAGCGATCTCGGGTTCATGATGTTGGGAGGGCTGGTGGAGCACATCTCGGGTGAAGCGCTCGATAGATACGCCAGCCGCAGGATATTCGACCCTTTGAGCATGAAGAATACGATGTTCAATCCACGGAAGCGGCTGGCAAGGCGTTGTGTTCCAACCGAGTACTCGAACTGGAGGCTCAGAATGGTGAGGGGAGAAGTCCACGATGAGAACGCGTTCGCAATGGAAGGGGTAAGCGGACACGCCGGGCTGTTCTCGACAGCCCAGGATCTTGCGAGGTTCGCCACGATGGTATGCAACAAGGGGGAAGTCGAAGGAACGAGGATCTTGAGCCCGGAGTCAGTTGACCTGATGGCCACGAATCACACCCAAGAGCTGAACGAGTCTAGGGGACTAGGTTGGCTGGTGGAGCCCGAGTTCACTGAGGGCGCCAAGACGTGGGAGATTGGCCACAACGGGTACACAGGTGTGTCTATGGCGATATCGTTCAAGAAGAGGGCTTTCGCTGCGTTGCTAACGAACAGGGTACATCCCGTCAGAGAGGGCAAGATCCCGGGCGACAAGTCAGTGGGGA
>Ga0315291_10011867_pt1 | contig 10599 bp, 13 predicted proteins | sample YL17G12_20_MG_FD_203070 | JGI IMG/M metagenome (GOLD analysis project Ga0315291, IMG submission 203070) | Sediment microbial communities from Yellowstone Lake, YNP, Wyoming, USA - YL17G12_20 | ecosystem: Environmental > Aquatic > Freshwater > Lake > Sediment | place: USA: Wyoming | collected... | reverse complement strand
AAATAAGCGTACTTCCCGGTGCGATGGTCAGCGTGACGTTTTCCGTCTTCGCAATCATCGCGCCCCCTATCATCAGGGCGACTGACAGCACGATAAAGACAATTGCTGCACCGAGCAATTCCTTCATGCAATCACATCAAATCCTGGCATTTCTGCCAGGATTTTACATAAAACTCCGATATGGAGTTTCAAACCATACTCACCCGTTACCTTTATAAATATAACACCAGAATAGGTGGTAGTAGTAAGTTCGAACGGTGATTGCCGCCTGGCGCATGGCGCCTGGCGAATGGCGATACTATGAATGTGGAAGATTTACAGGTTTATCAGGAATCGTTTGCATTGTCAGTGTCACTTTATCCAATCACCAGGAATTGGAAGGACTTCTGGCTTCGAGACCAGGTGATGAGAAGTTCATCGTCGGTATGCGCAAACCTTGCAGAGATGAGCGGTCATCATACGGATGAGATGTATCTGCACAAACTTACAATCTGCCGTGGTGAGGCAAAAGAAATCATATTCTGGCTGAAATATTGCAATGCCATTGGCATCCCAATACCAAACGAACTTTCCGACAAAGCAGACAAAGTAGCAAGAATGTTATACAACCTAAAGGAATCGGTAGGCAATCAAACAGACGCCAGGCGCCCGTCGCCAGGCGCCAGGCGATGATTATGGGAGAACTTGATATCATTCAAATCGGCATTGGCATTCTGGTCCTGGTATTAATCTGCGGCGCTGCGGTATTCGCCCTCTGGCAATCCATCAACCAGAAATACCCCACCGTCACATACGATGTGTATGACCGAGGCGTAAAGCAGCGCCGTGTCTACCGCCTCTGGGGTGATACCGTCGTTGAGAACAACATCTTCAAGCTGCTTGTGAACGACTTCACAATCATGGGCGACCACAAGCAAATGGAATTTGACATGGTCGATTCGGTCGGCTTCTTCGGCTTCGGAGGCGGCCTCAAGCGCGTCTACCGCGCCTACCGCCGGTATGATTACCTGTTCGCAGTAAAGAAAACCAACTTTATCGAACTCCCTGCAACCGATGCAAAAGGCAACCCGGTGCTGAACCCCGAAGGCAAACAGCAAATCATAACCTACGAGACAACCAAAATCCAGCCTCAGATAGTCGTTGAATCATTCGACGGGAACGCCCTGGACAAAATCAAGGTCCGCCTGTCCCCCCTGGGAATCCTCGTCCCGCTCGAAATCCACAAGGTCAACGAAGCCCTCCAGGAATTCGAGGTCACCAACGGCAAAGCCATAGCATCCCGTTTCATCGACAACCAGAAATCAAACAAGCTCTACCTGGAAGCAACCAACCCGCTGGTCAATACCCTGCTGTACTCTCTTCCCCTGATTGCAATCACGCTGGTCAACGGAGTCGTCCTCTACCTGATATCCACAACGGTATTGAGCAAAATGGTTGAGATAACCAGCCTGCTTCAGAAACTTAAATGATGGTGATGCCATGGCTACCGGCGCTCGACCTGACAATGAGTACGAAACAATGTACCAGCAATTTATGGCAACCTGTGTAGTGAAAGCCAAGGATGACGATGGCAATGATATCATCCTGATTGATGACCGGCTGGCCCAGGATGTCATCGCCTACGTCCAACGGCAGCTTGGCAGCATCGCCCGGCTGGGCACCATCAACGACTCCCAGTACCGCATCATCCTGACGGAAACCATCGATGACCTGTTCGTACTAATATATATCAACCATTATGAGAATGGCAAACCGGCCCTTGAGAAGGACCCAATCTTCACCTCTTCCAAAAACCTCATCAAATACCTTTTGTCCCGCGTCCTCGGCGGCAAGGACTACCAGCTGGAACTGGAAGAGATACGGGCGAAGCAAACCCAGCAGAATATCATACAATCACGGTAACCCGTTTCCCGCCTAACGTTTCCCGTTACTTTCAACGGCTGGCAATGTTTCATCAATAGCAATCCAGAAATACATAGAACGACAATGGGATAAGGTATGATTCTAACACACAAAGTCAAGCACAGCAGAAATTTCAGCCATGAACTCAGCCTTGCCAAGAAAGTTGCAGACTTCGCTATCGCAGAGAGGAAAATATCCAGCAAGGACGTGAAGCATCTCGGCTTGAAATCCATGATAGCAAATCAAATCCTGCGGAAGTATGCAAGGAACCGAAGGGCAAAGGAAGCTACATCGGTTAATCTGGCAGTTCCTAATCAGGGGATAAAAGTCATAGATGGAGAGATAAAAATACCTTGTCTAAAACTCACCTTGCCTATTCATTTTGATGCTTCCTTCGAGAAGATAAACCAGATAGAACTTGACGACACCTATGCCTACGTCTCATGCTCATACAAAGAATCTCCTCAGTACAAACCTGAGCAGATTATCGGCGTAGACAGAAATACCACAGGGCATGTTTTGGTAGCCTCAAACATCAACACTGGCAAAGTCCTGAAACTCGGAAAAGAATGCAATCATATTCATGCAAAATACAAGAGCATCAGGAAAGCCTTGCAGAAAAAAGGCAGGTATGCTCTCATCAAGAAAATCAAGAACAGGGAGAGTAGGGTTGTCAGGAACATCAACCATCAGATAAGTAAACGGCTTGTTGTGGAAGCTCAGAGCAACAAAGCCATCATAGTCCTTGAAGGATTGAAGAACATAAGAAGGACAGCGAAGACAAGAAGAAAGCAAAGGTATTCCCTAAACTCTTGGAGCTTCTATCAGTTGCAAAGCATGATAGAATACAAGTCCAAAAAGTATGGAGTGCCTGTTGCCTATGTCGAACCGCAATATACGTCGCAGAGATGTAGCAGATGCGGTCATATAGACAGCAACAGCAGGAAAGCCAAACAATTCCACTGCACAGGTTGTGGAGTGGTTGAGAATGCTGATGCGAATGCAGGTTTCAATATAGCGCATTTGTATCGTGAAGGCATATCTCAATTCAGCAAAGAAAGCGATTTGTTGAAGGGCAGCACTGATACGCCCAGAGGGGAAATGCTATGAAGCCAGCAACCCCGAACCAAATAGGAACCCCACGTCATTTAGACGTGGGAGGATGTCAGGAAGATGATAACATGGTACACCGGAAGGAGATGGCCAAAGTACAACGTATCTGCAAGAAGTGCAGATACGTCTGGATGTGTTCATCCAAACTAATATACTTCTGCTGCCCATCGTGCATGACCAAGGCGAGGCATCAGGCGGTGGAATAACGCCTCCCGTTTCCCGACTAACGTTTCCCGTCATAGATGGTGATTAAATGCAAAACATCGAAAAACTTCGTGTATATACTGATGCCAAAGAACTAACACGACAATTATATCAACGTATGAAACAAGCAGAAGTTCGCATACCATTCAAACTTCAAGACCAGATACTCGGAAGCATGGGCAGCGTCGCCGCAAACCTGGCCGAATTTTCTGCCATGGAAAGCGATGCCCAAAAGAAACACAAGCTGATGATATGCATTGGAGAATGTGCAGAAACTATTTTCTGGTTTGACATCATGAAAACCGATATCATTCCTTCCGTGCCAGAACAAACAGATGTTGCTGACCGTCTGCAAAAACTGAAAGCATCCCTTCTGTCGTTGTACCGTTCAATCGAACGGGAAACGGGGAACGGGGAACGGGAGGCAACAGTATGAAAGAGACTATTTTTGAGGATTCATACAGCAAATTTTTAACGGCTTGCCGTGAGAAGGGAGACGTTCACATCGAGGACTTGATAGCTTTGATGCACATGATGCAGGCCAACGAGATGGACAATCACACAACCATATGCGGCCAGAACGGCTGCGGCAAATCCTACGTCCTATTGATGATTCTCAAGGAGTTCATGCGTGGCAACGACCCGGCTTCCAACTGGATGTCAAACCTCATGCTGGCCGATAAGACCGTGGACGATATGGTGCAATTCCTTCTCCAGAAGGAAAACACCATGCTGGCGATTGACGAGTTGAACCAGTACCTCTATTATAAGCAGCACGCCGAAGATGAACAAAATCATCTGATGAAGCAGATTGAGCTGGCCCGCTCCAAGCGCATCGCCATGATAGGATGTGTCCGGGACCCCCGCAAACTTACCGTCAACTACCGCAATGGCAAGATGTCAATCGTCATCTGGCTTGTGGACAGGTACAAGAACGGCGGCTCATATGGCGCCGTCTTCGTCGCAAACCCGGCCGTAGAATCAATCGACAAGTTTGGCTTCATGAATATCTCGCCCGACCTCATCGACTTCGAGGAGCTGCGCGTCACATTCGAGAACCTCCCCTCCTTCATCGGCTACATGCGCGTCCCCGATGCCAGGAACTACCTTACGGAAGAGGAGATACGCACATACAAAAAGGCAAAATCCAAATCAATGGCCCAGGCGCATTTGAACTACTGCATGAAGCGCGTCGGCAAGAGGAAGATGTCACTTCCGGACTTCATGGATGAGCTCGAACCGCTGATACCAATCATAGGTGAAGATGATGCAAGAACCCTCGCGACCCGAGCCACCGAGCTCGCAAATTTCAGAACCCCCCGCGGCAAAGCCAAGGACCAGGAAGAAGATTGATATCCTGTTTGTCAACCTCTTCTCCCCCGGCCCAGGTTACGGCATGATGGCGGTGTGGATATTGACACTGATGGCCGGCCTTGGGGCAATCGGCCCTGATACCCCCGGCCTGGCATACATGTTCGACAAGACATTCAGGATGGTTGTCGGAATCGCAATATCATATGTCAGCATCTCCGCAATCTACTGGAAACTGGCAGCAAACAAGGTGATATGATGGCACTGAATCTGAATTGGAAAACCTGGAATTGGAAATCATTCGTCAATGACGCCAACGAATACTACGGCGACAACCTGAACTTCGCTGAATGCATACAGGGCGTAATCACCCTCATCCTTCTGGGAAGTTCCATTTTTGCCATCCTGCAAATCGATTCCGGGGCATTCATGTTCCAGTTTGCATTCGGCCTATTCGTTGCAATCAACTTCAAAATGATGTACGACATTATCCTCAATCGCGGCAAAAAAGTGTACTCGAAGTTTTGGCGCCCCATGTGCACATTGATGCTAGCCGGCTACATCGTCATGGGTACCGGAGTCATATCGGCCGCGGCAAACTCAACTGAAGACCTCGCCATGGCATCCCTCATCGGCACCCTCCTCATCGCCTTCGTGCTGATGATGCACCTGTCCCTTGACACCACATGGTTTGAAACACTCCCACCCAAGGAACCTTTAAAAAACCTACCTACTACTAACACTAACAAGGACCCCATATGCAACCCACCCTCTCCATTGTGATACCAACCCTCGACATCCGAATCCGCCAGTTGGCAGGTACCATGGAACAGATACAGGCCCAGGCAAAGGGCATCGAATCGGATGTGGAAGTAGAGGTGTCCTCGAACATTGTGCCCTACGTCCCCTACGACATCAACTGCCTCCGTGCCCTCAAGCTGGCAACCGGCAAGTATATCTGGCTGATGGCGGACGATGATGAAATCATCCCCGAATCAATCCCCCGCATTGTTGACCTGCTAAACATGTATCCGGAAATGCGCTGCATATATATCGACCAACGGAATTTGAAGCCGAAAACAAACCACCCGATGGAATTCGCCATCTGCGAAGAGAGCCCACCTTTCCCCCTCGACCTCACCTTCGGCGGCTCCATACTAATCCGGAAGGACGTCTTCGACAGCCTGCAACTCAAGGAAGCCGGCACGCATGTGGCAAAAGGAAATAATGAGAACGACCAGCTCTTCTACGGGTTCCTGCATTCCTACATCTTCCTGGAAGCAATGCGTCGCGGCCCCTACGGCGTTGAACCTTACTACGGCATCAAGGCAATCGCATCCTCCGGGCAGGTGACCGCCCAGAACTGGCTGCTGCGGGAATTGATGATGACGAACTATTGGCACACGGTCAACCAATACGGAGGCCACCTCGACAAGAGGATATACGATTTCTATGCCGGCATCGGATTCTGGAAAAGATATATGACCATGTTGGCCATACGCGAGTCCCGCGACTCGCGACCCGCGACTCGCGGACGAAACAGGGAAGTCTGCGAACACCTCTACCACCGCTACAAGATGGTCCTCATAAAATCAGGCCGGCCACTGGAAGAACTCCCGTTCTACCTCATGGACACGTTTGCCAAAACAATCGCAGGAAGAATCATGATTGGAATCCTGCATCGGATGATGAGGAAGAAGATGCTGCGGACGGATGAGTCTGAAGCGGATGCAGCTGAAATAAGATTTATGATGGGGTAGATGATATGACGATAAACTGGAAGAAGGAGATAGATAAATTCATAGCCGCAGACCGCGAAGCGCGCCGGGGCAAGCACACCCCGCTCAACCCAAATGAGTTCTACGCCTCATCCATGACCGGCTGCGTCCGCCAGTCAACCAAGCAACGCTTGGGCCTGGCAAAATATCCGGCCCACGCCCTCAGGTCCATGATGGTCGGAACAATCCTGCACGCCTGGCTCCAGTCCATAAACAAGGAACCGCACATGGAATACGAGAAGCAGACCAGGCTGGAGCTTCCCCCCTACACAATCATCGGCCGCATCGACGCCTATGACGGGGAGACCGTCTACGACTTCAAGACCATCAACGGCCTGAAGTACGCGGTCAACAAATCCGAGAAGGACGAACTCAGCTACCAGATGCAGCTGTCGGTATACGCCCATGCCCTCAACTGCGGGGCACGGATTGTGTACGTCGACAAATCATCCCTGGCAACCCACGAGAAGCACATCAAGGTCCTTCCCAAGGAAGAGCTGCTGAACTTCTGCCACAAAATCACCGCGGCAATCGAGGAGTACCGGAAGACGGGGGAACTGCCTCCGAAGTGCGGTTGTTTCAGCTGCAAATCCGAAGGCCATGAGAAGATGCACATTGTACGGTGATGTGTGCATCGCCTGCAAAAACAAAATTGAACAAGCCCTGGTGAAAAAATGAAATGCAGAATCTGCGAATCCCAAAACCTGAAGACAATCTTCGTCAACCGCCACTGCCCGGTCCATTGTCACAGCTTCGACCGCAAGCCATCCCGCAAATTGCGCAAGCTGACGGTCCTCCAATGCGGCCGCTGCAGCCTGGTCCAGCTGGCCGACGACTACCCTCCAGGCAAATACGAAGACGATTACCAGCGAAATATCACCCATTCGGAATCGGCCCGGAAGCATGCGGTTGAGATGTCACGCAGGCTATTGTCCTGGTCACCATCCAACTTCCTGGAAGTCGGATGCGGCAGCGGCATGTTCGCCTCCCTCATCAAGCCTGCAGCCCACGTCACCGCATTCGAGCCCTCTAGGCCCGCGGCAATCCAGGCCGCTGCAAAAGGAATCAACGTCCGCAATGAATTCTTCGATTCGTCCGTTCCCAATGACATCAAGAATTTCGACTCCTTCGCCGTCCGCTTCGTCCTGGAGCACGTCCCCTCCCCCGTCCGCCTTCTCCGGGAAATCTGCAAACGCTGCGAACCCGGGGCCATCGGCCTCATCGAGGTCCCCAACTCCAGGCTGCACATAAGATACGGCCGCTGGACCGAATTCTTCCCGGAACACCTCAGCTACTTCACCCATGAGACATTGGCCGCTGCCGCCGCATTCGCCGGCTTCTCCGTCCTTGAAGCATTCGAAACCATGAACAGCGAATTCCTCGGAATGACCGTCCAACGGCCGCTCACATCCGGTCTTGTTCCCAAACCAAACACGGCCCTCAAAATAACAGGGCTGAAAACATACGCATGGGGGGCCTCCGGCGCATCAATAACCAAGCTTGCCTCCATGCCCATCTCCGGCATCAAATACCTCATAGACACCGACCCCAACAAGCAGGGCCTCTTCTGCCCCGGCTCAGGCATCAAAATCGCAGACCCCGGCATCATCCTCCGGGAACCGCCGGAAGCGGTATTGATTACCGCCCCCTCCTACACCGAAGAGATTGTGAAGCAGCTGAAGGAGATGGGGTACACCGGAAAGATTGGGACGCTGCTCCCATTAGAGAGGTGGTTGTGAAACCTACCAACCCTCATCGTATCTGCGGATACGATTCGGGTACGGTTCCACACTTCCCTTGAAAGAACCAATTCGATATGATTACAAAAAGGTGATATGATGAAGGTACTTGTTACCGGGGCAAACGGTTTCCTGGGCGCAAACATCTGCAGGCGGCTCCTCAAGGCAAACCACGACGTCTATGCCGTCTGCCAGAAGACAACCGGCTGGCGCCTCCACGGCATCCGGAAACAAATCCACCCTGTCATCGCCGACATCTCCTGGAAGCCGAAGATATCCCATGCACTCAACACCATCCACCCAGAAGCCATCATCCACATGGCGGCATACGGCGCCTACCCCCTCCTCCAGAAGGACATGCAACGGATGCTGATGGTCAACTACGTCGGCCTCAGCAACATCCTGGATTCCTACAACAAATACGAGGTCATGATTAACGCCGGGTCCTCCTCCCAGTACGGGCACTGCGAACAGCCCATGGGTGAGAACGACCGCTGCATGCCGATGGATTATTACGGCGCCTCCAAGCTGGCGGCGGAAGAGCTCTGCCAGACCCACACCCGCCGTACCGGCGCCCCGATAATAAACACCCGCCTCTTTTCCGCCTACGGCCCCTATGAGGAGGCCACCAGGCTGGTCCCCTCAACAATCATCAAATGCATCGACGGCAAACAAATCAAACTCACATCCGGCATGCAATGCCGCGACTTCATCCACACACCCGACATCGAGAACGCCTACATGTCCCTGCTCAAGCGCCCCTACCTGGCCGGAGAAACCTTCAACATCGGCACCGGCCAGGAGCATTCCGTCCGTACCATCGTTCGCGCAATACACACCGAAACCAGGTCCGCCTCGCTTCTTGAGTGGGGAACAGTTCCCGACCGTGAAAACAACCCTCCCCACTGGCGGGCCAACCCAGACAAGTCCGGCCGGGTCTTCGGCTGGGAGGCAAAGACGAACCTGAAGGATGGAATCAGGGAAACGGTCAAGTGGATGAAGAGGCACCGGAAGGAATATCCAACAACCGCACAGGAGGCCTGGGGCCTATGAAGGTTGTCATACTAGCCGGCGGCAAAGGATTGAGATTGCATGAGAAGACCAAGTCAATCCCCAAACCCATGGTCATGATTGGCAACAAACCGATGCTCTGGCACATCATGCAGCGGTACGCACACTATGGGCACACCGAATTCATCATCTGCCTTGGCTACAAGGGGAACGTGATTAGGGATTATTTTGGGCCGCCATTCGATAGCATGAAAGACTGGTCCATCGAATACGACAACGCAGGAACCGATGCGCAGACCGGTGCAAGAATTCGGCACGCAATGCATAAGGTAGATGGAACCTTCATGTGCACCTACGGCGACGGCCTGGCGGATATCGACATCTTGGCCCTGGAAAGATTTCATCACCGCAAACGGGCAACCGCGACAATGACCGGAGTCAACCCCATCTCCAGATTCGGGCACGTCCATGAACAAAATGGATACGTCCATTCGTTCATCGAGAAACCAAAGCTTGATGACGAATATATAAATGCCGGCTATTATATTTTTGAACCGGATGTCTTCGATTGCATTTCAAACAAGTTGGACTGCAGATTCGAAGCCGACCCTCTGGCAACCCTCGCCAATTCACACAAACTCCGCATGTACAAACACCCCGGCTTCTGGTCCTGCGTCGACACCATGAAGGACCTGCATGACATGAACCAACTCTATCGGAAAGGAAACGCACCATGGAGGCAATTCTAATGAACCATGAAACTTCAATCCGCCGGAAAATACTCGAAATGCACTACCGTAAGCAAACGGGCCATATCGGCAGCTCACTATCATGCGTCGAAATACTAACCGCTGTCTTCAGCGGCAAGGTGATGCACGACCGCTTCATCATGGGCAAGGGACACGCGGCAACGGCCCTCTATGCGGCCCTGAATGAATTCGGATACTCCATAAACCTTGATGATTATGACGGTGAAAAACTTGGATACCACGCAAGCCGCTGTAATGGAAACGATTGGTCTACTGGCTCTCTTGGCCATGCTCTTTCTGTTGGCGCTGGCATGGCGCTTGCGGGGCGAGCCACCATTGTGGTCATGGGTGACGGGGAAACCGACGAAGGTTCGGTCTGGGAAGCCGCCCGATTCGCAGCGGACCGGAACCTGAACCTTGTAACCATCATCGACTGCAACGGCCTCAAGGGATACGGGGCCGCCGAACGGCCGATAGTCCTGGAATCAAAGTTCTGCGCCTTCGGCTGGCATGCCGCCATCGTCGGCGGCCACAATGTCGATGCCATCCGCCGCGCCCTTGAATCCGAAACCAGGCCGCTGGCTATAATCGCAATGACGATAAAAGGGAAGGGCGTAAGTTTTATGGAGGGCGACAACAAGTGGCACTACAAATCTCCCAACGAGGAGGAATACAAAAAGGCACTGGGGGAATTGGAATGAGAACCCCCATCGACACCCCCCTCATCGCCGTAGTCATCCCAGCCCTGAACGAGGCGGAAGGAATCGCCCAGACAATCCAGCGAACCAGGCT
>Ga0315291_10011865_pt1 | contig 10601 bp, 16 predicted proteins | sample YL17G12_20_MG_FD_203070 | JGI IMG/M metagenome (GOLD analysis project Ga0315291, IMG submission 203070) | Sediment microbial communities from Yellowstone Lake, YNP, Wyoming, USA - YL17G12_20 | ecosystem: Environmental > Aquatic > Freshwater > Lake > Sediment | place: USA: Wyoming | collected... | reverse complement strand
GACATTTTATTCCTTGAGCAAAAACGATTATAAATATATTTTTTCTCAATCTGTTATATGGTTTTAAAGATTATCAACTCAACAGAAGCAAAAGTAGGGACAAACATCATTCTTGATGGAGATGCTTATACTGTTAGAAAAATAGATATAAGCAAGACAGGAAAGCATGGACATAGCAAGGCGAGAATAGAAGCTGTTGGCATTATTGATGATAATAAGAAAAAGATTCTGGTTCTTCCAGGACATGAAAGATTAGAAGTTCCAATGATTGACAAAAGAAAAGGGCAAGTATTATCTGTTGGAGACAAAGTTAGCATCATGGACATGGAAAGCTTTGAAACATTAGAAGTTGATTGCCCTGCTGAAATAAAAGAACAATTGACAGGTGAGGCAAATGTAGAATACTGGGATATTGAAGGTATAAAGATAATCAAACGAAAAGTTTAGTTCTTAAACATAGTCCGAAAAGTCGAAGATGTCCGAATAGTGTCCAAAACATAAATAATTAAAAATAGAGATGTCTTTTAGTTTTTATGAAAAAACTAGGTTTGATCCCCCTATTAACAATTTTTTTAATCGGATTTATTATTGCTGACACTTCTATTCAATGTGGAGGACGGGGAGGTTCTAATTGTTATAATCAACCATCCGAATGTGCATGTAATCCTGGATATGCATGTGAATATCATGAAGAAAATATGAATGGGGGAACAAGTATGTGGGGTGAATGTGTTTACACAGGTTTAACTGGATGTGTATCTGGACAAGAAAGAGATTGTCAAGGAACCCGTACATATGGTCAAGAATGCATAAATGGTGAATGGGGACCGTGTGTACTTAGACAACAATGTGAGAATGGTGGTTTTTATGTAAATTGTAATGAAGCAAATGGTTTTGTATTATACGGTGGCATTTGTGTTCACACAAGAATCTCTGGAAATATTCAAGGTAGTGGACTTCCTGGTTTTTATTCTTATGCAGATTGTCAGAGTGCATCAAAGAGTTCACAAACACCCAGTACTAGAATAACAGGAGGAGTTACACAAACTATTAAAGATAACCCAAACAATAATTTCTTAATTATTTCTTTGTGTGTAACTGCTATTTTAATCATTCTTGTAATTTGTTTAACTACTATTATAATAAAAAGAAAAAATAAATAAAATACAGATAATATCTAGATTATATAATCTATAAATCAATATTTATAAATAAAAGATTCTCATATTCTACATGTCAAAAAGGATTGAAATCGGTTCAGAATTTTTGTCTATGAACAGACCTCAAGATAAACAATGGTTGAGAAACATCTATTTTGGATTTAGAGATAGAACTGGATTACATGGGCATCTTGTCACAAGTGGGTCAGAGATAGTAGGTACTACTTGGTATTTAAGAGACATAAATGATAACGAAATTATCAAGAATGGAAGTGAACTTACTAACAATACTTTCCAATTATTGTCAGGTTGTATACCAAACATTTTAAGAGAATTTCAACATCCTGAGCAACCTCTTTTTTGGAACGTAGGTAGTTTAGATTCTTCCTTTTCATTGCAGAAAAAACTCCTTCAATAATAACTCTAAATCTGTAAGTTTGATTCCAAACTTCTTTTTGTTCTTTGTATAATCTTAATTTCTCTCTCCATAAATCGCTTTTGGCTCTTCTTACTTCATTATTTGACTTAAAATCTATGAAAGCGTTAAGAATTCCAAGTTCTTTACATAAAGCATAATTATTCTTTGAATTGTATCCAGCATCTGCAAGAAGAGTTTTTATTTGGAATCCGTTTTTACATACTGTTCTAATAGCTTCTTCAAAATGCGGACTATCATGTTCTGTTCCTTTTGTTGCTTTTGCATAAGCAATTACTCTACTATTTTTTAGACAAGTGATATGAACTTTTCTTACTTTTTGTAATGGGGCGTTTTTCTTATCATAAACTTTTTTATAACCTCCGTGATACATTCTTTCTCCAAACCATGTGCTATCAAGAATTACAGTATCTTCATTATCGTTGAAAAATAATGCTGAAACCTGAATCAATTTTTCGATTAATGCCTTTGTGCTATCATCATTTGAATAATCATTTAAAGTGCTTCTTGGAGGGATAGATTTAATCAGTTCTTGCTCAAACATCAATTTTAAATCAGACTGGGTTCTTCTATAAGACATTCCGTTGAAAGACATTATACAAAGTGATTTGATAATATCTTTGAAATTTGCTTTTGGTCTTCCCATAACTTGCAATTGCTCAAAATTAAGAGGTTCAATGAAATCACATAAATTTGTAATAAATCTCTCTTTTTCTTTTTCTAATGTTAAGATATTTTTTTGCAGAGTTATAACTGGTTTAAATTTCTCTTGTCCTTCAAATAGTCTTTCTTGTTGTTCCATTTAGTCATCCTCTCACCTCATAAGTAAATAACTTATGATATAAGTAAATAGATTATATATAAATCTTTCTATTTATAACTCAAATGGTTTAATTTTAACAGAAACCTTAGATTTATTTAGTTCATCATTTATTATCTTTGCAAGAAAACTAAATGATTTTTTGTTTGTACCAATTTTTCCAGCATATCCAGTTTTAGAATTCCAATAATCTGAATTAAAGATGTCTGGAATCTGAGATAAAATATTTTTTATAGATTCTACAGTTACCTTATTATTTTCTTCTCTTGATAGAGTAATTATCTTTACAAAAAGTTTATGCAATGTAAAAATTCCTACTGTCTTTTGGATAACAGAATCTTGGGGATATTCAAAAGCATTTAAACAAAGTTCCTTAATAGCTTGCCAGTATCTTATAAGCAATTCGATTAAGATGTCTTCTTTATGATTAATAGAAATCATAAAACTATCATCCTTAAATATGGGTTCTAAAGAATCTATAAAAGATGTTTGGGGGATAACTGTTTTTAGTTTGGGTTCATTTGCAAGTTGAACTTTATTGAACCAAGGGCTATCTCTTCTTTCAGTTAATTTTTCCATAACTCTTACGGCACCAGGATTCCATTCTAAGTTTCTTATTATCTGTGGTGGCAAATTGCTTCTTAAGAAATCTGGTTCTCTTTTTTCCACCTGCAAAAGGAAATTTTGTGCAAGATCAGATTTAACTCCTTTCTGAGTTCTGTTTATTATAAAAAATTGAAGTGCTTCAAAATAGTTGTCCTTTTCATTCATGATTATAAAAGGAACTTCAAAATTTTTTATTTCTATATTTTTTTGCCCTTCTTCTAATCCTCTTAATCTATGCTGACCATCAACAATCCATAAATCGGATTTTTCTTGAAAATTAAGATAAAAATTAGAATCTCCTTCCTGTTCAATAGGTAATTCTCCTCTAAAATTTAATAGTACAGAAGTAGGAGATGTTGCATCCTTTACTTTTTCAACATATTTCAAAAAAGCTCTAGCTCTTCTTAAAACTGATTTTCTTTGATAACCTTTTTTATTCGTTTTTAGAGATTGAGTATCAACTAGTAAGTTAAAATGACCGAGAAGATCTCCTACTGCAATAGACCCCATATACATTTTTTTATTATTTTGAATTATTCGAATAACTTTGAGTTTCATATACTCTAGCCGTAAAAGGGATATTTAAATCTTTCTTTTAAATTTTGAGGGCCCTGCATTTCAAAAAGATTTATAAGCAAGCTTTTTCATATTAACTATGCAATTATGCTTAAAAAATCCTGCGGAAAAAGAAGAAAATGCCAACAATAAGAAGTACTCCTGATTTTGATAAATGTGTCGATGAACTAGGCCGATATAGACATATAGAAGAAGACATAGATACTTTCAAGCAAGCGCTTTTGGGTTGTTTTCCAAAACAAATTCCAAGAACCCATATAATTCCCGGTTTTGGAGAAGGGGTATATCCTGTTTACAAAGTAGAAAAATTTCATAGTACAGACTTGAGAGATAACACTCGTATGAGAGTAGTATATACTTATGACCCAGAAAAAGATGAAATAATTTTAATAGAAATTTACTTTAAAGGCAAAAGGGAAAACCATAATTGTGATGTAATAAAAAAACATTTAGTGAAGAAAAACTAACATACAAGAGGTTCTTCTTCTACAGAATAAGTTTCGTCTCTGTAAAAGACCAAATCATAATTTATCTCTTTTTTATCCTCTGTTGCTTTCCATGGAAGGTCTTCATGAGAGTATGCGCTAATCTGAGTAGCGTTCATTCCGGATAATCTCTGAATTACTTTCAGAATAATTTTTAACTCCTCTGCATTTATCTTAGTTAATGTTGGTTCACTTGTAGAGATAAATTTTATCATATTATCTTTATGACTCCCACAGCTTACTTTATATTCTTCAACCTTCTTTTCTTTTTCTAATTCAGATATTGCCGAATCAAAATGAGATGGTGCTGGTCCATGGGGCAATTTAAAATATTTTTCTCCAGTAATAGGTTCATTCTTTAATTCATGATTATCAAAATCTGAAAAATACAAAATTTTAAATATTACAGTTTTTCCAACATTATCTAAAGTTCCTACTTTAGAAATTATAAAATGAAGAACTTGTTTAAATTTTTCTTTATTGAAAGAGATCTCTTTATTAATCATGTTAATCTACCCCTTTCATAGGTTTAAGTATCTTTCTTAGTTTAAATAAGTTACTAAATAGAGATTATTTCAAGATTCAATTTTTAGTAAATTTTAAATAGTCAGTTTATTATATAAGTATATAACTTATAAAAATGACACAACATCTCCCAGAATGGATTATGAAACGTTATTCTAAACTTTGGAATAAGTTTAAAGAAAAAGAATTTACAAGAGGGCAGGCAGAGAAAGTAATTCCAAAGGATAGTGCTATAGCCGTTTTTTTTTCTGAACTAAGAAAAGCAGGATGGATGGAAATCAAGATACACCAAGAAGACGCAAGGAAAACTATCTATAAACTTAAAAATCCTGAACAAGCAATTAAAGAGGAAATAAAAGAATTATCAAAATGAAAGATGAAAATAATATCTTTATTTTCTGGTGCTGGGGGATTAGATTTAGGATTTACTAATAAGGGGTTTGAAATAGTTTTTTCTAATGATAATGATAAAGATGTTTGGGAAACTTTTGAAAAAAATCACAAAACTATAATTGACAAGAGATCAATAGTAGATATAAAATCAAATGAGATTCCTCATGCTGAAGGAATTATTGGTGGTCCTCCGTGTCAAAGTTGGAGTTTGGCAGGAGCAATGAGAGGAATAGAAGATAATAGAGGAAAATTATTCTATGAATATCTAAGAATCTTGAGAGATCAAAAACCATTATTCTTTCTTGCCGAAAATGTTGCAGGAATTATTTCAAAGACACATATATAGGAGTTTGAAAAAATAATAAAAGAATTTGAAAAATTAAATTATAATGTTTCTTGGAAACTTCTAAATGCAAAAGAGTTCGGAGTTCCACAAGAAAGAAAGAGAGTGATAATTATTGGTTATAGAAAAGATATTAGAAAAAAATTTGATTTTGATAAATTACAAAAAAAAGAAATAGTTTCATTAGAAAATACGATTAAAGACCTTCCAGAATCAAAAAAAGCAAAAGATAAGAATAAACCCAATAAGGATCTGAAAGTTCCAAATCATGAACATATGAATGGAGGATTTTCTACAATTTATATGAGTAGGAATAGAAGAAAAAATTGGGATGAACCTTCATTTACAATTCAAGCAGGAGGAAGACATGCTCCTTTACATCCTTCTTCTAATAGAATGATTAAAGTAGGAAAGGATAAATGGGAATTTGAAAATGATAATCCAAAACATAGAAGATTATCTGTAAGAGAATGTGCAAGAATACAAACTTTCCCAGATACTTTTATTTTTTATTATAACAATCTCTCAAAGGGATATAAAATGATTGGTAATGCTGTCCCAATAAAACTTGCAGAAATTTTAGCAAAACAAATAAAAGAAGACTTAGAAACTGAATGAAATTAATTTACTATCAATAAAATTTTTTGGATTATTTGGATTATTTATCTTGATATCTTTTTCTGGAAAAGAATTATATTTTACTTTTTCCATTATTACGAATAGAGAAAAATTTTTCTTTTTATCAAATTTAATAATATCTGAGAAGACTTCTATTGGATTTTTTATATTCCACATTCCTCTTATTCTTAAGGAAGTTATTCCAAGAGGATCTGTATTCTCAATGCCTCCCAATTCTACAGTTTGTTTGTATTGCAGTTTTTTATCTTTCAAAACAGATTCTATTTCTTTTTTTAATAGACTATGAAGATTATCATAAACCGAATGATCTGCAGTGTAGCACTTTCCTTGAACAAAGAAAAGATATTTTATAAGATTCTTACTAACCGAACCCACAACATAAAATATATCTTTCTCTTTCCAATTTTTCTCACAGAGCATACATTCTTTAGTTATTCTTGGATCTGTAACTAAAAGGGTATTTTTTGGAGGAGAACTATTTAGTGCAAGAGAACTATTAAGTCCTTCTATTTTCTTTATTTCAAATGCATCTCCACTTCTTATTATGGCATCTGGTGGATTATTTTGACTTCCTTGCCAAGAAAATATTTTTTTGTATTCAATCTCTTTCTCTGGCTGTTTTTTGTTAAAGGTCCCAGCTATTGCATCTTGAACATAAAATTCTAATTTATCCCCCACTGCATTAATTCTAATTAAATATTTTGTGGCATATTCATTTAGATTATTTTCTCTAAAGGAAACTATATTTGCTATTGCAGTCAATATGTTGGGCATTAAGTAAGAAAGAAGCCCCAATTTAAAACTCTTTACTTTTCGGACACAATTCGGACAGAAAGAAAACTATTCGGTTAGTTTAATCTTATTCGGACTGTGTTTAGTTCTTAGCAAGGTTTAAAAACGAATTATAGGTTTCTAAATTTATGAAATACAAATTAGAAGCAGAGAAGAATAGGTTAGCAACTTTCCTGTTATCAGGAGAAGAATTTGACCAACATCTTTTTGATAGCTATAGCCCTAAAGTAGTATTACATGCTGATGCTGCATTGAAATTAAAAACAGAAGGATGTCAAGTAGTAATAGGAGTAAAAAATGGAGGACTTCGTTATTCAAAAGTCTTTGAAATGATGGGGTATGAACAATCTGAAATTGATTATTCTCATCATAAAAGAAAAATGCAAGAACCCTTAATTGAAGATGAAGAATTGGAAAAATTAAGAGGTAAAAAAGTTATTTTAACAGATAATGATTTTGTTACAGGAATCACATTACAAAGAATTGTAGAATATTTAAGAGAAAGAGAAGTTAATGTAGGAGCAGCATACATGGGATTGGATTGCTGGCCAGGAATTGAAGATATTTGCAATAGTGGATTTTGGATAACAGGAAAAAATGGATTGAGAGAATTGAATGAAGATTTGGAAAAAAGATTTTTTAATGGTTTGAAAATTTATACTTCTACAGAAAAAGTAAGAACACGTGAAGCAAAAAAAAGAGTATTAAATTATTTACTAAAAGTGTAAGGAAAGTTTAAAAATCATCTTTATCTATTTTAATTATAATGACAGAATTAAAATTCACTGCAGATAAGAAATCAGCCGTTCATTCGTCAAAGCCGAATGACAGCACAGATACAAAACAGGAGTTTTGCATAATGACTGACGCAAGAACCTCAGCACAGATACAAAACAGGAGTTTTGCATAATGGCTAAGATATTAGAAGCAACAAACAGATTATTCAAGAATGTTTTCGTATGCAAGAAATGCAAGCTGAAAGTCAGATCAGATCCTCAAAAAATCTTGGCTGGAAAAGTAAAATGCAGAAAATGCAAGAGAAATGCTTTTAGGCCGATTCGTAAAAAATAAACAAAAAAAGAGATTGAAAAACAGACAAGCTGTTTTAAAGGAGATAAATGAACTTCGTAGTATATGATATAGCATTATTAGTAATTTTCGCTTTAGTCATTGCGATATTTCTTATTAGAAATCGAAAAAAATTAAAGAGGGAGGGATTATTATTTCTCTACAAAGCTGATTGGGGAATAAAACTAATCAACAAGATTGGGAAAAAATATGAGAAAGCATTGCGTGTTTTAAGTTATGTTTCTATCTGTGTTGGATTTTTGTTAATGGCTGGAATTTTTTACCTGTTTGGGAGAATAATGTGGATTTATATTTTTAATCCAAGCATTGTCAAAGCAATAAAAATTCCTCCGATAATGCCTTTACTTCCTTATTTGCCTCAGGTTTTCAAATTAGATTTTCTTCCTCCATTTTATTTTATATACTGGATTTTAATAATTGCAATTGTAGCAATAGTTCATGAATTCAGCCATGGAATTTTTGCTGCATACAACAAAGTTAAAATAAAGAAAACGGGATTTGGATTTTTTCCATTCTTTCTTCCTATATTTTTGGCTGCCTTTGTAGAATTAGATGAGAAAATAATGGCTACAAAAGAAAAAATAAAACAAATGGCTATTCTTTCTGCAGGAGCATTCGCGAATGTAATTACTGGAGTATTATTCTTTTTAATATTATGGGGATTCTTCGCAGCATCATTTGCTCCAGCAGGAATCACATTTGACAGTTATTCTTATTCATTAGTAAACATGTCTGAAATTAAATCAATAGATAATATTAATCTTGCAATTGCTCCAACACAACAAAATCTTTTGAGATTAGTGAATCAAAATGGAACAAGCATAATTAAAACTTCAAATAACCAATATGTGATAACAAAAGATTTCTTGGACGAACAGAAGAATGCTGTTAATTATATTTTCCTTTATGATAATCTGCCTGCGGTTAATGCAGAATTAAGTGGAGCAATATCAAAAATAAATGGAGTTCAAATTGACAGCAAAGAAAAACTTGGGAGTGAAATTTTAAGATATTCTCCAGGAGATACAATAACAATAGAAACGAAAACAGACAAAGGAACAAATGATTATGACATAACTCTTGCGGAAAATCCTCAAAACAAAGATAAACCTTTGTTAGGAATTGGATTTTTGAACAAGAAGAGTAATGGAATATTTGACAAGATTTCAAATTTGATTTATGCAATGAAAAAACCTAATGTTTATTATGAGCCAAAATTCGGCGCTGCATTATTCGTTTACAATTTATTATGGTGGCTTGTTCTTATTAGTTTCAGCATTGCATTAGTTAACATGCTTCCTGTTGGTATTTTTGATGGAGGAAGATTCTTGTTCTTGGCAATCTGGGGGATAACAAAAGATAGGAACAAAGCAGAAAAATCTTTCAAATTTTTAACTTATTTAATTTTGTTCTTTGTTTTAGTGTTAATGATTTTCTGGGGAATTGGCGTGTTTGGAAAATGATCTAATTTAGTATATAAATCTTTAAATACAGACAAATATCAAAAACAACATGCCAGGAGAAATAATGCTAACTTCTTCATTCAATGAAAGGGAAATTCAGAGAGAGAATAGAACTTCTGCATTAGAAATAATTGGTGGCACTGGTTTAGTTCTTGCAGGAGTTGTTGGAGTTGCTTTTGGTAGTGACACTATTAAGAATGGATTTAAGAGTTTTACAGATTATCTTACTGTCCTAGGTGGTTCTGCTGTAGGATTAGGATCTTTTATTATAGGGAATGGGGTTAGGAATTATTATGATTTAGTAAAAGATTTAACAAAGAGACTCAGGAGAGATAAAACTTATACAGATAGTGAACTTGCTAGAACAGAATAGATAAAGTTAAATAATTAATTTAATTCTAATAAAATGAAAGAATTAAAAAGACAAACTGTCGAAAGTATTCTTGGAAAATCTCCTGTAAGATTAAGTGCTGAACAAAGTTCAGAAGTTGATGAAAAGATTAATGAAAAAATGCAAGAGGTTGTAAGAGAAAGCAATCGTAGATTAGCCCAATCTGATTATGATGCAAGTCAGACTTATGTTTGGTAATGTTTAAAACTTATCAAAATTTTAGATTTCTATGCTTCCTAAAAAAATAAAAGAAACACTGAAAAAACAGCATTATGAAATTGTTGGAAAGAATGAACATTCTGCTGTTCAGATTTGCAGATGGACAAAAAATTCTCTTAATGGAAAAGGCGGATGCTGGAAAGAAAAATTCTATGGAATTGATAGTGAAAGATGCTGTCAAATGTCTCCTGCTGTGATGTGGTGTGAGAATCAATGTCTTCATTGCTGGCGTCCTATTGAAATGAATCTAGGAATTAATATTGGAAAAGTTGATGAACCAAAAGAAATAATCGATAAAATAATAAAAGCAAGAAAAAAACTTATGGTTGGATTCGGAGGAGATGAAAAAATTTCCAAAAAGAGATTTGAAGAAGCAATTGAACCAAACTTTTTTACTTTGTCTCTTTCCGGAGAAGCAACTCTTTATCCAAAAATTGATGAACTGATAAAAGAAATAAGAAAAAGAAAAGCAATTTCTTTTTTAGTCACTAACGGGCAAAATCCCGATGTAATAAAAAAACTTGAAAAAAATAATGCTCTGCCTACACAATTAACCGTTTCAACGAATGCTCCTAACAAAGAACTTTTCAAGAGATGGCACAATTCAATAAGAAAAGACGCTTGGGAAAGATTCAATGAAACTTTGAAATTAATGAAAAAATTG
>Ga0315291_10011864_pt1 | contig 10602 bp, 8 predicted proteins | sample YL17G12_20_MG_FD_203070 | JGI IMG/M metagenome (GOLD analysis project Ga0315291, IMG submission 203070) | Sediment microbial communities from Yellowstone Lake, YNP, Wyoming, USA - YL17G12_20 | ecosystem: Environmental > Aquatic > Freshwater > Lake > Sediment | place: USA: Wyoming | collected... | reverse complement strand
GCTGTGCGTGACGGAAAAGAAAAACCACTCGATGCCCGCCTCGGATTTCACTCGCGACCGGAGCTGCTCCACCTCCGCCGTCGCGAACGTGCCGATCATGTCGGCAACAACGTAGGCCGCGGAATGTCGGCCGTCGCTCAGCACGAGGATGCGCGCCGTGAGCGGATCGCGAATCCCCTTCGCCGGCCGGTCAGGCCGCAATTCCTCATAGCCGCCAAGCTGAACGCCCAGCGGCGGCGTGATGTCCACCAGGCCCGCGGCGCCGCGCAGCTCCGCCGCGCGCGCGGAGCCCGCCGCGAGATTAACAACCATCCACAATCCAAGAACTATTCTGCGCACCGAACTCCTCCAACCAGCGGCGCAATCACTCAATTGCTCAGTGGCTCTTCTGCACTTCCTCGACCAGCACGTCGAGCATCTGGCGAAAATCGTGCCCGGTCATCTGGTAGAGGTTGATGATGGCGTGGTCCACGAGCGCTTCTCCCGCGCCCAGTCCGATGAAGGTGTTGTAACCCGCGCCGTAGCCGCCCTCGGCCGCCGCCTGGATGGTGGGCAGGTAATCCGCCCACTGGCCGTCACCCGTGTAGGTGTAACCAAACAGGAAGGTGTATTCGACTTCCGACTTCGCCGCGAGATCGAGCTGGAGATCCACGAACGGCTCGCCAGGGATCGTGACGATGGCGAGGTTCGGCCTGAACAGAATCGTGTCCATCCCCACGCGAACTTTCTTTTCGGGCTTCCAGCGGTGGGGGAATTCCAGGACATCGTGTTTCACCTGAATGCGGTCTCCCTCACCCTTCTGCGGGCTCGCTTGCTTCACAGCCTCGACCACCTTCTCACCAATGGCGAGGCCGGTCTTGCGCGCGGCCTCAAAACCGCCCTCCTTCACGGGCAGCGTGGCGTCATAGGGATTGATGTCTCCCGCCGCGCCCTGCACGAAGAGACAGGTAGCGTTCCCGCCGAATTGCTTCTCCACGTAATCACACATCACCCCGGGGTAGTCGGCGGAAATCTGGAGATTGTCGGGACCCAGGACCACGGCGTGGCAGGCGTAGTTCACAATCACGGCGCGGACGTTGCCACGGCCGTCTTTGAAAATCAGCAGACCAATGCGCGGGTCGATCGGATGCGTCGGCTTGCGGTCGGGATTGCTCCAGAGCATCTTGACGTTCCCGGCGTCGTCCATCTTGCGGCGGTTGTAGCCGATGTAGACATAGCCCAGGGTGGGGACGAGCGTGACGGGCTCAAGCTTGCGTGACGCTTCGCCGATCGCCCGCAGGATCTTCTCCTCGGTCGCCGCGTACCAGGAATTCTGCGGCGTCGGCCAGGAACGGTCCGGTCCCCCGACGTCGTAGGAATCCCAGATGGTGGTCTGCGGGCCGCCGTGCGTGTGCGAGCTCGATATCAGTACGTGCTCGATGCCGAACTTCTCGCGAGCACCCTTCACGACCGGCTCGGAAACAAACCCCACCAAATCGCAGGCGACGAAAGCGATGCTGGTTTCCGCGCTCTTCACCACCACAACGCGCGCATAAAGCGGATCGTGCACGCCCGCCGAGCCACTCTTGCGGGATTCATAGCCTTCCATCGGATAGCCGAGAGGTGGGGTGATTTCGACGCGCGCGCTGCCCAGGCGAAGACCCGCGGCTCGAGCTACTCCTGCCGGAAGGAGCAAGATACCAGCCAGCACGGCAACGACTCGAACTCGATGGGCGTTCGGCGACTTCCGGTCCATCGCCTCGACCTCCTTGAACAGATGCCGCTTGCGGTCCTACACTTCGCCGCGTTTCAACGCCTTGACCAGATGGTCGGCGGCTCGCATCGCGATTGCGATGACTGTCAACGTGGGATTCTTCTCGCAAAAGGACGTGAAGCTCGCGCCATCCAGCACCCACAGGTTTCTGACGTCGTGCGCCTGGTTGCGAGAGTTCAAGACCGAGCGCTTCGGGTCGTTCCCCATGCGCACGGTGCCGACCAGGTTCTCGCCGTCGAAGAAGGGCTTCCCGCCGGGCCGCCGGCTGCCAAGGACTTTGCCACCCGCGGCCTCGAGCACGGCCTCGCACTTCTCTCGCATATCACGGACCATGGCGAGTTCGTTCTCGCCCCACTCGAGATGCATTCGTGCTTTGGGCAAGCCGAAGCCATCGCGAGCAACCGGGTCGAGATCCACATGGCTCTTGTCGTTTGCCAGCATCTCGCCGTGCGCGCCGATGGCCACCAGCGCCGGATAGATCCGCCGAACGTCTTCGCGATACTTCTTGCCATAGCCAGGCACGAGCGCCGCGTACCCGGGCATCTGCGTCGCGCCGCTGGCGATATCCAGCATGTAGCCGCGCGCGAATTTCTTGCTGGGGTTTTCGTAATAGACGTTTTGGATTTCCCCGTGCTGTCCTGTGCCGTCTTCGTTGAGTACCTTGCCTCCCACCAGGCGCTCGAGATAGCCGATGCAACCCGTGCCGTGCTCGCTCAGCAGGTTTTTCCCCACCCAGCCGCTGGAATTCGCGAGGCCGTCGGGAAAATTCTTCGACTTCGACATGAGCAAGATGCGGACGTCCTCCACGCCGCCGCAGGGGAGTGCAAACACGCGCGCTCGGACGCGGTATTCCTTGCGGGTCTTGCGATCGATGAAAACCGCGCCACTGCATTTCTGCCCCGTGGAGTCCACGGCGAGTTCGCGCACGACGGCGTTGGTGATCAGCGTCAGCCGCCCGGTCTTCATTGCCGCGGGGATAGCGGAATTCGCGGAAGTGTATTTCGCGTCTACGTCGCACCCGCGCATGCAGTAGCCGCAATAGTGGCAGGGGGGGCGCCCGCCGTGCGGCTCCGTATTCAGGGCCTTGCGCACGGGAAAGACACGATAGGCTGGGCCCAGGTTTTTCTCGGCGGATTCTCTGACAAGCTGTTCGCCACAGCGCAACGTCAGAGACTTGAGGAATTTTCCGTCAGGAACAGAGGCCAGGCCTTCGGGCGAGCCGCTCACGCCCATAAATAGCTCGGCGCGGTCGTAGTAAGGAGCAAGTTCTTGGTAGCTGATCGGCCAATCGTCGCCGATGCCGCGGTTCTGGAAATCACGCTCGGCGAACCGCCAGGAATGCGCCGCCCAGAGGAGCGATTTCCCGCCCACCGCGGGCAACAGAGCGTAATCGATGTGTTCCGTCGGGCAGACGACAGGATCTTTGACAAAGAGAAAACCGATGTAATCACTCTCCCCGTGCGAGCCCCAGCGCCCGCGGAAAGGCAGCTCGAAAGGCCACGTGTGCGTGCGGAACTGACTCGGGCTCACCCAGTCGCCGGCTTCGAGAATGACGACACGCAGGCCGTGCTCGGTGAGTTCCTTGGCGGCAATTCCGCCCGAAGCGCCCGATCCTACGATGCAGACGTCGTATTCCTGGCGACTGAGTTGCGCAACATCGCGCGCGGTCGGGGACTGTGATTGCAGGGTCACAATGGTTTCCGCCAGCGAATTTTCAATTGTCGAATCGCTTTGCCGCAGGCGAGTTGTGGCAGCGCATCCCCGGTTCATCGGCGCCGGCTCCATGCAAGCCCCTCGATGCCTGATTGCTGCCAAACTGGTCATCGCAGGTCGCGGGCGCCTCGACGTAAGTGTTCCCCTGGTATTTCAGGTCGTCGATCAGGCCGATCTTCGAAGTGTAGAAGCCCTCCGCGGCGGCGTGCTTGACGCGCACAAAGAAATGACCGGCGGGCGTCTGAGGCGAAGTCTCTTCACCTGCCATCTCTGCCAGCAGCGTTTCCTGTCCATCGGCGGGCAAGGCGGTGAAAGCCCCTCCGAACCGTTCTTTGCTTGACTGGTCGAGCACGAGCAGGCCGTCCGCCCAAGCCTGCTGCTCTTCGGGCGAAGCGTGGGCAATATGAAAGTCGATGTAATCCGCGACCCCGGCAGCCTTGGCTCCGGGAGAGATTGGGTCGGCGGGGATGATAATGTGTACGAGGGCGGAGACCGTCACTTTCTGATCGGCAGAAAGGTACGATGCGCCACGTGCTGCCGATGGCTCCGATATGCTGTTCGCGAGGCTCGGTTCCAGGCCGCTGACGCGCGCAGTGGGCAACGCAAGCCACGCCGAAGACGCTGCCGTCGCAAGGTCGAGCAGGCGCCTCAGCGCGTCACGGCGGGTCAGCCCCCAGTCTTCGGCACCGGCGCCTGTAGCCACAACCTCGTCAAGTCGCCCCACGGAACCTCTCCAATCCCGACTTCTCCCACTCATCCTGGGCATCCAACCGCTGTAGCTTCTGACACGTATCAAAGGCTAGATACGGGTGAGAGTCTGGAAGTTTCTCTCTCCTGCTGGCGCCCATTCTGCTTGAGCGATGCTGGCACTGCCTTCCCCTTACTAATCGCGACACGGCAGGGAAGTTTATACCACAAGCCAACAGGTTCCCGAGTTTAAGACAGGACTGGAAGTCCCAGGTGACAGAAGGTCGCTTATGACGTAAAAGCGATTTGTTGCCGCAGGGCCATTTCACGAATTGCATGTCTTCATTGCGTCCTTCGCGTCGGTGAGTGGGTTAGGATTCGGCTTTGCTGAATGTTCTCACCTGAGGCCCCAAAAGCCTGGAAGCGAGGTTGTAGTCCATTTTGACTGAGGAGGCTCTGAATGAGACCTCGTACAAGGCGTGTTGTGCAAGCCGTGCTTATCACCGCACTGCTTTCCCTTGCTCAACCCTTACGCGCCGACGTGACCGGTGCAGTTCTTGGAACCGTTACGGACCCCACCGGGGCCGCGGTTCCTGGCGTGACGGTTACGCTCCGCAACGCGGACACGGGATTGGGCCGAACTGCCACTACGGACGCAACCGGCAGCTATGAGTTTCTCGCCGTCCCGGGGGGAGAGAACTATGTCGTCGAGGCGGAAGCACAGGGATTCCACAAGTCGTCGCAGTCCGGCCTGAAGCTCCTGGTCAACCAACGCTTCCGCGCTGACTTCCAGCTGGTGGTGGGCGCCGTCACTCAAACGATCAACGTCTCCGCTGAAGCGGCGCAGGTGGAAACGACGAGCACACAGCTCGGCGACGTCATTGAAGACAAGAAGATGACCACGCTGCCCCTCAACGGGCGGAGCTACCTCGACCTGCTCGGTCTACAGGCGGGAGTGGTCCCTCTCACCTCCGATGTTCAGTTCACGGATCGACCTACTTCCGGGACAGGTGGAGCGGGGAACGTTTCGGTGAACGGACAGCGAGAATCCGCCAACGCCTTCCTGATCAACGGCGGCACGGTCGAGGAAGGCCGCAATAACGGCGCCTCCATCGTGCCCACGCTCGATTCGATCGCCGAATTTCGCCTGATCACCAACTCCTTCGACGCCGAATACGGCCGATTTTCCGGCGCCGTCGTCAACGCCATCACCAATGGTGGGACGAACGAGTATCACGGAACCGTGTTCGAATTCCTCCGTAACGATAAGCTGGACTCCCGGAAATTCTTCGATTTGAACCAGAACGATCCCACCAGCGGGCAGGAATTGCCGGCAACGGCGCGCGGGGCTTTGAAGCGCAACCAATTCGGCGCCTCAACTACATCCCCTTGGTTTTCTATTTTTCCCACGGTGTGGAATGTGTGATTCGAGACCTCATAGACTTGAACTGAGAGTGTTCCCAGTGCGACTTTCGCCAGGGCCGCCAACGCGCCAAAGCCTCTAGTGCAGAATCCTCCCGAGCTCTCCTTTTGATCCCAAAGGCTTAAGGAGAGTGCTTTCGTTCCGTTAGGGAAAGTGAAGGCGAGAAGGCCCCGAAAATCCTTTTCCTTTTGGAACAGCGGGATAACTTCCTGCTCGAGAGTCCTGGTAAGCTCCACTTCACAACCAGGCTTCACTTTGATGAAAGCCGCTCGTGCGAACACGCCGCTCCTCCCCCTGACATCCGCCTCCCACCAGATCCTACTTGGCAGCTCGAGGCACACTTCTTATACCCTGGCAGTAATTCGCGTGTCAGTTCAGTCCTGCTCGCACGTTTGCTCAAAACTGCTCAGGCCAGTTAATGAGGGGGGATTACCGGGTGGGGCCGGTCACGAGTTGCGGGGGAGCCAGAATCCTCCCCTTTGCATCCGTGCCCGAGTCCGAATGCCGGAGCGTGGTGAGCAGTGAAGACAAAACACCCAACAGCAGTCACGTTTTGGGGGCAACATCGTTCTCCGATAACTTCGCTGATAACTGCGTTGACCGAGGTCTCGACAGGCCCAGGCCTATTCCATCGCGGCCAATACTTCGTCGAGCGACACCGTGGCGAACGTTGTAGCGTAGTCGGACATCCCGTAGGGAATAATCAGTTGCCCGCCGTGCAGGAGACTGCCGCAGGAGTAAACGACGTTGGGGACGTAGCCTTCGCGCTCGTCTTTGTTTGGCTTGATGAGTGGCTCACGCAGGCGGCCAATGACTTTGGTCGGGTCGTCACGATCGAGCAGGAAAGCGCCGATGCAATATTTCCGCATCGGACCCACGCCATGACTGATCACGAGCCAGCCGGCTTCGGTTTCGATCGGTGAGCCGCAAGTGCCCAGCTGGATGAATTCCCACGGGAACGACGGCTCCAGGACAAGCTGCACGGTGTACCAGAAATGCAGATTATCGGAGAACATCACGTAGATGTTTTCGCCGTCCTGCCGGCCCAGCATCGCATAGAGGCCTTTGATCTTGCGCGGGAAGAGCGCCATGCCTTTGTTCACGACGGCCGGGCCATTCAGCGTGATGAATTTGAAATGAAGAAAGTCGGAAGTTTCGAGGAACTGCGGCAGGATAATTCTGCCGTCGTAAGCCGTGTAAGTCGCGTAATAAGTCCCCGTGCCGTCCTCGTTTTGAAATAGAACAAAGCGGGCGTCCTCGATCCCGTTGCTCTGCGAGGGTGTGGTGGGGAACAACACGCGTTCGGACAAACGCGAGTCCGGCGCGAATTGCACTTCGTAATTCGATTGGGCCAGGATCAGGGTTTCCCTGGCAACGCTTTGGGTTTCTTGGTCAGGTACCCGGAGCTGTTTCACGGCAAGACTGACGCTGGCGCGCAGTTCTTCCAACGTGAATGCGTCCCCCAAGCCTTTGAGAACCTCCCGGTTGAAATCGCCCACCAGACCGAGTTCGTGAAGCTTCCGCTCGAACAGGTGCTTCTCGTAAGTCGCGTTGGGCACTTGCACCGGCTCAAGGCTGTAACGGGTTGGCGTGTCGATCGTGATGTTGTTGTTGGCGTCCAAGCATCCGGTGCGAAAGACGATCGAGGAAACGTGCCCTTCGGCCGTGGCCCGCAGGCACAGAATGAAACGCAGTGAACCGGGCGGGAGGTCCGACTGATCCGGGTGCGGCACGATGGACGGATTGAACAACGCCGCCGCTTCGAGTGAACACTCGTGAGTGAAATATCCGCCGAGCAACAACTCCCGTTCTTCGGAGAGTCTCTGGCCATTGAGCAAATAGGGTCGGACCTTGTCAAACTGTCGTCTGAGGAACTCGCGGACCTTCGGGTGGCGTTCACCAAATTCGGCCCGCACCTGCTCCAGCAGCGCGTGGACTTCGCTTTCGGGAAGAGCCATGACTCGCGCGCAGATTTTGACGGCGCGCTGGTCGCTCATGGGGCGAAACGGCCGGGCCAGCACTCGCGTGCGGTCCGGAAGCAACGTGACGGTGGTGCGTTTGACGTTGATGGTTTTCATGGGATGATCGGGGTTACAAAGCTGGCTCGTTGAACACCGTGACGGTGTTTTGCATGAGCTTCATTTCCGCCAGCGAGAGAAGGAAGGCCAGCATCGATTCAGCTCCCTGGTTCCCGTTGACTCGGTCGACGTGCAACGCATCGCGGCAGCCGCCGGTGCTGGGCGAGTACAGTTCCAGCCCAAGATCGTTCCAGCCGAGGAACCAGTCGAAGGCGCGATGGGCCTGTTTGTACCACCAGGAGTCCGATGTGGCCCGGTACGCTTCGAGGCAGGCCGACACCATCGCCTGCGCCTCGATGGGCTGCTGGTCGAAGTTGGCGCGCGTGCCGCCGCGCCGATAAAATCCGTTGCTGCCAACAGGCCGGAAGTGGCCATTCTCAGGGGTTTGCACTTCCGCCAGCCAACGCAACGCCTTCAGGCCTCGTTCAAACACCGGTTGTTGTCCGGTAGCACGTCCGCTGAGAATCAGGGCGTGCGCCAGCTTGGCATTGTCGTAGGCCAGCTCCTCTTCAAACCAGGGCCAGTCCGGCTGGGCGGCCTTCTCGTAAAGCTCCATCAGCCGCGCCGTAAGCGCCTCGCGGGTTTGGTTGACCAGACGGTCACCGCTCAGCCGGCGCAGGTATTCGTGAATAGCAATGAGGGTGAACGCCCACGCCCGTGGCGAGGTGAACTCCGTCACCGCCGGCAGCGCTCGCGCGAAGAGTTGTCCGGCCATGATCTGAAAACTCGGATGCGGCGAACGGCCCACGCCCAAGCCCAGGGCCCAGAGCGCCCGGGCGTGACAGTCTTCGGACCCCTGTTCATCGAGCCAGCGCCGATCGAAACTCAGATGGTTGTGGAAGCGTTTCGTCTTGGGATTGAAAGCGTGATTCAAAAAGGCCGCGTAAGTTGTGGCCAGTGTTCGCACGCGCTCCGGTTGTTCTTCCAACTCGTCGAGGAGCACCGCGAGAATGAATGCCCGGGCGTTGTCGTCCGTGGAGTAGCCTTGGGAAAAATTCGGCACGGAGAAAATGGCGTGCTGGAAGATGCCGGTCGAATCGGTCATGCGCGAAAGATGGTCCAGCTTCAATTCCGGCAACTCCCGCGGCTGCTGGTCGAGCGTTTTCGTGGCAAAGATCTTTCGAGACAACACCGCCCCCTGGAGCCGCGCCAGCTCGAAGGAGCACATGTACAGCCGCGCCGCGTTGCTCCACACCATCTCGCGGCCCAGCTTGTAAGCGTTTTTGCGGATGGCGTGCCGGCGCGTCGCGTCGTGCAGTAAGCCGATCACCTCGCGCGCGATGGCCTTGGCGTCGCCGAACGGCACCAGCACTCCGCGCCCTTCCGCCAGCAATTCGGCAGCGTGCCAATACGGCGTCGAGACCACGGCCTTGCCCGCGCCAAACGCGTAAGCTAGTGTCCCCGAGGTGATCTGGGCTTCGTTGAGATAAGGCGTAATATAGAGGTCTGCCGCGCCAATGAACTCCTTCAGTTCTTCGAGTTCCACGAAGCGGTTGTAGAAGATGACGTTCCTCTCGACTTTGTTCTTCTTGGCGAGGATTTCGAGGCTGAGACGGTAGGCCTCGCCTCGCTCGCGCAACTCGTTCGGGTGGGTGGCGCCCAAGACGATATAAACAACTTCGGGGAACTCCGCCAGGATGGGCGGCAGGGCGTGAAGCACATGTTCAATGCCCTTGTTCGGCGAAAGCAGTCCGAACGTGAGCAACACGACCCTCCCCTCCACGCTAAACTGGTCCTTGTAATAATTCGGATCGACGAAGGGTATGTCGGGAATGCCATGAGGGATGAGATCAATCTTGGCCGGTGGTGCCTGGTAAACCTCCTGCAACATCTGCTGTCCCCGCTGGGTCATGACCACCAGCCGGGTCGAGCGCGCGATCAATTCCTGCATCACGCGACGCTGGTCGACGTTCGGCTCGCGCAGAAGGGTGTGGAGGGTTGTCACGACGGGCATTTTCAGTTCGCGCACCAGCGCCAGCACGTGGCTGCCGGCCGGCCCGCCGAAAATCCCGAACTCGTGCTGCAGGCAGACAATATCCACGTTGCTGATGTTAATGAAGTCCGCCGCGCGCTGGTAGGACGTTAAATCCTGCTCCTCAATCTCGAAGCGAACTACGTCCGGATACTCGTAACCGCCCTCGATGTCATTGACCGGCACCGCGAAGCACTGGCCTTGGGGGTGCTCCGCGGCTACGGCCGCAAGCAGAGCGGTTGTGAACGTGGCGATGCCGCACTTGCGCGGTAAGTAGTCGCCGAGAAACGCGATCCTTCGAATCTTAGATTCTGTTTCCACAAGTTTGTTCGCATTATACCCTGTCCGCGCAAGACTCGCACTGTCGAACCGAGCGCATTCGAGCGCAAGACCACGCAAAGCAGAGAGCTGCAAAGGCGTGGCTATCCAGGAGAGGAGTGACGGCAAATCGGAGTTCGCCCGGCGTGTTCCGCAAGAAATCGGCACGCCCTCCGACCGGATTACTTGCAGGCGCGACTAAACCTGGGGCTTGCTTTGCTCGGGCAGGGCGAGAAAACCGCGGCGGTGCGGGAATTCCGTCGCGCTGTCCAGCAGGACCCAGCTTTTGCCGAGGCCCATAACAACTTGGGCTTGGCGCTGTTGGATAGCGGGAACGTGGAGGAAGCCGTGAAGGCGTTTCGCGAAGCGCTGCGTCTAAAACCGGACTACATGCAGGGCCACTATAACCTTGGGTTAGCCCTAAAGCGCCGCGGCGAACCGGAAGCCTCGGCTGACGAGTTGCGCCGTGCTCACGAACTCGACCCTTCCCTCCCGCCACCTTAGCGCAAACCCAGCGCGCCTCAGACTCCGGCCACAGTATTGTCGTCATTCCGCCCAACTACGTTCGTATTCCTCATCCTTTGTTGAAGCAGAAAGGTGGGCAGGTGCTGCACGGAAAATCATTGAGGCGGGAGCGTCCGGTAAGACGCTTTGGTGC
>Ga0315291_10011861_pt1 | contig 10603 bp, 9 predicted proteins | sample YL17G12_20_MG_FD_203070 | JGI IMG/M metagenome (GOLD analysis project Ga0315291, IMG submission 203070) | Sediment microbial communities from Yellowstone Lake, YNP, Wyoming, USA - YL17G12_20 | ecosystem: Environmental > Aquatic > Freshwater > Lake > Sediment | place: USA: Wyoming | collected... | reverse complement strand
CCGACCGCCTTCTTCCAGATCGACAATGACCAGCACATTGGGAAGGTCCAGGGCAAAGACCGCCCGCTCGTCCAGGCTGAAGGTAAACAACTTGCCTCGTTTATCAACGATCCTTACCGCCTCAAATCGGTCTTTCTCCTGGCACCACATGCAGACCCTCTGGGGCGGGAACTGAAGATGACCGCAGGCGTTACAACGATGGCCATATCCCCTGAGGAGAGCCCTCTCTTCCCGGTAGAAGACATTGGCTGAAGACTCCGGTGGAGGTAACGGCGTCGCCTCCCACGGCATCAGATCACGAAATCTCAGGTAGGTCCCGTAGCTCGGCAACATCATCTTGGAGGCCAGGTGTCGCTCCATTCCCCTTCGATCCTTGACCCTTTCAACGCACTCCGTCACTCTGAAGAGCCAGGCGTCCGCGCCATCTCCGTAGCTTGCCGCCAGGAGCCGATCGCCGCTTTTTGCCTTCTCTAAGGCCGCGACCAGAATCATCATGAAAAACGGGGTACCTGTATTCCCCAACAGATCGAACAGGGGTTCCTGAACCTGGTTTTTATCCAGGCCCAGGACACGTCCCATGTTGGCATGGCTCCGTGGATCAGGAGCATAAAAGGCCGCCTTTGTAATATCGGCGGGTTTCACCTGCCATCTTTTCAATAAACCATTGACGGCCTCTTGAAGATGGGCGGTGTACCCCTTGTCAACGATGAACCGGTCTTCCCAGGCCCGGATGTAGGTGTCCCCGCGGTCTCTGCGCCAGATGTCGAGGAAGTTACTGGAAAGAGTAACCCGGTCTTCCAGCGTCGCCATCACATGCTCCGTTCCGATCAGAAGGGCGGCAGCGCCGTCTCCGAACATCGGCTCAAAAGCAGAGTTGGGAGGTGGGAGGCGACAATCGGCAGCGACCACCAGGACCTTTCTGGCGGAACCGGCATTGACGGCATCGAGGGCCATCTTCAGGGCATTCGATCCCGCACCCAGGGAGTTGCCAAGATCGGCAGTCACAATGTCCCGTCTCAGGTCGAGGGCTGCCGCGATAATGCTGGACGATCGTTTTTCCCGGTAGGGAGCGGTGGTGGAGGCGAAATAAAGGCCATCCACGGTATGAGGATCCACTCCCTTCAAACAATCCCGGCCGGCCTCAACACCCATGGTAAGGCTATCTTCATCTGAGTTCGCCACCGCCTTTTCACCTTTCGCCGGACTGCTCCCCCAGACCCTGGCGATCTCCGCCCGGTTCAACCTGTATATTGGAACATACGCCCCGTAGGACACAATTCCAGCGCTCATCCGTTCTCCTTCCTACTTCCCTTTATAGTTTGGATTTCTCTTCTCCATAAAGGCCTTGACCCCTTCTTTCAAGTCCTCGGTGCTGAAACAGAGGGCACATAAGTCAGACTCATAGGCCAGTCCGACCGACAGGGGCGTTTCGAGAGATTTGTTCACCGCGAGTTTTGCCAGTTTCAGGATGATCGGGCTCCTCCTCACCAGAACAGCCACCAGTTCCTCAACCACGTCCCTGAGTTTTTCCTTTGGAACCACCCGATTGATCAGGCCGATTCTTGAAGCTTCCTCGGCGGTGATCATATCGCCGGTGAAGACAAGCTCCTTCGCTTTCTTCTCTCCCACAAGCCTCGGCAGCATCTGGGTTCCCCCTCCGCCGGGGATCAACCCCACCCGTATCTCAGGCTGTCCGAATTTTGCCGTCTCAGACGCGATGATGAGATCGCAGGCCATGGCCAGCTCGCAGCCGGCCCCGAGCGCAAGACCATTCACCATGGCGATGATCGGCTTGGGGATCTCCCTGACGATTTCGATAGGCCTCTTTTTCCCCTTCAACTGCATGCCGATTTTTTCCATGAATTCAACGGGACTCTGCGGAAACCCGGCGATGTCTCCCCCGGCACTGAAGGCCTCCCCGGCGCCTGTGATCACCATGACATGGACCTCTTCGTCATCACGGCCCTGTTCGAGGGCCCGGACGAGTTCTTCCCGTATAATGGGCTCCTGGGCGTTTTTGGCCTCGGGACGATTCAGGGTTATCCACGCGGCATGGTCTTTCTTTTCGTAGAGGATTCGTGTAAACCTGACGCCGGCCTCGATTACCATTTGGACAGGACCTCCTTCCAGAAGTCATAGATCCCTTTCTTACCAGGACCACCGGTGTAGCCCGCTCTCACCATCGTTCTGATCAGGGGATGCAAACGGCCCTTTTCGGCGCCGAGCTCTTTTATCCTGTCCTCTTCCATCTCGGCCCTTCTTCCCCAGCTTCCTAACAGGTCACCGAGTTCCAAAGGACCGGCCGGAAGGTTATATCCAAATTTCAGCGCCTTGTCGATATCCTCAGGGGAGGCGACCTTCTCCCAGACCATCTGGATGGCTTCCCCTCTCAACGCCTCATAAACCCGATTGGCCAGGAATCCGTAACTCGTATCGCGGCAGACCACCGGCTCTTTGCCCAATGTTTTTGCCATGGCGACTACCACATCAACGGTCTCCTCGGAGGTGTGGGCTCCCCGAACGACCTCGACGAGCTTCATCATCGCCACGGGATTGAAAAAATGCATGCCCACGACGTTCTCCGGCCGCCGGGTCACCGCTGCGATCTCCGTAATATTCAAGGTAGAGGTGTTGGACGTTAGAATGGCACGGGAAACATTCTCGTCAAGTTTCTTGAAGATCTCCCGCTTGAGGGTCATGATCTCCGGAACCGCTTCGATGACGAACTGGGCATCTCCCACCGCCTTTTCGAGTCTGGAACTGCCTTTGATTCTCCCCAGGACCACCGCTTTCTCTTCAGCGGTCATCTTGCCTTTGGCCACGAAAAATCGCTCCATCCTCTCATCGATCGACTTTATCCCCTTGCTTACGAGCTCATCGGACACATCCACCATGGAGACTTCGTATCCCCCGATCCGGGAGAAGAGTTCCGTGATCTGGTTCCCCATGGCTCCAGAGCCGATGACAACCACCTTTTTAATCTCTTCGAGCTTCATCCCCTGCCTCCTCGGTAAGCCTGCCACATCCTCGAACACGACTCAAACGACCTTCTTTTCTTTAAGAAGAGCGATTTCCTCTTTGGAGTAACCCAACTCCGCCAGGAGGTCTCCCGTATGCTCACCCCACTGGGGCGGAGGCCTCCTGATCTTTCCCTCCATGCTTGAGAACTGGACGGGGAAATTCACTTCTTTGATCTTCCCCAGCCCCTTCGCTTCGATTTCCTGCACCAGGCCTCTTGCCTGGACGTGAGGATCCTCCATAGCCTCTTCCATGGAATAGACCGGGGCATAGGGCACCTGGCGCCAATCCAGAATCTTCTCCCATTCGGAGAGGGTTCGCTCTGAAACTATTTTCGTGATCACCGAAAGCAACGCGGCGCCATTGTTTTTGCGCTCAGCGGAAGATGAAAAGCGCGGGTCCCCCAGAAGATCTTTTCTGCCCGCGGCCTCCATAAAATTCTGCCAGAAATTCTCCTCCACGATGCCGAGGGAAATCTTCTTCCCGTCCCTGGTTTCGAAGAGGTTGTTCAACGGAGAGAGATGCTCGTTCCCGGGCTTCTTGCCGTAGACCAGCAGGTTTCCCGCCCTGACGCTCATCCACGCGATCATCGAATCGAGCATCGACACATCGATATACTCCCCGGTGCCCTCGGCCTCCCGCTTCCTCAATGCCGCGAGAATGGCAATGGCGCCATACATCCCGGAGGCAAGGTCCACGATCGGAACCCCCGGTCGGGCAGGTTCGGTTTCCGGCTGTCCCGGGATCGACAGGATTCCCGAGAGACTCAGGTAGTTGATGTCATGACCGACCCGGTTCCTGTAAGGACCCTGCTGGCCGAATCCGGAGATGGAGCAGTAGATGAGGGTGGGATTGATGGATTTGACCTGGGCGTAGCCTATTCCCAGACGCTCTGCCACGCCCGGTCTCGATGCTTCGATGAGAATGTCGCTTTCCCGAATCAGCCGCCGGGCGATCTCTTTTCCTTCTTCACTCTTCAGATTCAGGGCGAGACTTCTTTTGTTCCGGTTGATCAGTTCGAAGAGGCCCGGAAAAATGCCGCGTGTCTCCGGCAGGGTTCCCGCCCCTTCCACCATCACGACTTCCGCGCCCAGGTCTGCAAGGATCGCAGAACAGTAAGGGCCCGGGATACGTTGCGAGAAGTCGGCAACCTTCAATCCTTCTAAGGGAAGCATGAAGGCTCCTGCTTTCTAAACCGTGACCAACCCTCCGCTGACGCTCAGGGTCTGGCCGGTGACAAAGTTTGATTCGTCGGAGGAGAAGTACAGGACCGCATAGGCCACATCCTCGGGCTTGGCTATCCTTCGCAGCGGTGTCATTGCCTTCACCGTCTCCATCATCTTCAAGGCTTTCTCTTTTTCCGGGATAGCGCTGATCATCTCCTGCGCCAACGGGGTATCGGTGATTCCCGGGCAGACGCAGTTGGCGGTAATATTGAAGCGGCCAAATTCTCTTGCAATCGTCTTCGTGAAGGCAATCACCCCTCCTTTGGCAGCGGAGTAAGGGGCTTCCATGGGGTTCCCCAGCCTTCCCGCGTCGGAACCGATGGTGACGATCTTTCCGCAGTTTCTTTTCGACATATGGGGTAAAACAGCCTTCACGCAATGCATATGGCCTTTCAGATTCAGGTCCAGGATCTTGTTCCAGAAATTGATATCGGTGTGCAGGAAAGGTCTGAGCTCATCCCATCCTGCATTGGAGACCAGGATATCGATCTGTCCGTAGCGCTTGATCGTCTCCTGGACCAGGGCTTCCACCTCTTCCGGTTTGGTGACATCGGTTTTGATGCTGAAGGCCTCTCCTCCTGCGTCCTTGATCTCCTTGGCAACCGCCTGGGCATTGTCACCGTTGATATCACACACCACGACCTTGGCCCCTTCCCTGGCAAAGATGATCGCATCGGAGCGTCCCATTCCCCGCCCTGAACCTGTAATAATTGCCACTTTGTCCTTCAATCTCATTAGCGTCCTCCTTTCTTATGACAACCCTGTGTGAATTTCCGTTGGAATACAGAAGCGAAGAAACGGCGGGGCACTGAAGTCCCGGGAATATAAAGAACCTCTTCCGTCGACTTTCTCCCCCCTATCTCCTTTTCATTCACTATCCATGACCTGGTAAGCGATCAGGAAACTTCCGCTCCTCTGGCTTCGGACCTCCTGGACCACCAGGAGCGAGGGTGTTCTACAGGAGCTTCATCTGACCCAGGTTTTCCAGTCCGAGCTTCTTCAACGTCTCCGGCTTCGGATTTCCTTCCTGATCCCAGCCGTGGTACTCATAGTACTCGTCCAGCATCCGGTCGTACTTCTCCCGGTCGATCACCTTACCCCGGTTGGTATCTGGCCCGAGAGGCGTCGGCTCTATGTAGAAACGCTCCGGCAGGTAGTCATCCTTCCGGGTCATCCCTTGCCGTCGGTTGAAGAGAATCTCTACATTATAGATCCGCCGCCCGATGTCATGCATCTCTTCTTCGGTGATCCTGATGCCCGTCACCTCACTGACCATGCGCGCATAGTCCTTAAAAGCGAACAGGTGGGGCGAGAAGAACGTGAAGAGGGTTTTGCAGATCCCTGTCGCGTCGCCTGCGGCATAGGCCTCTTCATGCCATCCAATGATCTTTCCTTTATCTTCGTACTCAGCGTAATCGTTCACCACCTCGAACCCGTAGAGTTCCGCGTAGACCTTCTTGGGCAGGTTGAGGAGATTCAAAGCAGGACGGCTTCTCAGGTGGTCCGCCCCTCGACTGGAGACCCCGATCCCCAACGCAAACGCAGGAACCGAGCGTTCATCGGAATGGAGTCCCGACATCCCTTTCACATTGACGTTGTAGTAGGCGGTCTCCTTGCCCAACTTCTCAGCCGCTCGCTGGGGCCCTTCTGCCAGGATGTCGCCGAATCCTTCTCGTTTGGCCACCTTATCGAGAAATCCGATGATGATCTCCGGATCCCCCCACTCCAGCGCGACGCCTCCGGTATCCTTTTCCGTAATCAACCCCTTCTCATAGAGTTCCATGGCCCAGGCAAGCATTGACCCATATTCCAGAACATCGATCCCCAACAGGTTGGCCACATGACCGGCGGCAAGGACAACATCGAGCCGCGGGTTATCCACCTCGGTCCCGAAAGCTCCGAGGTAGGTATATTCCGGTCCCTCCGTGACGGTTCCCTTGTATTCGCCGTAAGGAACGACGTACTTGTGCCGGCAGTGTACCGAGCAGCTGAAACACCCGACAGGACCATTGGAGTGGTTGTGGACGAAATTCTCAGGCTCGAGGTCTTTCCCATCCCGCATCTGATTGATGCCGAAATTCCTCACCCTGATCTGTCCGGCCCAGTTGGCGGTGCTATAGATAAAGTTCGTGCCGTAAGATCTCAGGGCGCTCACGGCTTTGCTCTGGAGCACACGGGTCGTCAATTCTTCTCTCAGGTTGAGGACCTTTTGCGGATCGGCTACCGGGAGCCCCTTCGTTCCGCGAACGGCAACCGCCTTAAGGTTTTTTGACCCCATCACCGCCCCCATCCCGGTTCTTCCTCCTGCATTCTTCGGGGGAGAGATGACGCAGGCATAGCGCACCAGATTCTCGCCGGCAGGACCGATGCACATGATCTTCAGGTCTTCGTCTTCGGTCATCTCCCGGATCAGGGTCTCTGTTTCAATGGTATCCTTTCCCCAGAGCATGGAGGCATCCCGGATCTCCACCTGGTCATTGTTGATCCAGAGGTAGACCGGTTGTTTAGCTCTCCCGGTAACGACAATATGATCGTACCCTGCAAACCGCATCTCCGGCCCGAAATCTCCCCCCATGTTTGAACTGCCAAAGATGCCTGTCAAAGGGGATAGGGCTGCGACATGGGTCCGGCTGCAGGAAGGCATTCCCGTTCCAACCAGAGGTCCTGCGCCCATCGAGAGAACGTTCTCAGGGCCCAGCGGATCGATCCCGGGTTTGGTATACTGGTATACGATGTAGGCGTCAATGCCCCGACCTCCCAGAAACTTCCTTCTCAACGCCTCCGTGATGGGTTTCTTCTCGATCGCTCCCGTCGACAAGTTAACGAACAGCACCTTCTGCTTTAAGTCCATGCCAGTGCCTCCCCTGGGCAGTTCCCGCATTCCGTGAGCAGGTTACAAGTCACCCTGAATATAAGCCTGTCCTGGTTTTGGCCATGAGATGCGCCACTTTTTTCCGCAAAAAGGGCACTCGGCCTGCGTCGCTTTCAGGGCGACTTCAAAACGCTTGATGCAGGCTTTGCAGCGCACGATGGGCTTGTCTCTGACCTCTTCCTTGCTATCGTATTCCTTATATTCGGGCATCTTATCCTCCTTAAGGCCCCCGAGGACTCCTCCATCCCGGGGCTTAGGCCTATCTGCGTCCCGAAAAGAATCGACCTCTATCGCGTCGCATATCTTTCAAGCAGCCGGGACAAGTCTTGAACAGTCTGACGCCGCTTCTTCCCCGAGATGGCATCGGTCTCCACAAAGGTGATCGCCTTGTCTTCGCAGAACCTGACACATTCGGGTTTCCCGTCGCATTGCTCACATTTGTAGATCTGCCTCGAATTCGTATTGAAGGTGATGGCCCCAAAGGGACATGCCGTCACACACACCTTGCAGCCGATACATTTGTTCTTGTCATGATTGACAACTCCCTGGCCATGGTTCCGCGTGAGGGCTTTCGTAGGACAGACAGCGCTGCAGGCAGGATCCTCGCACTGCTGGCAGGTCAAGGGCACCCGGATCCCCCGGTTTTTGTAGGCGATCACCTGGATCCTCGCCAATGAGGGATTGGCCATCCCCTCGTTTTTGATCGAGCAGACGAGCTCGCATGTTCGGCAGCCCGTACACTTACTCGGTTCGATATAGAGCATCTTCGCCATGGCAGGTTCTCCCTCCCAGCACGTTTTAGTCGGACAGAATTACTGGACAACCTTTTATTAAACGATCGTTTGTTTTAATTACCATAGACTCCTTTTTTTGTCAAGTCCTAATTACCACGAGCTATTTGCGATGTCTTTCTTTTTTGGAAAAAGGGGAGACAGTAGGAAGCGGGACGGAACGTAAAATTTCGGCCCAAAGAAGCATCTACGGGGTTCAAAAATACAGCGGACGACAGTTGCCTCCATTTTTTCACATTCCAAAGTGGACACCTCCACCCATCGTTGGATTTTTAACACAGAATGTTCCCCTTGATGCTCCAGCTTAAGCCGCTTCGTCGAGCGCAACGGGGCTTTTCACCAGCGATCCCATCAGTTCCTGTCGCCCCTCCTTCATGCGACCCACGGCCATCGCCAGCATCACACAAAGAGCAAGTCCCACCCTGACCTCCATCTTTTAAAGCCCACGAATAAAGTGCTTCTCAAACCCAAAACTCACATCCAGTCTCGAGTTTACTCGCTCCACCGCGGTAAAGATTTTCCCACCCTTCAGCAGACCCTCGTGTTTATTCGATTTCCTAACAGCGCAAAATGCTCACCACAGGAATTTAATACATATGTCCAAGTTTAAAAAGAACATTTCAGCTTAAAAATCTACCATTTCCCTTCAAACTTCCATGAATATCACCTCCTTTAAGAGACCTTCGCTGGCTTCTTGGTAATAATGACAGCATACCCCCCCAAAAAAAGTCAATACCTTTTTTCAAAAACCAGCCTTCAGTCATTGACAGCATTCTCATCATTCCCTAAAATAAAAATGTCCTTTATATTGCGAGAGGATCGTTGTTTGAAACAGTAACGCTTTTAGAAATCTTCAGAAGAAGGTCATGGATCAAGAATGAACAGTTTGCGTTTTTAAAAAACAAAGCTGCTCAGCTCGGTAAACGGATAAGCTCTTTGATAGATTCAATAAAAATTTTTAATAATAGTTTTGAGCTAAGGACAATGAGCTTTGAGCAATTTGAGCAGCATGTTTCGGTTAGTGACCCGTCCATTAAAATCCCTCAAAAAACCCTCCCAAGCATTCTGAGACTCCGAAGAAGCCACCCGACTCACCGCCCAAGCCGAGACTCCCCTTCCGAAAAGATAAACCCCACAACATTTAAGTTTCCATATTTTTTTGAAAGTTATAATTGACTCTGATAACTATCGTGATAAAATTAAATCAAAAAGACCGAAATAGATGGAATAGACTGGAATAGATGGAAAGGCATTTAACTCAATATTTTTAAGCAATTACGGGAAACCAGACCAAATAACAAGGGGTTAGAAAAATTGCCGTTTTCGGACTCAAAATCCCGCGGGGCTTCCACCCCGTGTCGGTGAGCTTGTCCTGAGTTAATCGAAGGGATTCCGACCTCCGGCACCAAAGATTTTGACAATTCTCTTTCTTTCATGTTAATTATTGGTTGTTAAAGAGGGGCTGTAGCTCAGCTGGGAGAGCGCCTGAATGGCATTCAGGAGGCCGACGGTTCGATCCCGTTCAGCTCCACCATTTCAATTCACTTGAAAAAGGGAGAGCGGTCGGATCGACAGGTGTGGGTCGGAACCGGCTCGCACCAAGCTCGATTCCCATCAGCTCCACCAATATGAAATTCATCCTGACCCATCGGTCAGGATTTTTGTTTCTTAGCGCTCCCCACTTCTTCGAATAAATTTTTCAACTTACTTAGGTTTTTCTTGTCGATGGATTGAAATTGCACTCCATATCGATGCTCGCCCCAAGTTTTTCTGGCAGGCAAATCAGCCCAAACCACTTTTGCAACGGCTCTGATAGAGTCCAGTTCTAAACCCTTTGCATAAAAGATCTCGGTGCTCAAAAGCGTCCCTATCTCCATTTTTTCTGGTAGATAGATGAGTACCCCCATCTCACTTGCATTGGCTACGATTCCTCCATAATTTTCCTTATTCTCGATTCGAAAATAGTCTAAAGGAAGTTCAAGATTAAATCTGGGATGCTTTCTCCTCTCAATAGCAACAACCCCTTTTTTGGATGGCGACTTTTCCTTTTTCCTTTTAATTGTTTTGGATAGCTTTACAGGGCTCACAGAGACCTCCTTTCTGTGTAAAGTATTGGGGATTAAAATTCATTGGACCTTGATTTTTTCAATAGTCTATTAAACCTCTACAAAATAGTCAATGAAATTAAAGAGGGTTACTCCCATTCGATTCCTTGTCATTTGATACCTCTATTTGCTACCTCTTCATTGAAGGAGGAATGAAATTTAGTTATGATTATTTCAATTTAGAAGTAGAGGAATGGATGAAAAAGGAGACAAATCAAAAAGAAACTGTCGACCCTTCCCATTGGGAGAGACTTTCCAAACTTCATCCCACCGATGTCTGCAATCGAACAGAGGCCCTTTACCATCCTGCCAGAGAAGGCTTTCTATTGGCTGTCTATAATCTAAGGTATCTCATCCTTCCCAAAGCAAAGAAGATCCTGAGGGTGGAATGGAATGATCAGACCGTTGAGGAAGACCTCCACTATTTTTTCTACCTCATGGTACTCTTTTACCTGACTGAAGCCAGTAGAATCGTGGGAAAGTTGTGAAGTACCTCTTTATATTGTTTTAGTGAGGACGAGAAAGAGCAATGGCAAGCAGGAGCTGTGGGCCTTGGCCTCTACCAAGATATTTGGTGATCCCAGGTCAGCC
>Ga0315291_10011860_pt1 | contig 10604 bp, 8 predicted proteins | sample YL17G12_20_MG_FD_203070 | JGI IMG/M metagenome (GOLD analysis project Ga0315291, IMG submission 203070) | Sediment microbial communities from Yellowstone Lake, YNP, Wyoming, USA - YL17G12_20 | ecosystem: Environmental > Aquatic > Freshwater > Lake > Sediment | place: USA: Wyoming | collected... | reverse complement strand
CAGTGCGTGATGCCTGGGAGTATGAGTCCCTCGAAATCTCTAAGTATGGTCTCGAAGCTCTCTCCCTGTGCGGGTGCGTCCCGGGGGAGCTTCGAGCGAATCTCGCCCGGCTCCACTCTCGAAAGGACGGGAAAAGTCTCTATCTTCTTGTAATAATCGGCAATCCAGTCCACGACGCCGTGGCCGTGCCGCCGGAACTCCTCCGGGTCCATGTGAGAGCTCTTCTCCCGCGACATATGATTCCCGGCTTTCTCAGAGTCCAGAGCAGGGACCCCGTTTGTCACCTTTTTCGCAGTCTACGGCTTATGCGCCTTCATCGGCCTCGTCTTCTTCACACTCTACGTTCTCGCGGCCTACGCTTTCTTTCTTCTCGTCTTCGTCTTTCTGGTCTTCGTCCCCTTCAGCATTGTCTTCGTCTTCGTGACCTTGACTGACTTCGCCGCCTTCGCCTTGCCTTTCCCCTTCTCCTTCTTCTTCCTTTCCCAATACCCCTCTGCCTCTTCCTCCAACTCGTTGAGGCGCGTGTAGTAGTCAGGGAATTCCTTCAGATGAGCGAGTGCGATCTTGCCCGTCATTATGATGTCGTCGTCAGTCACGTTTGTCTGCGAATCCCTGGCGCCGTGTTCCAGCTCCACGTGGAGTCCCATCCTGAACTCCTCGAGCGGGTATTTCTTCCAGTTCACACCGATCATGTCTCCTATGCGCCGTGCTTCAACAGGACCGAACTTGTCGAGTTTCCCCATCTCCATCCTCCTTACTGTCAACCCGTTGCCGGGGCGAACGCGCGGCCGGCTTTTCTCCATGTCCGTCCGGCGCTTCCACTAATGTGAGCGCATTCTCAGCTGTCGCGCCTGGCGCAGTGCTTCCAAAGATACACCATGTTGCGGCCGAACGCATACGTTTTCTTGCGCTTGCCGCGCGCGCTCCGGGTGTCTCGCGTCTCTGCGCGACACCCTTCGCGGTCTACCATGCACCGCTTTGACAGACGCCCCGGTCCCGGGGTAGAATGGGCGCGCGACTTTACGGAATACTGTCACCTCCGGCGCCGCGCTCAAGCAGAACCTGGCACGGACCCTGACGTACGCCGGACTTGACCCGGAACACAGCGGCCCATTCTCCTGATTACATGTCAAATCGACTTGCCAAAGAGACCAGTCCCTACCTGCGGCAGCACGCCGCGAACCCCGTCGATTGGTACCCGTGGGGTGAAGAGGCCCTTCGCACCGCCAAAGCCCTGGACAAACCGATCTTTCTGAGCGTGGGTTATTCCGCCTGCCACTGGTGCCATGTCATGGCTCACGAGTCTTTTGAAGACGAGGCCACCGCCGCAATAATGAACGAACACTTCATCAATGTTAAGGTCGACCGGGAAGAACGACCTGACCTGGACCGGATTTACATGAACGCGGTGACGGCGATAACCGGGAGCGGCGGATGGCCCATGTCGGTGTTCCTCACACCGGAGGGACTGCCGCTCTACGGCGGCACTTACTTCCCGCCGACACCACGTTTCGGAATGCCTTCTTTCGCTCGCGTACTGCTTTCGATGGCAGAAGCGTGGAAAAACCGCAGGCAGGACCTCTTGGAGAACGCGACACACCTGACCACGGCCCTTCAAGACAGGGAGGAGCCGGTCCAGGTTCAGACGGAGAGCGGTGCTCCGCAAGGAGAGGGTCTCGACCGGAGCGCGCTGGACTCGACCTTCAAAGCCCTCCTGGGGCGGTTCGACTGGGCCAACGGCGGATGGAACGGGGCGCCGAAGTTCCCACAACCCATGGTGCTGGAGTTCCTGCTCAGGTATCACCTCGCCACTTCGGACGACAGTGCATGGCGCATTGCCTCCCTCGCGCTGGAGGCAATGGCCAGGGGCGGCCTGTACGACCACCTGGGTGGAGGATTCCACCGCTACTCGGTCGATTCCATGTGGCAGGTTCCCCACTTCGAGAAAATGCTGTACGACAATGCACAGCTTGCGCGCGTCTATCTGCACGCGTGGCAGATGAAACGCGAACCACTCCATCTGGCGATATGTGAGGAGGTACTCGACTACGTGCTGCGTGAGATGACCGGTCCGCGGGGTGAGTTTTTCAGCACCCAGGACGCAGACAGCGAGAGCGAGGAAGGAAAGTTCTTCGTGTGGACGGCGGGAGAACTCCGCAAGGCGCTCGATGAGAAAGCAGACCCGGAGTTCACACGGCTGTTGCCCCGATTCCTTTCGGCATATGCAGTCACTGACGAAGGAAACGCGTCGTCCCGACCGGGGGACCATTTCGAAGGAAAGAACATCCTGCGGTTCGAGGGCGAGCTCGACGAACGGGCGTCGCTTGCGCCTGCGCGCCGGGCCCTGTTGACCGCCAGATCCACACGAGTGCCGCCGGGCCGCGACGAGAAGGTCCTGACTTCCTGGAACGGGCTCATGCTCGCTGCATTCGCAGAGGCGGGAGTCGTTCTGGGCCGACCGGATTACCTCCGGGCCGCAGAGGCAAACGCGAACTTCCTGCTGAACGAGCTCAGGTCTGCTGACGGCCGCCTCTATCATACGTGGACTAACGGTAACCCAAGACTGAACGGCTACCTGGAGGACCATTCATACGCGATAGAGGGACTGCTGACTCTGTACCAGGCAACTTTTCAGGAACGCTGGTATTCCTCTGCGGCGGAGCTGGCGGGAGTGATGCTCGCGCACTTCGGTGCACAGACAGGTTTCTTCGACACGAGCGACGATCACGAAAGACTGATAGTCAGGCCGAGGGAGACACAGGACAACGCGGTGCCTTCCGGCAACGCCATGGCCGCTACAGCGCTTCTGAAGCTGGCAGGCCTCTCGGCGGAGCCTCGATACTCCGAACCCGCGTATTCGATGCTGGCGTCCATGCAGGATATGGCGGCCCGCCAGCCGCTTGCCTTCGGCCAGTGGCTCATCGCCTTAGACTATGCGACTTCGAGGCCTCTGGAGATAGCGATAGTGGGAGACGTGAAGACGCAGGACACGAAGGCGCTTCTCGCAGTCTGCAGAAAGGACTACCGGCCGCATCAGGTGGTGGCCGTCGGTATGGAGGGAGTGTCGGAGCTGGCCGGAACGTTCGAACGGACAGTACCGTTCCTGCGCGACCGCCCCCAGGTCAACGGCAAGGCAACGGCCTACGTTTGCCGCGGTTTCACCTGCCGCCGGCCAGTGACGGAGCCGTCTGAGCTCGAGGCACTGCTGGCGTGAACGTCCGCGTCAAACCGGGATTATCAGGCTCTCCAGGTCGCGCGGATAATAAGTCAATATCTCGATACCATCTTTGGTCACTACGACCGTATCAGAATGGCGGAAGCCACCCATTTCCGGAGCGTACAATCCCGGTTCGACCGTGAACACGATCCCCGGTCTGATCACAGTCTGGTCGCCCGCGTCAAGAAACGGACCCTCGTGGTATCGCAGGCCTATGGCGTGACCGGTGTGGTGCTTCCAGAAACGCATGAGACCCTCGTGTCCTGTTGCAGCTGTGGGCTTCCGGAGTGAACCCGTTCCAGTGCCTGCTCCCGATCGACCTCTGATATCTGTTCCCTTCTGCCCGCCGGAACGCTTCGGGTCGCTTCGACTGGAACGCCTGCCCGCGCTCACAGCCGGACCTGCGTCAGGCCTTGCCTCGACGGGAACGTCGTTCTCCTCGTAGTACCTTCTCACTGCCCTGTCGACGTCCGCACACTTGGCGCCAGGTCGAATAGCATCAAAGGCCACTTCTTGCGCCTTCTTCATGTGCTCGAACATCCTTCGCTGTTGGTCCGATGGCTTCCCGACGACCATGGTCCTTTCCAGCTCGGAGTTGTAACCCCACACCGGCGCACCCGCTCCGGTGACGAGCACGTCGCCCTCCTGGAACGTGATGTTGTTTGCGAGTGCATGAGGAATCGCGGCGTTCCTGCCGATCTGGCCGCGATAGCCGGCCCCGGCGCCGTCCCAGAAGACGCTCTGTGCCCTATAGAGTGAACCCAGAGTGGCGAGCATCGTAAGTGTTGCCTCGTTGCTGGCACGCTGGCTCACCTCCGTCTCCGTCGCGCCCACCCGCGTGTACTTCTGAAGGAGTCTGTGAGCCAGATTCCCCCACTTGACGCTCTCCTGGATCAGCCTGATTTCGGCGTCGCTCTTTATCATCATCGTGTCTTCGATGAATCCAGTCACCCGAACGAAAGCGGCCCCTGTCAGTTCACTCAGAGTGGGTCCACGGTAGCCCATGATCCACGGATATCCGTCGCTGTCCGCGCCGACCATGCCTCTGATCCCCATGTCTCCGAGCGTCTTCTTGAGAACCTCGTCAGGGTGACGATCGTACGGATATTCCACGTAGTGGCAGACGCGCTCAAAGCCGGTTTCTGCCTTCGCATGCTCGAGTTCCAGCCGCGGCACAAACATTGCTGTCTCGCCTTTGGCGTTCATCACGAAACCGATGGGCCTCTCAGTAGGGATGAAGGCGAAGCCCGTGAAGTAAAGAATGTAGTAATTGTCGAACAGCACCACCCCGCTGAGTTTCTTCGACTTGATGTGATTCAGCAACTTTTCCCTGCGCGACTCGAATTCGGCCTGCGTGATGTTGATTGAAGTAATCATGTCAAACTCCTGTGCTGTAATGAGACGCCTCCTGCCTACGGTTCTCCGGCCGTTCAGCCGGAGCCACGGGTCAGGGGAATCAAGCCCGCGGATTCAGGCGCCAGATCGAGAAGTTCAGGAAAGACGCGAAAGTGACCCAGGCCAGATAGGGTATGAAGAGCGCTCCCGCAAGCGGAGACACTCTCCAGAACATTACCATTGTGAAAATGATCACAATCGATAGAACGACTATGTCGAATAAGGCCAGAGCAGGCCTATGCAAACCGAAGAAGAAGTATGACCACAGCGCGTTGAGAACGAGCTGAACGATAAAGAGGGTGAGCGGTGTCACAACCTGATTGAAGTCGCCGCGCCTCCACACCAGCCATGCAGATATCCCCATCATGATGTACAGGACCGACCAGACCGGAGCAAACACGGCGTTCGGCGGGGTCCACGTGGGCTTCACTAGCTGTTCGTACCACTGGCTCGGCGTGAAGCGCGAGCCTACGAAGCCCGCAGCAAAGCTCAGAGCCAGCCAGCCCAAGAGGGCAAGCACAGTGGTTTTTGCACCCATGTTACCTCCTTGTCAGACAGCGCCTCCCGCTGCCCGTCCAGGCGCAGACGTACCCAGCAAGCTTGTCCCACCGCGCCTGGAGAAGGGGGCGCTAATCCTTGAGATAGTATTCGATCGTCGAGACGACCCTGACAGTCTTACCGAGCTGGATGTTTTCCATGATTCCTGGCGCTCTATCGCGCGGCAGTATCTCGAAGGTGCCCTGAAACGCACGTCGTATCTTTCCAAGCTTGCTACCGGAATCCTTCGCGAACTGCTCGCCTGCTTGCCGCGCGTTCCCGGTGGCGTCCGCGATCATCTCCGGCTTCAGGTCGTTGAGCCGGGTGAACACGTAAGTCGGTCCGGAGCCGTATCCGTCACCAGTGGACAGCACGACGCCCGCCTCCACCAGTTTCCCGACGTCCTGACTCGCGTTCAGAATGAGTGTCGGATCATTGGTGCGAACCATGAGCGTCTGATTGATGATGAACCTGTTCCCGGGCTGTCCGCCCCTGTAGCGTTCAGCCTCCATGTCCACGACCGACATGTCCTGAAGAGCGACGCTGGCCGAATCAATGCCGTGCTTCTTGAGAAAGAACATTATGGCTCTCTTGCTCTGCTCGATCTTGTACTGCGCCGTGCCCAGGTTATTGTCTCCAGTGACGAATCTTATGGGCCAGAGCCCGATGTCGGCTTCCACGTCTCGTTCGGCGAGACCCTTCACAGTCACGTATCTGTCCCCGATGCGGCCCTGATAGAAACCATTGCCTACGAACCATCCTGCCAGCACCAGCGCAATCGACAAGACAATCAACCCCAAATTAGTGAGACCGTTCTTCATGCGAACCCTCCGTCAACCGTGAAGGGCCGACGCGCACTCTCGCGCGTGAGAGACCCGGCTATTCGGAAAACAACAGCTGGCCCTCGCCGTAGACCGCCACTGGATAGGACGTGATGTCAAACGGGTCTCCGTTCCAGCACACGAACGACGCCCATTTGCCCTTGTCGAGGGTACCGAGCATCCTGTGAATACCGATCAGTTCGGCGTTCTTGCGCGACACCAGCTCGATGGCCTGCTGTTTCGTGATTCCTGCGCGCGTGAACCAGCGCGTTTGCTGCAGCAGCATCTTCGACAGCACGAACGGGTGGTCGGTCATCAACCCGTACTCGACCCCTGACGCGACGAGATACTTGACGTTCCGCCAATTGTCGTGCTTGAGCTCGACCTTGTAGGCAAAACCGTCCGTCGGGCCGTATATGACCGGGATGCCTCGCCTCTTCAGCTCCAGAAATGTCTCGGGTTGATGGACGTCGCCAGCGTGTTCGATCGTGATACGCAGCTTGAACTCGTCCACAACGCGCAGCAGGGCGGCGATGTCGTCGATCTTGTGGACGTGGACGCGCAAGACCTGTTTCCCTTCCAGCACCTCGCGGAGCACAAGCTCTGCGGCCGAGAAGACTACTTCGTCCTTACCCTTCTTCTCGGCTTCCCGGGCTTCTGCCTCACTCTTGCGCCGCCCGCCACGCTCGAGCTTGCTCCCGCCTTTTGCGCGCTTCTCCTTCTCCATTTTCTGGAGCACTTCGTGAAGCCGCGCGCGCAAAATGGCCACCGCACCCATACGGGTGGTGGGACGTTCACCCTTCCACCCGCGGGCTCCCACCGACATCGGATTGTACCCAAAAGCGGCCTTCACTCCGGCTCTCGCGAACAAGGCGTCGTTTGTATTCTTTGCGTAGTGTCTTATTACTGCCGACCGGCCACCAATGATGTTGCCGCTGCCGGGCACGACGCACGAATACAGCACTCCCATTTCGATCGCCTCGCCGAAGGCCAGGTCGTCCATCTGAACCGAGTCCAACGCGTCCGAGAGGGCCAGAATGGCCTGCATCTCGTCATTCCCCTCGCCCTCCGCCTCCGGCTCGGCAGTGCGGTACATGCCTATGTGACTGTGCGGATCGACAAACGCGGGCGTCACAAAAGCGGACCTGCCCGCAACAGTGCCCTTCCTGGTCTTGGATATTCCTGCAACCTCTCGCCCTTCGAAAAGAAGATAGACGTCATTCAGGACGGACGTGCCGGTGTAAAGAGTTTTCACGTGGATGCAGTTCATGGGTCACCCCCCAATTCGTGAGATGTGACGAAATACGCGGCGCCACGCCGCCCGTGGATATTCCTTCCAGATAGATACGCTTCACATCTTCCCAATCAGCGGCGCCCATGTGATTGAGGACGAAGTTGAAGCCATCTTTCACGGCGAGCACCTGTTCCGCAGTGTCCACTCAGACGCGACAGACCCCATCGGGCTTGTTCTCTCCCCATCGGGTCGGTCGTCTAGACTACCATATGAGTCGCTTTGCCTACAAACACCCGCCGGTAAACCAGCATCCGGTCCCTCACTCCCGGGGAATCGTGGCCACACAATCTTCCGGACAAACGCTCACGCACAGACCACAGCCATAGCACTTGTCAGGGTCCACTTGCAGCTGCCCTGCGTCGTCGAGCCTTCTCGCCTTGAAATAGCACGAGCCAACGCATTCTCCGCAGTTGTTGCAGGCGTCCATCTCCGTCTGGGCCAGAAGCTCACCTTTGTCGCAAATCTCGGCCGGGTCAAGGAAGTAGCCGCAGCAATCGTCACAACAGAAGCAGATTCCGTCTGTACCGGTCCGCGCCTCGTTGCGCCAAGGGCGAGCGACCAGACGGGCCTTCTCTGCTTCTCTCAATATTGCCTCTGCGTCGGCCTTGGCGATCTCGCGCTTGCCCGACCAGCTGCCAGGAAACGTTTCAGAGAACATCAGGCAGACGTCCATTCGGGACCGCTTGCATTGCTTTCGTGCCTCACGACAGCCGCAGTTCGAGACCCAGAATCGTTGATTGGCGTCGATGAGCTCCCTTGCCCTATCGAGGGTCCATACGTAGTGGAAGGGTATCTGCTCAGTGCCCATGTCAATCCCCCTGGTGGTGGTTAGAGATGGCGGCGCCCGGCACGACGTGTTAGAGTTTACCACGGACTTGCGGCCAGGTTAAGTAGAGTGAACACTCAAACAGGCAGGAGGTAACATGGACTGGACCGAACTCTTGAAGGCGGGAATTGAGGAGAACTACCGTGCGGCCGAGGGGCTCCTCAACATGGTGGACGAGAGCAAGCTGGACTGGAAACCTGCGACCGGACAGAACTGGATGACGATGGGCCAGCTTCTCATGCACCTTACGGGCGCTTGCGGCGCGTGCTGCAAGGGTTTCGTGACCGGCGACTGGGGATTTCCAGAGGGTGTCGACCCGAGCAATGTCCCTCCAGACCAGATGCTGCCGCCGGCCGAAAAACTCCCTGCGGTGAAGAGCGTGGGCGAGGCGAAGAAGCTGCTTGCCGATGACAAGAAGCTTGCCCTGGAGATGCTTGCAAAGGCGGGCGAGACGAATCTTGCCGGCCAGATGGTGAAGGCGCCGTGGGATCAGACAGCGGTGCAGCTGGGCTGTCAGCTCCTGAGCATGATAGGGCATCTCACCCTGCACAAGTCTCAGTTGTTCTACTACCTGAAACTGCAGGGAAAGCCCGTCAGCACCATGCACATGTTCGGCATGGAGGGATAGCACACGACCTGAGCGCGCAGCGAGTTGCCAGAATTCATCGCGAAACTATTCCTCCAGCGGGTTGACGCTCAGCACCTGGACTTCTTCGTCGGTGTACCCCAGTTCTCTCCAACTGAAGACGCCGTCTGAACTGTGGCAGTCCGCACAGATGAGCGAACCCTCGCGCCGTATCGCATGGCTTATCTCCATCGAAGCGTCCTGCGGAATCCAGCGCGGGTCGACTTTCTTGAGCGCGAGCACGTCCTGGTACGAACCTGTGTTCCACCCCGGCGCGTCCATGAACGTCATGAACTTGTTCATGAGATAGACGTCGAACATCCAGCCGTACATCATCTTCATCATGCTCTTCTGCGCCTCTTTTTGCGCCGCGGCATCTGCGTTTCCGGTCGTGTAGTAGGTCGGGAACTCATACGGAAGGAACATGCCGCCAAAGGGAGTCATGTTCTGGAGGTCGATGTGCTGCTTTCCGTTGTAGAGCTTTATCGCATATAGCTTGGACGGTTTCTTCCGGGAGATCGGGCGCATCCCTCTTTCGTACCACGCCGCGTAGTCGAAATCCTTGTACTCCGGCCAGACGTGAGTCGGCTTGTAAAATCTGTAGAGACCGGCACCGTTCGGATTATCACCGATGGCGTTCCCAAGGAACGAGGCGTCTCCGTTCCACCAGACGTATACGATGGCCTTCCCAGGCTCAGTTTCCTTCTGGACGTCGTTGTATATGTAGATGCCCTTGTCTTCCTCAAACACCGGCGTCGAGAAATCACGCATCGTAACGTTGTCAGGATGTAGTGAAGAAATGTGACATGTCACGCAGGCAACCACCTCTGTGTGGTTGTTCAGGTATTCGGCAAACTCGGGTGTGTAGTAAGACCGCTTGGCAGCCGTCCGGCCGGTGCCACCTGCGGCCCCGGTCCCGCCCGACGCTGCCTCGCCAGTGTGCGGTCTTGCCGTGTGACACTTCTCGCAGGTGACTTCGACGTCCGGAAGGTCATTAGCCATTATGGTAGTCGTGTGAGTGCCCCTGGCAATGAGATGGCCTTCGGTCGTGTGACAATCGATGCACGCGATGCCCGCAGCAGCATGAACATCCCACGACGGCGAGTAAGGTGTGCCACGCTTCGAACCAGGATGCTGCACCCTCGGGCGGTTTTCGCCGAGATTGACGAAGCTCTGCATGAACGAGGGGTCGCGCTCGTCAACGTATATGTCACCGCCCATGTTGTGCTGGTGACAGCGGAGGCAGTTCTGAGCCGTCGGCCTGACGGCAGACATGGCCGCCTTCAAGGAGTGGTCCTGGCCCCACCGCAGCCTGCCATTCCCGTCGGTGACCGCCTGTTTCTGGTTCATGTCGTACGCGATGGCGTGGCAGATGAGACAGTCAATTGTCTCTTTTTCAGTATTGAGCGTCCGGTAGCCGGGCATCATCCCACCGAGGGGCGCCTGATACTGTCCGCCGATGTGGCATTGCCCGCATCCCTCCGAGTACGTCCGACCGTCTTTCAGTTCTATGAGCGCAACCCACGACGTCATCGCGAAAGAGCCCGGCTTTGGGCACGGCCTGTCGATCTTCCCCATCGGGAAGTTGTCGGCTAAGACTCCATTGAAGCCGTACACGTTGGGATGCTTTTTCGTGAAAAAGCGATAATGGGTGGACCCAAGCAGATTGTTCATCAGGCCGACTTTTTTCTCCCTGCCCGTCGCTGCGTCCGTCAGCGTTATGCGCCTGTGACATCGGAGGCACGTCTTCGGCCCTTCGTAGGCGAGAATTCCCGCCTTCTTGAAGCGCTCGATGTGGGGAAAGTCCGTCCAGGACTGCGCGGCAGGCATGCTGCTGCTCGGGCCGGTCAGCTCCTGGGCAGTGGCGTCGAACTGCTGAGGTGTTAAGC
>Ga0315291_10011859_pt1 | contig 10605 bp, 9 predicted proteins | sample YL17G12_20_MG_FD_203070 | JGI IMG/M metagenome (GOLD analysis project Ga0315291, IMG submission 203070) | Sediment microbial communities from Yellowstone Lake, YNP, Wyoming, USA - YL17G12_20 | ecosystem: Environmental > Aquatic > Freshwater > Lake > Sediment | place: USA: Wyoming | collected... | reverse complement strand
AATACATGTCTTTGCCGGCGCGCGCGGCCACGATGGATGCCTCCGAATGCCAATTGTCGCCCGTGGCAATCAAGACCGCATCAATGTCCTTCCGAGCCAGCAGTTCGAGCATGTCGATGTATGCCGCGCAGTCATTGTTGCCGTACCCGCGGTTGACCTGATCGCGGGCATCGTTCCGGCGATTCGCAAAGACGTCGCACACGGCCAGGACTTGGACATCGGGCTCATCCATGAACGCCTTCATCACGCCGCGCCCCCGGCCCCCGACGCCGATTACTCCCATTCCGATCCTCTCGCTGGCCGGCGCGCGGTCCTTCGCGCCCAGCGCGGAATTGGTAATGACCAGCGGCGCCGCAACGATGCCGCCCACAGCCGCGGTTGACATCTTCACAAACTCGCGGCGGTTCAATAATCGCCCTGCTTTCTGTTGGTTCATGGTCTTCACTTCTCCCTTGGCAGCGCAATTTCTTCAGTGGAGCACGTCACTCATCAGTTTCCGGTGCTGGGTCATAGGCACAGCTTAACACGGCGCTCGCTCTGGCACAAACGGTGCATCTTCGACAGTCAACGTTCGCGGGCCGCAAGATAGTTTCGCTTGACGATGGTATCTGCTAATATAAACGCGCGGTTACGTCACGGGACATCGTTTGAAACGCGGGATTGGCAAGTGAGGAGAGTTGTCATGAAGAAGATCTCGATCGGCACCTGGGCATACTCGATAGGGCCTTATGCGGACAACCCCGTTCCTTGGGAAGAAATCCTGGGAAAGCTTCGGGAACTCGGTTTTGATGGCGTCGAACTGGGCGGATTCGGGATCCATCCGAATCCCGACATCATGCCGACAAAAGAACAACGTGCGGCGTGCAAGCAAGGCGTCGCCGACGCGGGCCTCGCGTTCTCGGGCATGGCGGCGAACTTGTGGAGCCAACATCTCATCGACGCGGAAGACACGACGCCTTACCTCAACGAGTTCCGCAAGAACCTCGAGTTCTGCGTCGATCTAGGCATCCCCGGCATCCGCGTTGACACCGTTCAGCCGCCCACCATCTTCGACAAGGTGGACGCTGACACAGCCCGCAAGCGCGTAGTCAACGCGTGGAAGCGTTGCGCGCGCGAGGCGGCGGACAAGGGCATCTACGTGACTTGGGAGTTCGAGCCCGGATTTGCCTTCAACAAACCCTCGGACATCCTGCGGATCGTCGACGAGGTCAACGACAAGAACTTCGGCGTCCAATTCGACACCTGCCACGCGCACATGGTTGCCGCAGTGGGTGCACGCCAGCCCGGCAAGAAGGAAACGCTCCCCGGGGGGGCGCTCGAACTCGCGCGGAAGCTGCGAGGGAAGATCAACCACCTGCACCTTATCGACTCGGATGGCACGCTACATGGCGACGAGACCAGCACACATACGCCGTTCGGCGAAGGCCTGCTCGACTTTGATGCGCTCATTCCGGAGATCTTGAGGTCCGGCATTCCGCACGACTGGTGGACCATCGACCTTTGCTTCTGGCCGGACGCCTGGGCCGTCACCGAGAAATGCAAGAAGGCCGTAGACAAACTTAACGCGAAATACGGCGGTTGAAGCCCGGCCGACGCTCGGTCTATCCTTGTATGCAAGTCTTTCACATGTGGGTTCTTGGATTCATCTGCACGTGGTCCCGCGGGAGAATCCGGCAGTGAAACAAAGTGACGTTCTATGCGTATGAGTTTGCACCAAGCTTTCTCTTAGTAAAGATACGGAGAAGTGGTGATCCTGAAAGGATTCGCAATGACACGTCGTTTGACTATTGACTATCCCGAGAATCTGCCGGACATCCTCCAGGAATCTGCCGAGCAGTTCGAGCAGGAGGCCAAGATGGCGATGGCCGTCAAATTGTTCGAGATGAAACGCATCTCATCCGGAACAGCCGCCGCCTTGCTTGGAATGGACCGGGTGTCTTTTCTGCTGCAACTCCATCGATACGGTGCGGCCGCAGTGGATCTCGAAAGCGACGAGCTGCTTTCGGATGTCGCCAATGCCTGAGATCAGGGGATTGGATCACGACTGATGACGACGATGGAGCAGATAGAGCAACTGGGCCGCGATATCGGACGTGAATTCCGAGCTCAGCGGGTGTTGCTGTTCGGTTCGTATGCGCGGGGGACGGCCACGGCAGACTCCGATGTAGACCTGGGGAAATGCGATGACTAGACGTGACTTGATTGCGGTGGCTTTCATGCTCGCAGGAGTCTACATCTGGGCAGCTTATGCCGTCCAGTTCGTGTTCCTGATCGCGCCGCTTTTCCCTATGTCTAGGGGACTAGACCTCTTCATGTTATGTTTCGATATAGGAATTCCGCTTCTCCTTGCCGCCGCGGTAGGCTGGATCGGGTTCGAGTTCATCTTTCGTGCATCGGTCCTGGCGCGTCACGTCGCGCCGGAAGACACGGGCAACGAACCTGCTTTCCCTTGGAAATGCCACGACGTTCAGGCTGTTGCCATCTCGATACTTGGGATCTTCTTGTGCGTCGGCGCCTTCTCGCGACTAGGCTTGATTGCCATGCAATCGCTCTTCCTTCCGGAAGATACCATGGGCGACGTGATGAGCAATGTGACTAATTATCTCGTGCGGGACGCGGTGTCGCAGGCATTCCGTCTTACGATGGGTCTGCTGCTCTTCTTCAAGGCGAGCGCCTTGGCGGCATTCTGGCGCCGCTCGCAAGGGGCGGGGATTTCGAGCCCCGAGGCATAGAAAGGGACTGAACAAAATGGGGAACGCGTCTCGCGACTGCTGCGGAAGCCTCGAACTGGGGACGCTGGTGCGTGGACAATGGAGGTGGCAACATGGCCACAAAGTAGCTCAACACCCGTAGCCCGTTCGGAGTTCTTTGTGTTCAACCCGATAGGTTCTCAGGATTGGGTGCGGCTATTGGATCACGACTGATGACGACGATGGAGCACACTTCGGGAGAGGTATGACACGCGAGGCTGTTGATACTGACGCAATCGGAAAAGCCATCTATGTTGTACGCGGCCGGCGCGTGATCCTGGATGTTGATCTTGCGTTATTGTACGGGGTGCCCACTTGGCGCCTGAATGAGCAAGTGAAACGGAACCCCCATCGGTTTCCGGATGACTTCTCCTTTGTGCTTACCAGACAAGAACTTACAATCTTGAGATCGCAAACTGCGATCTCAAGCAGCGGCCACGGTGGGCGCAGGAGCCTGCCTCGCGCCTTCACCGAGCATGGCGCCATCATGGCGGCCAATGTACTCAAGAGCCGTCGGGCGGTTGAGATGAGCGTGTATGTGGTCCGCGCCTTCGTCCGTATGCGCGAGATGCTTCTAGGCTACAAAGAGCTTGCCGCTCGGCTGGAGGCGGTCGAACGCAAACTGGATAGCCACGATGAGGACATGCGAGCGCTCGCTCAGGCCGTTCGGCAGCTCATGGCGCCCCCTCCCGTGAGACTCAAACGGATTGGATTCACGCGGGGGGATTCGTAATCATGCCTTACCATGGTTGACTTGCCATGTGCATTCCACACGTGGCATGAATTGCATACGGCGACTGACCGTCGAGGGAGGGACTGAAATGGCTGCAAAGAAGCTCAACATCGGGTTGATCGGTTATGGATTCATGGGGCGGGCGCATTCGAATGCGTACCGGAAGGTCAATCAGTTTTTTGACCTTGCATACACGCCCGTGCTCAAGGCGGTGTGCGCGCGGAAGGAAGCGAAGGTGCGCCCGTTCGCCGAGCGCTGGGGATGGGAGAGCGTCGAGACGGATTGGCGCAGGCTGATCGAGCGCAAGGACATCGATGTCATCGACATCGGCAGCCCGAACAACACGCATCGCGATATCGCGGTCGCGGCAGCGCAGGCCGGCAAGACGGTGCTGTGCGAGAAACCCTTGGCGATGAACGCCAAGGAAGGCCAGGAGATGACCCAGGCCGTCGAGAAGGCCGGCGTGGCGAACATGGTCTGGTTCAATTACCGCCGCGTGCCGGCCATCGCACTCGCAAAGCAAATTATCGACGAAGGGCGTATCGGCCGTGTGTTTCACTACCGCGCGAAGTACCTCCAGGACTGGACGATGAGCCCGGACCTCCCTCAGGGCGGTGCGGGGCTGTGGCGGCTGGATGCCGACGTCGCGGGCAGCGGCGTTACGGGCGACCTGCTCGCGCACAGCATCGATACGGCGATATGGCTCATCGGCGGCGTCGACAAGGTGTGTGCCATGACGGAAACGTTCATCAAGACGCGCGCTTTGCAGGACGAGCCTGGCACGGTGAAGCCGGTGAGAATTGACGACGCATGCGCATTCCTTGCGCGGTTCAAGAACGGCGCCCTCGCAACCTTCGAATCGACGCGCTACGCCCGCGGACGCAAGAACCAGAACACGTTCGAAGTGAACGGCGAGAACGGTTCGGTTTATTTTGACCTCGAGGACGCGCACCAGTTGCAGTACTTCAACCACAAGGAGGACTCGCACGTCCATGGATGGCGGACGATTCTGGTAACGGACTCTGATCATCCCTACATGAAGCATTGGTGGGTGCCGGGGTGCGTCATCGGCTATGAACACACGTTCATCAACGCGTTGGCGGACTTCCTCACGGGCCTCGAGACCGGAACGCCGGCACGGCCGAACTTCCGCGACGCCCTCGAAACGCAGTACGTGTGCGATGCCGTTCTCAAGTCCGCCGCGGCGGATGCGTGGGTAGTAGTCACTGGTTAGTCGTTACTGGCTAGTGGTCATTGGTGGCTAGCCGCCAACCACTGACCACCAGCCACAAGAAAGGGAAAAACGAATGAACGTCAAGGCACTCTCAGAGCGGGCATTGGAGCAAGGAAAAGGCATTCTGCGGTTGGCGCCGGCGTGGGTGCCGCGCGTATTCTGCGTTCCGGGCAGGCGCATCAAGCTGCACCCGGACGACTACTATGCCCTCGGCGGCAACCGCGGTGGGATCGACGAGCGTTGGTTTTCGTCGACAACCCCCGCCGACAATGGTCCGCTGACAAGCCCCAATGAAGGTCTCAGTTTTGTCGTGTTCGAGGACGGCGGCAAGACCCATCAGTTCCTCTTGCGGGACGCCGTCGACGAACTCAAGGGCGTTTTGATCGGAGATCGACTGTGGAAGGAACACAGGCGGTGGCCACTCTACTCGAAATTCTTTGACAACAAGGGCGCGCTCCCCCACCACCTCCATCACGACGACAAGCACGCCGCGCTCGTGGGCCAATTCGGCAAACCCGAAGCGTACTACTTCCCGACTCAGTTGAACAATCACGGCGGGGATTTCCCCTATACGTTCTTCGGGCTGCAGCCGGGCGTCACAAAGGACCAGGTTCGACAGACCCTCGTGAATTACACGAAGGGCGACAACAAACTCACGAATCTGTCCGTCGCCTACCGGCTCGAGCCGGGCACCGGATGGGACGTGCCCCCTGGCGTCCTCCATGCGCCGGGCAGCCTCTGTACGTATGAGCCGCAGAAAGCGTCCGATGTCTTCGCCATGTTCCAATCGCTTACGGGCGACCAGATCGTTCCCGAGGAACTGCTCTGGAAGGATACGCCTCGAGATCATAGGGGCAACTTCGACTATCTGATCGACGTCATCAACTGGGAGATGAACTTAGACCCCGATTTCGGCCAGAAGCGATTCATGCGTCCGAAGCCGAGCCGTGCTATTGCGGAGATGGAGAACGAAGGCTATCTCGACAATTGGATCTGCTACAAGTCGACGGCCTTCAGCGCGAAGGAACTCACGGTGCTTCCCGGACGGACGGCCACGATCAAGGATAGTGCCGCTTACGGGCTGATCGTCCTGCAGGGACACGGCTCGATGGGCGTCTGGGACATCGAGTCCCCCGCCTTGATCCGCTTCGGCCAGCTTACGTACGACGAATTCTTCGTCTCGGAATCCGCCGCGAAAAGCGGTATCGTCATCGCCAATCCCAGCAAAGCCGATCCGCTTGTCATGCTGAAACATTTCGGCCCCGACAATCCGGATCTCACCATCGAAACGCAGACCCCGGCCTAACGAGTCAGAAATCCGCTCCACAAGCCGTGGATTCGCGAGGACGTCGTCGTTCGCAAAGGACGATTGGATGCGGAAAGAAAGATGCCCCTAGACGGAGGAAAGCAATGATGAGTCGAAAAGGACGGTGTTTATTCTGGACGCGACTGGACGGTTCCGTGTCGCGCCCCTGGATGTTGGCCGGTGTAGTCTCATTTGCCCTCGTGTCTGGCGCTTTCGCCCAGGAAGCGGCGTACGTGGGCAACAGCCAGTGCAAGATTTGCCACAACAAGAAGGAAGAGGGCGAGCAATGGACCAAGTGGAAGGCCTCGAACCATGCAAAGGCTCTTGAAGCGCTCTCGACCGACGCCGCCAAGGCCGCGGCCCAGAAGAAGGGCGTCTCCAAGCCGCCCGTCGAAGCGCCGGAATGTCTGAAGTGCCACGTCACGGCGTACGACGCTGCCAAGGGCGCCGCGCCGGAGAAGATCGTAAAGGAGGACGGCGTCCAATGCGAGACCTGCCATGGTCCCGCGTCTCTGCACACCGCCGATGGCAAGAAGTATAAGTCGGGCGACAAATCGGTGAATATGGCCGCCCATATTGTTCGCGCGGACGAGAAGGTCTGCGCGAAGTGCCATAACGAAGAGAGCCCCACCTGGAATCCGGAGAAGTACACATCGCCGGACGGGAAGAAGGTGGGCTTTGACTACAAACAGGCATACGAAAAGATAGCGCATCCGAATCCACTGAAGAAGAAGTAGCGCCCAGTAGCACCCGGAGGACAAGGGGTTGCAACCCCTTGTCTTCACCTCACATCGCACACTAAAGTGAGAACTCCGAACGCGCCGCAATACGCGACCGTATCCGTGAGGCGATACACTGGGTCCAATGACCGTCTCTATGTCCGCCCTATGGCGTTCCAGAGACCATTTGACGCTTTGGCGGGTCCGTTTTTTCCCCGGATACAGCCGCTGCAAATAGGTGGTTTTCCCCATGCCATTTATTCATCTCGAGCTTTAGAATCATGGGTGCTCTTGTTTTCCGCGAGAGATCGGGACATGGGATTGAAGTAAGCAGTGTCCCGGAATAATCATGAGCGTTTGCCACGTTTAGGTGTGTCAGAGGGAGAGGTGAAAGGCCATGACAAGACTACTTCGGTCAACTTTGCAGCTCCTGGCCGTTTTGACGTGCGGATGCCTCCTTGCGGGTTGTCCGCGGGTGACGGTGATCCCCGATGATGCCATTCTTGAGGTGGGGCAGACCATCGGCATAAGCGCAGAGTCCACGAACCCCAATGACACTTCCTTCACGTGGATCACAAGCGATGCCGGCATCGTCGCCCTGAACTCCGATACCGGAACGGAGATTACGATCACCGCAACGGGAGCAGGCACGGCCACGATCACAGCCACCGGATCAAGCAGCGGCATCAAGGGACAGGTTCTTATCACTGTCCCAACAGAGACGGGTGAAGGCGAGGGTGAAGGTGAACCGATTATCATCCCAGGCGGCCAACTTGCCCCCGGTCTGAACGTGCAGATCAACAAGGTAGTCATCCCCGCCGATCTGAAACCCGAAGTGACTTTCACGGCCACGGACGACAAGGGCAATCTAGTCGCGCGGAGCGAAATCTCCGACGTCCGGTTCATCCTCGCCTATCTCACGCCCGGACAGAACGGCAGCACGAACCGCTTCACGAGTTACACCACTAGCATTGAGGACCCGGACAAAGTGCCGAACTCAGGCGATGAAGCCGTGCAAGCGACATATGATAGCGTCCGTCTAAACGGCCTTTCGCAGAATTCCGACGGGGCGATGCTCTACAAGTTCGCAAGGGCGCTGCCTGCCGCTTACAACAAGTCTTTGACCCATCAATTGGGAGGACAGCTCACGCGGGTCTATGCTATCAATGGCCAATCATATCCTGCGAACCCCGTCTTGGACTTCTGTCCCGATGGCGCCGCGGTGAGCGAACTTCGCCAGATCGCCGGCACGGCGACATGCAACAATTGCCACACGCGGCTCGGACTTCACGGTGGAAACCGCCGCGAGATTCAGCTCTGCATCCTGTGCCACACCCCGCAGACCACCGACGCCAACACCGGCAACACGGTCGACATGCCGGTCCTGATCCACAAGATCCACATGGGCGAGCAACTGCCTAGCGTTGCGGCCGGGCAGCCGTATCGGATCATCGGCTTCGGGAACTCGGTCAACGATTACTCGACCGTGGCATTCCCGCAAGACATCCGCTATTGCACGGCGTGCCACGATTCGGCCCAGGCCCCGCAAGCCGACACGTACCTCAAGAAGCCGACGAGGGCTGGCTGCGGCAGTTGCCATGACAGGACCTGGTTTGGCAAGAAGGACCAAACCCCGGAGGGTTATCATAACCATCCCTTTAACTTCGAGCAGCCCGATGACAGCGGATGCGCCGTGTGCCACATTCCGTCGGGCGAGGATCTGCCCGCAATCCTTGAATCGCATTTGACGCCCACGGAAAGCCCGGAAGCCCCAGGGCTGGAGATCCAGATTGTACCGAACGGCGTCGTCGCTAACCCCGAAGACGGCACGTTGTCTGTTACGTTCACGGCCAAGTATGGCAATGGTTCGCCCATTACCGCGGTCACGACCGACCCCGTTCTTCAGCGCCTTGGGTTTGTCGTCGCGTGGCCGGCCTCGGACTATCAGAATTCCGTGTCCGAGTCGATTCGGAGCAGCGGGGCGATGCCGGGCACGCTGGACAGTAACACCAGCGATACGGGCGCCTACACTTACACTTTCAACGCCAAACTGCCAACGGGCACAGGCGATATCTTCGGGATAGCGGCGACGGGCCGTGTGGCGTTCGAGTTTAAGGGCGAAGAGCATGAACAGGGCGTGAAGTCCAATAGCCTCACCTTTTTCACCTTGGACGGAAGCCAGGCTGAACCACGCCGCGATGTCGTCGCCGACGTCAAGTGCAACAAGTGCCACTATGATCTTCGTGCCCACGGCGAACAGCGCGTGGGCGTTGGTCTCTGTGTGATGTGCCACAGGCCCAATGCCTCCGCGGCAGAGGGCGACACCGCCGTGACCATCAATCTGAAGGACATGTTGCACCGATTCCATACCGGCGAGAATCTGGAGAATCCATACGCCATCGGGTCTTTCAACGCAAACGAAGTGCGCTTCCCCGGCGACCGCCGGCAATGCATCATCTGCCACGATTCCGGTACGCAGTTGGCGCCGCTGCCGGAGGGTGTATTGCCCACGGTTGTGAAATCAGGCGAGACCGTGGTCTCGGAAGCGCAACCGACGCGTGCCGCGTGCACCTCGTGCCATGACGGAGTTCTCCCGAACGTGCACGCCATATTGGCCACGAGCCCGCCGCCGGACAACATCGAAACGTGCGAGATCTGCCACGGTCTGGACGCGGAATTCGCGGTCGCCACGGTCCACACGATGGGAAATTGAGACATAGCGCGTGTACCACGCTCAACTGCTCGGGTGTGGGAGAGGAAGTCCTCCCACACCTTTTCTGTTCCTTGGGGTTCGGTCCTTTTCAAGACCTTGCTGCATGCGCTAGAATGATGCGCGTTGCGAAGGGCGGCAGTCCCGATGTCCAGGGAGGGATTCGGATTTGAGCCTCATGTCATGGTGGGGCCGAAGTCTTGGCCGGTTTGGTACGCGCCGTGCGCACCGCCTGCTTCTGCACAACCAACTGCTGGGTGAGCGTTTGTACCTGTATTCGCTGGCTCGGTTTCTGGTCGTGGGAGCCATCGTCGCCGGCACCCTCTTCGCCACGTACATCGTTGGCGTGGAAGGCCTCGATGTTGCGCGGCTGTTCGGCGTGGCTGGAGCCCTGGGTTTCTACAACATCATTGTCTTTGCCATTATCCGGCCCTATAGGGGCCGCGAACGTTCCGAAGCCGCCGGCAGCATGCTCACGGGCGTCATGCATGCAACGATCCTCCTGGACTTCCTCATCCTCACAATCGCGCTGTGGCTCGTTGGCGGGGCACGCTCCCCATTCCAGGCGTTCTACCTGTTCAACGTGATACTGGCCAGCGTTCTCTTATCGAGAAAGGCGGCGTTCTTCCACACATTTCTGGGCTACCTGCTCCTGAGTGGGCTTGTGATCGGCGAATGGATGGGCTGGATACCGGCCTGCTCGCCCGTTGGCGCGGTCAGCACGACCTCCAGTCTCGACGGACGATACGTGGTTACGCTGCTGGTCGTTTACGGCATGCTGTTTGCCCTCTCTGTGATCATGCTGACGAGTCTCGTTCAGTTGCTGCGGGCCGGAGAGGAGCGCCTCCGCGAGGCAAACGACCAACTTGCGGCGCTGTCTGCCGTGCGGCGCGACTTCCTCCAGATGGTCCTGCACGACCTGAGGACGCCCGTCGTGGCGGTGACACAACACCTTTACAACATCGAGGCGGTACTGAGCGGAAAGTTGTCGGAGCAGGAATCGCGCTGGCTTGCACGTTGCCAGACGCGCATGAATGAACTCTTGGCGTTCCTGAACGACCTCCAGGTCCTCACGGTGCTCGAGTCCGAAGGGATTCGGAAGCAGTCGCAGCCCATTGACCTGAAACCGCTGCTCGAATCGCTCGTTGCCGAG
>Ga0315291_10011855_pt1 | contig 10608 bp, 9 predicted proteins | sample YL17G12_20_MG_FD_203070 | JGI IMG/M metagenome (GOLD analysis project Ga0315291, IMG submission 203070) | Sediment microbial communities from Yellowstone Lake, YNP, Wyoming, USA - YL17G12_20 | ecosystem: Environmental > Aquatic > Freshwater > Lake > Sediment | place: USA: Wyoming | collected... | reverse complement strand
ATGTCATTGTGGAATGAGAAAACATACCACCTAAATATGACTTGGTAACCTGATCAGCCTGCCATTTTTCAATAGTTAACGTATCCGAAAATAAAAAAGTACCTTCGATATCACTTGATTCTGAAAGTGGATTGACCGAAGTACCATTAGGAATTTGATAATAAATTCCATTATTGTAAAAAAAACTATTATCACTCCACGTTAGACCTAAAACTTGACCTTTAGCAGGATCACCTGTTGACAAGTCAATTCCAGCATTTAACAAAATCGCATTCGGTAAACATGGAGGATTATTACATGGAGCATCTAAATATGCGGAAGTTACAATATTAATCAAAAGTAATAGAATTATCATTTAATAAAAAATATTTACTACTACATTTTGATTGATCAAATATAAAAATTTATTTGATTTTATATATTAATATATGATAAATTATTTTTTTATTAAAATGTTATTATTATTATGTTTAATAGTAAGCGTCGTCTCTCACTGGGAACCATGTCCATGTTCTGCATATCAGGAACTAATACCTGGAGCTGATGTTTTAGCTGGTGGTTTTGACGTTACTCAACTTTCTACTATCGATGATAGGTCATTTAAATCTCCAATATTTAGTTATCATAATCCTACAACACGTTGTCTACAATCAACTTTAGGTGGAAGATGTTATTTAGTTCCCTTTGAACTAACACCTTATGATCTTGATATTACTTTTTTAGAATCGGTTAACGGAATTTATTCTTCATCAAATGAATATTTAAACACTTATTCGGAATCATATGATTCTTCATTTGGTATTAAAACTCCTTATATTGGATCATCTTATAATTATCATAAATCTTTATATGATTCTAATTATTATTTTTCAAATAGTTATGTTAATCAAGGATTTGGTTATTATGTAGAATATTTATACACTATGACAATGCCTCCCGCATACGTTTTAACTTTGGATTATATTTTTAAATTATCACTTGACATGTTACCTTCAAATATAACAAACGATAGTGATAATAAAAAATATAACGAATTTTTATCTTCATATGGTGGATATTATTTAAATTCTATTATTTTGGGTGGAAAATTTCATCTTAATCAATATACTGATGAATATATTACAACTAAATATTCTCAAGGATGGGAATCAGAACAAATGGGAATTACATTTAAGTCAACTATGTTTGAAATGGAAACGGGACATTCATCTAATTCTAGTGAATATCAAAATTCACAAGATTACGTAGCCCATTCCAATAGTCTATTGTACTGTTTCGGAGGAAATGTTAATTTAGCATGTGCTAGTAATGAATGGATGTTATCAATCGTTAATTATCCTGGTTATCTTAATATAACATATGCACCATTATATACATTGATATACGATGATCAAGATAAAAGTGATAATCTTAAAATGAAAACAGATTTTTACTCTAAATATGGTTATTATCAATAATGGATTGAAACATTGTGCATTTTATAATAAATTAATATTTCTTTGACGTCCAATCACTCACATATGAGTGATATTTCATATTAAATATGAGGGATTGGTGTTAAGAGATAATTATTGGAAAATTTGAGAAATGGAAATAAAATAAAAAAAGAAGGAAATGCGCGAGGATAATTTTAAAATGATTTCAAAAAAATTGTTTATTTAAAATTTAAATGGATATTAAAATAATTCCAAAAGTTGATGAATGTTTGAATTGTGGACGCAATATTTCTGAATATTTTTTGAATAAAGGTCAAGAATATCCGGAACAAATATGTTTAAATTGTGGACACAATATTTCTGAATATTTCTTGACTAAAGGTCAAGAATATCCGGAACAAATATGTTTAAATTGCGGTCACAATATGTCTGAATATTTTTTGACCTCTGGTCAAGAATATCGGGAACAAATATGTTCCGACTGTAAAGCTGTTAAAAGAATTACTAATTTTAATAATATAAAAAATACATTTAAAAAAGAATTACTTTTTTTTTCAAAATAAGGAAAAATTTAAAGAAGAATTACTTAAATTTCAAAATGATGAAAAATTTAAAGAAGAATTGCTTAAATTTTTACATGATACTAATTTCAGCCATTTTTAGATAGACATACTATAGTATTTTTAACTTCACTACTAGTTTCAGTTAATAGAAGTTTTGACTTCTCTCATTCTCTACTAAAGTTAGATATTACTCTAATCAGTAGGGTTTAAAGATAAATCTCCTATTTTATCCCAATTAGCAAAGATAATTATTATTCCTATTACCCAGCTTATTGAATAGAGTCCTAATATAATATAACTAATAATTTTTAAGTTAAGCCAGATGAACAAGAAAATTAATCCGCCCGAAATAATTGACGCGATGATTAATATCACTACTATTAATCCTCCTATTTTGATATTACCTTGAGTACCGAATGCTATTAAAATAATAACAATCAAGATTGCTACCATACCATAGTATATAAATACTAAGTTATATTTAGACATTCCTTGTAGCATACTCATTTGATAACTATCTTATAAAAAACATTTGATTAAAATTTTATTAAAAAAATTATAATTACAAATTATAATTTTAACTTTATTAATAAAAAAATTATAATTTGTAATTTTAAATTAATTTCATTTTATAAAACTATAAACAAATATTTATTAAATAAAGTATACTAAATATGTGGTACTCAGGAAGAAATAAACCGAAAAATACTATTTCTACAGTTTTTATGCCAAATGGAGCTCATTGGTATCTTTTAAATAAAAAATCCAAAAAACTCACAAATTCGTATAAACCTCTTTCTTTCCCAATTTTAAGAGAAGAAAATGAAATGAATGAATTAATTAAAAGATTAAATATTGAATTAACTTCGCCTGATTCCACTGAAAAACCTGTATTTTCATTAATTATAAATGATAAAGGCGAACTAACACCTGTAGCAAAAAATAAGTTTCCATTAACGGCACCATCTGATTCAAATAGATGGAATGAATTTAAATCAAAAAATTTCACACAACCAGATGATAAAAATGTGATAAAACTTACAAATTATAATTTTTCCACAGATTTTTCACAAAAACCAATAATTAGTCCATACTTTCAAAATGAACCAAATGTAATAACTTTGGCTTTTCCATGGCTTAAATCAGAAATAGAAGCTGAATATATTTGTAAAGCCGGATTTATTGAAGCTTGTTTGGATAATCAATGGTTAATCCCGTATGCCAATAGATTAAGTTGGAGATTTGTAAATGGCAACGCTTCAATTATAGTTCCTTATTGGAGAGACGAAGATATTTCAGCATGGAGTAATATAAAATATAAAGGACCTACTAAAACAAATGGATTCTTAATGAGTGATAAAAAACGTTATCCATATCCTCCTAATATAAAAATAGAAATACCAAATGTAATAAATAAAGGAAATGGTGTAATAAAATTAGATAATGAAGAATTTAATTTAAACGATGCTTTATATTTAGAATACCCCAAAACTAACAGAAAACAGAAAAATGTAGCCAAAATATTAAAAGAAATAAAAGAAGGTTTAATACCTTTTAATCCTCCTTACCCTATTACAAATTTAAAAGATGCAGATTTAAGAATAAAAGCAAATATAATGGTTGATTTAACTCTTATTTATTTAGAACCTAATAAAATCATACTGGGGAGACATTCTGTTGAAAATTACGATAAAGCTCTATCTTTTTATAAAAAATTATGGAATAATGGTGAATTACTAAACGAATATGGACATGTAAATTATTTAAATTCATTTTCAAAATTAGATGAAAGATCTATTGTTTTTTTAAATTTGAAAGATGATCAATTATTATCTCTTTAATGCCCAAAACCTATTTTCAATAAGTGAAAAAATTATTTTTTCACTTCTTTCTTTGTTTCGCGGAGTGATTGGAGGTTCTTGGTTTATTATTTAAAAAAATTTGATCATCTCGCACATGTGCGGGATCGGGCATTAAAGAGATACTAGTCTTGTTATGTCATCTATTTTATTTTTTTAAAATAAAAAACAAAGAAGGTATTTTATAATCAATAAGTTCCATAAATATATAAATTTTATTAAAAAGAACAGAATTTAATTCAATTTCTAAGGAGTAAAATATTGCATCTATAATATTTGAATATTTTTGATGAAATTCACAAACAAAAAAAGAACAAATTAAAATAAAATCGATTTTTGTTTCATCATTATTATTTCCAATTTTTTTAGAAAATGAATCCCAAAGACTAAAAAACAACTTTTTAGCTATTTTTATTAAATTTTCATCATCAAAAATTCCAATTGCTAATATTATTTCATCAAAAATTTTACATTCATAATTAATTTTGTAATCAGAAATTTTAAAAAAATCCATATCAAAATCTCTAATTTCAATTGGTGAATATTTTACTAACTCTTTAATGGTTGAACATCGATTTTCATACGGACAAATACATTTTTTTTGAAATTCCAACCATCTTTCTGGTGTATTTGAACTTATTATCAAATTTTTTTGATAATTAAAGTATTCCGAATTATTTTCTATTTTTTTATTAAATAATACATTTTGTAATAAAAAACCAACACACCAGACTAATTCCTTACTTGTATCATAAAAAAGTTCTTCATTATTTTTTATACATTTTAAATGCATTTCATCTTGATATGTTTGACAGAATGCTATTTTTTGAATTTTCTTAAAATGCATTGCATTCATATCAATAATTTTGTATTCACCATTAATTTCAACTATATTTTCAATTTTACAATCACCATAAACAATACCATATTTTTCAAGAGTCAAATATCCTTCCAAAATAACTTTCATAAATTTATCTAAATTTTCTAAAGATGGAAAAGGTGATTTTTTTGTCGCCATTGGTAAATACATATTAGCAACACCATTTAGATTATTTTTAAGTATAAAATGATCAATTTTAAGAAATGAAGGATGATTTTTTAACGAAAGAAATAGAAAAACTTCACTTAAAGTAGTTTCTTTTAAAAATAATGACATATCAATTTATTTTTTTAAAGGTATATTTTTTTGTAAAAACAATTTTATTTTAAAATCATATAATATCTTCGAGAAAAAAATTATTCCACTCTATAAATTTAAAATGTTTTTCTTATACTCCGATAATAATTTTGATATTTTTACAGACACATTAGAAATTAGTGATTGCCCGCAAAGAACTGTTTATATTTTTATTACAAAGTGGTGTAAAACTACAGTTTGATTTATTGTAGCATGTTTATGTCAAGGAAATTGGTCGGATTCAAAACTTAATACACTTTATGCTTATCTTAGTAATTCAACTGGTGGATTTGAATTATTATCCAGAATATAAGTCTCTTTTTGTATTAAAATATGCTTCCTCCAACTATCCGGTTACATTTAAATACCATTAAATCCTTTTCAATTAAACATGACTGTAAATAAAAATTTAATTAAAAGTAATTGGTAAATTTGTAACTTCCCCATTTCCTCTCCATCCGTCATAAAATAAATAAACAACTGATAATAAATTTTCTTTCTATTTTTTTAAAACAAATGATTGATAAATTGATGCATCAAAACTGAATAAAAAATAAATGATAAATTAAATAAAATGTCAACAAGGAGACAATTACCAGATCAACAAATAACAGAAAATGTAAAAAATAATGTACAAATTGAATCAAAAGGAACAAGAAGAGAATTACCAGATGAGATTTTTAAAAAAAATAATAAAAATTTAGAAAATGAAAGTAAAATGGAAGAGGCAAAAAGGTTAGCTGATAAGTTTACCAATAAAACTGGAGAAGATCCAATCACAAAAGAAGATTTTCTTGATTTTAAAAAAATAATATCTAGTATGAGAGGAAATTCGGGGATGGAAGAAATTAGAGAAATGATGGCAGATTCAGGAATAGAAGAACAATTGATGAAAACTGTTGTTAAAAAAGGAACAAGAAAAAATGAAGAACAAAAACCATCAAGAAAAAAAACTTTAAAAGCACAAAAAAATGCAAAGAAAACATTTAATGCAGTTAATAAAGTTGAAAAAACGGGATTATTAAAAGCAATTTATTTTACAAGAAGCAGAAAAGTAAAAAATGTAACTTTGCAAAAATCATCAGAAGTTCAAGACGCTATTAAAATTTTAGGAAATAATCCACATTTTGTTGAATCTTGGGATGAATTGGTCATTGTTGGAAATTCTCAAAATAGACATTTGAGAAACAAACTGAGTGAAAGTGTATTTAATAGAATTTCTCAGTTGGGCGACGAAATTGTAATTTTTATTCATAATAAAGATTTAGATTTTGAAATGATCAAAACTTTTTCAAAAAGGACAAACGAAACATCTCCTTATTTTTGTCCCGAAGTAGAAGATGAAATTGAAGAAAAAGATGAAATTCCAGAACTAGTTGAATTGAAATTAGATGAAAATGTTGAATTAAAAGTAGATGAAAATGTTGAATTGAAAGTAGATGAAAATGTTGAATTAAAAGTAGATGAAAATGTTGAATTAAAAGTAGATGAAAATGTTGAATTAAAAGTAGAACCTTTAAACAATAGAATCGAAACTCAATGGGATGATCTGGGTATAAAATGGAATGATCTGTTATACAAAGAACTAAGTAATTCTCATATGGGTGATTAATTAAGCGTTGCAGGAATTTTCTAACACTTAATTCAGAAAAACGAATTAATATTTTTAATATTTTTATCACTAAAAGTGATAAAAATTTACAGATATATTTTATTATAGATATATATGATTAATACAAACTGAATCTTTTTCAATACTTCCTTCTTCTTTATGTTTTTTCTCTAATTCTTTTAATGAATTTTCTATAATTTCATTAATTTTTTTATCAGATTTTTCATTAATCCAATCAAATTCAATAGTCAAAATTTGAGATAACGTCTCCATGTCCCCAGCTTGATGTGGAAATTTATATTTTTTTGCTTCAATTTCAAATTTATTTTTAAAAATTTTCATATTTGGGATTTCTTGCATAATTCTAGGTGGTAATTTTTGGAAAAATATTTCGATTAGCTCGTTTGTTGAATAATCATCAATATCATAAATTGTTTTAAATCTTCTTCTTAGGCCTTTTTGGTTATCATAAAGATATGAAACAAAATCTTTATATCCACAAAAAATGACCATTTGTTCATTTTGATGCTGACTTAAATATAAATTTAATTTATTTAAAGCTTCTATACCAAAACTGCAAGGTCTATCAGATTTACTTGTTAAATTTAAAAGTGCATAACATTCATCTAATATAAAAACGCCACCTTTACATTCTTTTAATGCTTTTAATGTTTTTGGACCTGTTTGACCAACATAAGAGGCTACTAAATCATCTTTAGAAAAAACTTTACATTTACCAATAAATGGTAATTTATTATCATCCGGTAAATAATTTATATCAAAATCTTCAAATATTTCTTTTGATGAATCATTATATTTACCATTAATTATGTCATTAATATAAACATTACTATTATCTTTTGAAAAAAATGGAACATTTCCGAATAAAGATCTTGATATACATAAATTTGCTAATTTTCTATTTATTTTTTTACGATGTTTAAAATCTACATGAGTTCTTCCAGATTTTTTACGTTTAAATTCTTGATATGTAATACTATTTTTTTTGAATGTTTTCATTATTTTAATAAACTCATTCAATGGAATGGTATAATCTAAATCATCTTCAATAAATTGATTTCTACTAAAAAATCCCATCGTAATAAATGTATTTCCTATATTTTCAGCTAACTGTGTTTTACCTCTTCCAGGACCTCCTGTAATAATAATGTTATGATAATTATTTAAATTTTCACCTAATTCACATTGTTTCATGGCATGTTTTAAATGCTTTGCAAATTGTGTTTTAATTTTTGTTAATCCTACCATATTATCTAATTTTTGAATACTATCTACAAATGCTTGACTTTTAATTCCGATTGTAACATTTTCATCAATTTCTATTAAATTAATTAATTCTTTTAGAGCCATTTTTATGATTCTAATTATATTTTATTACTGCGAAATAAATTAAATTTTAATTTATTTATAATAAAAATTTATTCCTTCCTAATGTGTATAATAATTATAAAATTCATATAAAAAAATTAATTTTGAAACATATTTTTCAACTTTTAGAAAGATTTACAATAACAATACTATTTCGTTCCAAAGTAAAATATATGGCTGTCCAATATAATAAAATAAATGAAATAAAGAAAAATATGGAAAGATACTGTTTGTAACTTTTCCATGCATACCAAATAGATAATAAACCTGCTAAAATCCAAATAATAGAAGCTACAATGAGAGTCCAAAAATATTCGTTTTGTGGATACCTGTAGAACACGAAAGTAGTTGTTATGAGAATAATCAATAAATAAATTATTACTATAATATTTGATTGAAAGCGATTATTATTCATTTATTATATCTTTCTAAAAAACATATTTTTATAGCTGCGAGGACCATAAAATATTTGACAAATTCAAATTATTTTATAGCTACAAGAACTAAAAAATTGAAAAAATCAAATTATTTTATAGTCGCAAGGACCATAAAACAATTGAAGAAGTCAAATTATTTTATAGTTCTTGCATAAATGTCGAATTTAATAAATACTCCAGCAGTTATTGCTGGAATTATTGGATTAATTATTTTAGCAGGTATAGCATTCTCTCCTGTTGTTTCTAAAGAAGAAAAACCATACACATTTTCTATAGCATTGGTTGCAATACCAGTGTGGTTTTTGGTAGTTTATTGGTATTGCGCCAATTATATATTATCTATAGCCTGGTTTTTTCTCATTTTACCATTTGGAATAATTTTAATGTGGAATATATCCAAGTGGCTTAATAATTCATGTGTTAGACGTTAAAATATAAAATATAAAATATAAATTAATAATAAATGAAACCATCAACTTCGAGATTAAATGATTTAGTAGACGATTTATTACATAAAGGTATATATAAATTAATATCGAAGCCTTTTAATAAAAAAACATTTCCAAATCTTGAATCTTTAAAATTTGGAGTTTGTAATATAGACATTGATAATGATTTAGATAATAAACCCATAAATTTAGAAACACATAAAAAAGAAAGAGAATATTCGAGAAGCTTAAATACTAAAATGACAGATTTTGTGGTTAAATATTTTTTTCAATTAGAAGAATCAACTTATAATTTTTTAGAATTAGTTATTACAACATTTGAGGAAGTTTTGGAAATTTATAGAAAGAAAAAAGGATTAAAAGAAAATAATGTTATGTTTTTACATAAAGGTGGGAATATGTTGAGATTTATTTCAAAAGAATTTTCAAAAAAAATACCAAATATGGCAAATAAAGAACTTAATAAACATTTTAGAGAATTTTTCAAAAAATCAGATGCAGATTTTGCAATTCATATATCTCATGATATCCTTAATAGATATGAAATACAAGATGAATTATCTCAATTGTCATTTTTGGTCATTAAAGAATTAACAACTATTTTATATCAAAATGCTGGATTTTATTTTAATTTCTTCAATTACGATTATAAATACCAAGAAAAAATTTTAAACAATCATTTAAAAGAATTTAATAAATTAGGTGTAGAAACTTACAAAAAATTATCTATAATAGATTTTGATACAAATGATACTATTATAGAATTTGAAGATACTGAAAAAAGAAATCTTTTAAATTCTTATTATTTAAAAAGTAAAAATAATGGACCAATAACTGTATCATATAATGATGCAATTTATTGGGAAACATTTAATAACGATGTAAATGTAATTTCACATTTTAGTCTTATGAGATCAAAGTTGGGATTTATTTTAGAAAATATGGAAGGTAAAAAAAGAATAGTTTGGGGTGAATTAATAGACGTTGCTATTAGATACCCAGAGGAATCGATCGATAATAACTTAAAGAAAGATATTAATTTTTATTTTCAAAAGTATGAACTTGAACATGAAGATAAACATTTAAAATTTAATTCATATAATGTAAAATATTTAATTAGAGATTTAGAATGGATTTTATTTTATAATAATTTTTATCCGTGGGATGATCAAAAATCTACAAAAAGATTACATAGATTACTTTATTTATATTTTGTTGATTTATTTATTAATCTACCGGATGGTAATTTAAGATTATCTTTTATTAAAAATACCATGGAATTAATAAAATTACTTTATGATAATAAAATTGCAAATGATGATATTATTAATAAATTTAATAAATTTAGACTAATATATATTCGTTATGATGTAGAATTTTTAAGATTTTTTGAACTTTTATTTAATTTATTGAAAAAAGGAGGTTATATCGATGATCTTGATGATTTCTTTAAAGTTATATATTTAGACTTGAATTTTTTCATAGAAACTTTAAATAAAATTCCGATTTATTGTAGTAACAGTGGAACAATAAAAAATGAAGATATATCTTCTTTTGATATAAAAGAGTTGATTTAAATTACAAAATAATACATTGATTTTAATTTACAATAATTTATTTTTACAAAAAATAAATTTATTTTTACAAAAAAAAACTTTATTTATGTTATTATTTTTATAATAGTAA
>Ga0315291_10011853_pt1 | contig 10610 bp, 13 predicted proteins | sample YL17G12_20_MG_FD_203070 | JGI IMG/M metagenome (GOLD analysis project Ga0315291, IMG submission 203070) | Sediment microbial communities from Yellowstone Lake, YNP, Wyoming, USA - YL17G12_20 | ecosystem: Environmental > Aquatic > Freshwater > Lake > Sediment | place: USA: Wyoming | collected... | reverse complement strand
ACCGGCGCTATCAAAATTTTACTTTTTGCCTTGGCTTGTATTTCTTTAGTTGTTGGCGGAGTGGGAATAATGAATGTGATGTATGTTTCGGTGGCAGAAAGAACTTTTGAAATCGGTTTGCGCAAGGCCTTAGGTGCAAAATATGCCAATATCTTAAATCAGTTTTTGACTGAAGCAGTGATTATTACTTTTATCGGCGGGATTTTAGGAATTGTGCTGGGAATTTTTTTAACTTTCATGATTAGTTTTATAGCGACTAATTTTTTGGGCTTTACCTGGAAATTTTATATCTCAATAATCTACATTGCTTTGGCAGTAGGAATTTCGGTTTTGGTCGGGTTGCTGTCCGGCATTTATCCTGCACGTAGCGCAGCAAGCATGGAGCCGATCGTGGCCTTGAGAAAGGAATAAAGAATGAGGGTAGCACCGAATTTATTCGGTGCGAGAATTTGCACGCCGAATGAATTCGGCGTTACCCCTGAAGTTAAGGAAAACCTTGACTTTTTTATTTAAATATGGTAAGAAGAAGGTAACTAAGGAAGGAGGTGCCAGTCATGATTATGCTGGTCGCAGCGCTTTATAAATGTGGTATTGCCATTGTATTTTTTAACCAGCAATACATAGTCTATAAGCCGCCTTATGACAAAGGACAGTTTTGTGTTATAGAGCCTGAAAAATATACTCAGGCGATTTCCAAACAAGGATTTTCGGCAGAAGAAAAAGATTTTGCCACCTTTGAGGAATTATTTAAATATATGAAAGAAAAGTTGAATAAAGGTGAATGGGAAAAAATAAGTAGGGAATAAAAAAGCCCTACTTTTTATTTTTAGCACTCCCACTTGACGAGTGCTAATTAGGAACGTATAATGTAAATGTATGAATCTCCACCTAAGATTAGGGGGATATAATAGAGGGGGTTGATTTAAGAACCTCCCCCGAACCCCTCCTTGGTAAGGAGGGGAGAGCGAGTAGGATGATATTACAATTTATATATTGATTTTCATATGAATGAACGTCAGAAAAAACTATTAAACTTAATAATCAACGAGCATATTCAGACCGCTGAACCGGTTGGTTCGGGTTTTTTGATTGAAAGGACGGGTTTGGAATTGTCGTCAGCCACGGTCAGGAATGAAATGGCTGATTTGGAAAAAGAAGGTTTTATTTACCAGCCCCATACTTCAGCAGGCAGAGTGCCGACTGAAAAGGGCTACCAGTTTTTCGTTGATAACTTTGTGGAAAAGCGGGAAATCAAAGCCACTTGGTTAAAATCATTTGAACAGGTTTTAAAAGGCAAACTGGCCAAAGATCAGATTCTAAAGCAATTGGCCAAAGAAGTTGTGGAACTAGCTGATGCCACGGTCATTGTGGCCTTTGATAAGGATAATATTTATTATACTGGTTTGAGTAATTTATTTAAAAAACCAGAATTTAGCGAACAAAATTTGATTCAAGATATTTCCGAAGTGATTGATCATTTGGATGAAGAAGTGTCCAAGATTTTTGATAAAATAAATAAAGTTGAAGTTTTGATTGGCAAAAAAAATCCTTTTGGCAATGATTGCTCATCTGTGATTGGCAAATACCAGTTGAAAGATAAAAAATCAGGTTTATTTATAATTTTAGGGCCAAAGAGAATGGATTATGGAAAGAACCTGGCTTTGGTAGAGTACATCCGGAACTCTTTGGTTAAGTTGTAAGGTTATGGTAATGAAGTCGGTATGGGTAAATGGTAAGGGCAAGGTTTTTAAGAAACATTGCCTTACCCAAAAACCAAACTGGCATCTTAACCCTTACCTTTACCCAATTAACACATAATATATGCAAGACGAAACAAAACCACAAAATGACAAAGATAGCGAAATCGAAGAGTTAAAAAAACAAGTAGAAGAGTATTTGGCTGGCTGGCAAAGAGCCAAGGCTGACTATATTAATTTTAGAAAAGAAACTGAAAGTAAGCAGCAGATGATTTTTGAATTTGCCAATGCCGCCTTGCTCATGGAATTTTTGCATATTTATGACAATCTGAAGAAAGCTATGCTTTCAATGAACAATGAGCAATTTACAGTGAACAATGAATTGAAGGCCTGGGGTGAGGGGATAAAACAAATTAAAAAGCAATTTGAGGATTTATTGAAGGATTATGGCATTGAGGAAATAAAAACAGTAGGTGAGAAATTTAATCCGGAATTTCATGAGGCGATTTCTAAGGAGAAAAAAGAAAGTGTCGCACCAGATACTATTATTTCAGAATCAAGTTCTGGCTATTTATTAAAAGGCAAGGTTTTAGTGGCAGCCAAAGTAATTGTGGCAGAATAATTCTTTGAGATCCTAAGCCCCTGAAATCTCCCCATAAGATTAGGGGGAGATAATAGAGGGGGTTGAGTGAGAACCTCCCCCGAACCCCTCCTTGGTAAGGAGGGGAGAGCTAGGAAGTTTAGTTTATTTACATGTCATTTTGAAAATAAAATAAAATCCCGCCCAAATAAATTGAGCGGGAAGGACGATCCTTGATTAATTATTCTTATGTTTGTCTTTTTGCAGCATATCTGCCGGTGTTGGGAAAAGCTTGAGTTTACGGTCTTTGGGATCGTGGAAAAGTAAAACGTCTAGGCCATTATGGCCGGCAAGTTGAAGCCGTGCTACTTCTTCCGGGTCAATGGTGGTCAGTTGAGATGTGGGTATGTGGTTGACGATTCTTTTGGCTGTCGCCGTTGATTTGGTAAGTATGTCAGCCACATGAACCTCTGGCAGAAATCCCACTTTGCATCTTCTCTGCGTTGGCAGAAATTCTTTTGTCTCTTGGCAGAGAATTTCACAGGCAATTATCATCTCTGACTTTGGTTTGCGACCCGAAGCTCCTCTCTTTCGCACGTCTTTTTGCATCAGTTCCTCCTCTTTGTTTAGTAAATTTTATTGTTTTAAGATCAAGGCCCCTAAAACAACACTTCTACAATAACAAAAATTATAGCGGTTGTCAAGAAAATTGGGAAAAAGCGATTGGCCAAAAAGCCAATGGGCATTAGTACTTGGAAAATATTATTCCAATAGCTAATGGCTAATAAATTAAATTATTAATAATTAATCTTAAAAATATGAGTAAAATTTTAGGAATCGATTTGGGGACAACTAATTCATGCATGGCCATTATTGAAGGCGGACAGCCAAAAGTTTTGGAAAACAAAGAAGGCATGCGAACCACACCTTCTATTGTGGCGATTTCCAAACAGGGGGAACGTCTCGTGGGGCAATTGGCCAAAAGACAGGCTGTAACCAATCCGACTAATACAATTTTTTCCATTAAACGCTTAATCGGCCGACGCTGGACGGATTCTGAAGTGCAAAAAGATAAAGAAACCCTACCTTATAAAATTATTCAGGCCGGTGATGGCGTTAAAGTGGAAATGAGCGGCAAAGAATATACGCCGCAGGAAATTTCAGCCATGATTTTGCAGAAATTAAAAGCTGATGCTGAGGAAAAATTAGGTGAAAAAATCACTGAAGCGATTATTACTGTGCCGGCTTATTTTGATGATTCTCAAAGGCAGGCAACCAAAGACGCTGGTAAAATTGCTGGTCTGGAAGTTAAAAGAATTATTAATGAGCCGACCGCAGCTGCTTTGGCTTATGGTTTTGATAAAAAGAAAAATCAGCAGATTGCGGTTTATGATTTGGGCGGCGGTACTTTTGACATCTCTATTTTAGATGTGGCAGCTGACACAGTGGAAGTCAAATCAACCAATGGCGACACTCATTTGGGCGGTGATGATTTTGATAAAAGAATTATTGACTGGATAATTGCAGAATTTAAAAAAGAAAGCGGCATTGATTTGTCTAAAGACGCCATGGCTTTGCAAAGAATTAAAGAATCAGCAGAGAAAGCGAAAATTGAACTCTCTACGTCAGTTGAAACAGAAATTAATCAGCCTTTTATAACTCAAGCCAAGGACGGTTCGCCAGTTCATTTGGTAATGAAAATGAGCCGTGCTAAATTAGAAGAACTAGTTGGTGATTTGGTGGAAAAAACCATGGGGCCGGTTAAAAAGGCTTTGGATGACGCTGGTTTTAAACCAAGCGAAATAGAAGAAGTAGTCATGGTCGGCGGTATGACCCGCATGCCTTTGGTTTTAAAAAAGGTAGAAGAATTTTTTGGGAAAAAGCCGCATCTGGGCGTTAATCCTGATGAAGTTGTAGCTGTTGGCGCAGCAGTGCAGGCAGGAGTTTTGCAGGGTGATGTTAAGGATGTTTTACTTTTGGATGTGACCCCTTTATCTTTAGGCATTGAAACCTTAGGCGGTGTTTGCACCAAATTAATTACTCGCAATACTACAATTCCAACTTCCAAATCACAAATTTTCTCAACTGCCGCTGATTCGCAGACCTCAGTGGAAATTAATGTTTTACAGGGTGAACGCGAAATGGCTGCTGATAATAAGTCATTAGGCAGATTTATTCTTTCTGGCATTCCGCCAGCGCCAAGAGGTGTGCCGCAAGTGGAAGTTTCTTTTGACATTGATGCCAATGGCATTGTCCATGTTAAAGCCATTGATAAGGCCACTAATAAAGAACAATCAATTACTATTACTGCTACTTCTGGTTTATCTAAAGAAGAAATAGATAAAATGCAAAAAGACGCGGAAATTCATGCTGAAGAAGATAAAAAGAAAAAAGAATTGATTGAAGCTAGAAATTCTGCTGACACTTTGATTTACTCAACGGAAAAAACCATACAAGAATTAGGCGATAAGGTTAATGCAGAATTAAAGAAAGAAGTGCTTGATAAGATTGAGGAATTAAAAAAGGTTAAAGATACTGATAATACCGAGGCGATTAAAAAAGCCAATGATGCGGTGATGCAGTCAGCGCAAAAAGTGGGAGCAGAGATGTATAAACAACAGCAGGCTGAATCCTCTTCCGCTAAAGCTTCAGAGGACTCAGCTAACGCTGAGCAAAAATCTGATTCAGAGAAAAAAGAACCGGAAGAGGGTGAGTTTGAAGAGAAGAAGTAGGAGAAAAGGGCCTGCTATCCGTAGCTCCAAAGGAGCGAAGGATAGGAATTTACAGAAAAAAGTAAAATTAATAATGCGAAAATGTTTTGGCTCGTTCGGTTTCGTAGGTAACGGTCGCGACCGTTCCCTATAGGATTCGGTGTTATGCCAAAACATTTTCGCTGAACCTATAAAGGTTTTCAAGGAGGCAAAGATGTTAAAGGAAGAAGATGTTTATTTACAGGCCGTAAAACGGCTGGTAAATTATAAGCTGATGGACGGTCAAAGAAAATTGCTCATGACTGATCCTGACAGAAAATGGTTAGTAAGGGTGCAAAAAGAATTGGCTCAGCGTTATCCGGACAAAAAGTACGAGCTGGGAGATTTTGGAATCAGGATTCTACGCCTGTCATCATCCCAAGAAGTAATTATCTGGGAAAAAACTGAAGACGAGTATTCGCTGTGGGAGGTGATGGGTACGCGCCTAGCTTAAAACTAGGCGCTTTTTTTATTCTTGATTTATTAATAAAAAAAAGGGCAGAATTGCTTCTGCCCATTTAGGTTTAAGCCGGTTGGTAATTAGCGCCCCGAGCTCAATCTCACTATTTGAATGCTCAGTCCGCCTGGCAGGCTGATGCCGGATTCGTGCTGCTCGGGGATCTTGACGATCTTGTAGTCTTGGCGGATGCCCAAGTTGACATTGTGCAGATTGAGCCGGTCCTCGATCAACTTCCAGCTGAGTTTCTTTAGAACTTCCAAATGCCCTTTGAGCATAGTGATGCGGGTGCATTTGGCGCTGACGCGGTCTTCGGCGGTGTCGTCGCAGGCCTTGCAAGTTCCTACGACTTCCTTTCTCTTGATCTCGAACAAGGCAAACACTGCCTTTTCCAGGTCAGTCATCTCGCCGACGACCTCTTCACCTTCTTCTACGGGATCGAGTTCCAGGCTGTCAAACTGCTTTTGGGCGATCAGTTCCCCAACCTCGTCGAAAAACGTGCCTGCAAAAATTCCGGTTCCTTCCATTTTTTCCTCCTTTGTTTGGTTTATAAAAAATAAATAATTTAACCGATTTATTATTCTATCATATCAAATAAAAAAAGTCAAGGATAAGAGGGTTTTTGGCTTGATTTTTCGCTAAATAAAGATTAAACTGAAAGTATAAAAACAAAAATCTGCCTACGCTAAAGCTTCTGCGGATAAAGATAAAAAGCCGGAGGAGGGTGAGTTTGAGGAGAAGAAATAAAAAATCCCTCCGCAGAGCGAAAGGATATGTTATTTTTAAATGGGTGGCTATCTCCCACTATACTTACTAACCTAAACACCGGATTTTTCCGTACAGCGGAAAGTTGGATATTAAGTTTAGGGGTTTAGTATAGCGCCACCCGTGGGATAGTTAAATCAGTTAGGGCCCGAGCGAGAACATCATTCCCAATCCCTCCTTTCTATGGAAATAATTTAACAAAAAATAATAAATAGTGCAAATTTTATGCCGGAAAATTTAATTTACCCAGATAAAATTCCTGACATGATTGTCAGGTTTCGCTGCAATAATTGCCAATATCTGGGCGAGGCCGTAGAATTTGGCCAGGGAATTATGTGCCCGCAATGCCAGGAAAAACATAATTTGATTGCAATTTTTAATAACCATCAGGAAATTGACATGGGGCGCAAAAGAGGATTGCCGCTTAATTTATATCCCATTTTAATTTTAATCGGCTTGTTATCATATTTGGCTTTTAAATTTTTACCAGTTGTTTTTTTTCTGCCTATTTTGGTAGTGCTGATGGTGGTAGTGGTAATTATTAGTTTAAAAGGAACTAAAAAATAAAATATGTCTAAACAAATATTTTTTTTCGGTGTTCTTATTTTGGCTTTGTTATTTTTAAAGGGTCTTTTACGTTATAAAAAAAATATTGGTTTAAAATTGGATTTTTTTCAGGTATTTATTTTTGGCCTGGGTATTATTGGCGCGAGTATCTTTGCTCGCAGCTGGCTGCTTTTTGGTATTGGCGCTATGGTGGCAATTGTTGGTTATGCCCGGAAGGATAAATGGCAGGAAATGGCAGCCATCAGGCAGGATTATTCCTTGTTTAAAAACTATGATCGTAAAAAATTAGTTTTAGTTATAATGGGTCTAGCTTTGTTGTTTGGCCTTGGACTTGGAATTTTAGATTTTTATTTTAAAATAAAATTTTAATAAATAATAAACTTTATGAGAAAATTATTATTAGCCGTTTTTATTCTAAGCGTTTTTATTCTGGCTGGCTGTGTTAAAGCTCCTCAGCCCCAGGCAATCAACCTTAACCAAGCGCCCCAGCCAAAAATATTGCCAGCCATAAACCAGCCTTTAACCAATACAAATTTTTCTCCGGCTGATCAAGCTTTATCGCTTGCGCCTGAGGCTGCTTACAATATTGCCAGCGCTAAAGATTATATTGGTCAGAAATTCAGATTCCAAGGCTGCTTAGAGCCGCATACTTGCAGCGGACCTATATCTAGTAATCAGAAATGCGATATTGATCACCTTGGCGTTTGTTGCGATTGTATTATAATGGGTACCAAGTGCCCGATAGTTGCTTTAGAATCAGTAGCTAAAGAAAAATTAACTGAGATTAGAAAAACAAATGAAACAAAATATAATGTTGAGGTGGTGGGGATTGTAACCGTTGGTTCTAAAATGAGGCCAATTCAAATAGAGGCCACGGATTTAAAAATTTTAGGGGAGTGTCAGTTGCCAAAATAATATTTAGATACCTATGGAAAAAATAAAAAATATTCCCAAACCTGAATTGAGCAAAAATGAGATTGCTATGGCAATTGGCGACTGGGCGCATGGCAAATTGGAAACAGCCCTTGATTTATATGAAAAATACGGTTTAGAGATTTTTCGCAAAATGCCGGAAAAATTTTGGAAAATTAAAAAAGATAAAATAACTTTGTATCGCGCTTTAAATCCTGATGAAATTAAACACGGGCCATTAATGTTTGCAGGACGAGATCCAAAAAAGAGAATTCAGCGTCTGACTGCCTGGTCCTGGGATAAAAAATCTGCTGAAAACTGGAAAGGTGAGGGCAACAAAGTGATTTCCATGGAAGCAGAACAATCAGATATTGCTTTTGCGCCTTTAAATCTTTCTCGGCACGCGACAGTTGAAAAAGAAGTAGTGGTGGCTGATTATCATTTAAAAAAAGAAAGGATTAAAGAATAGTAAATATAATATCTGCGCGATTTGGGCCCTCCAAAACGTAGAGACATGACATGTCGTGTCTCTACCGTCCGCAAACCCCGTAATTTATGCCCAAATCGCGCTCTCAATAATTTACCAATCACCAATTACTAATTACTTATTACCAATAGTATGAAATTTTACATTACAATTGCTTTAATCATTATTGTTTTTCTGGTCGGACTAGGTCTGGGGTATTTTATCTTCAAGCCAGCCCCTTATGCTGCGCAAGTTACTTCGCAGGTTATTTTACAAAGCCTGCAAAGCAGGGGATTTTTGGTGACTGAATCTGTTTTAGCTGATCAAAAAGTGGTAATAGAAAATTCCACAGGTTCTGTGTGGAAAGATTTTATTTTAGGCCAGAAAATCACAGCCACTGCCATTATGAAAACAAGCTTGGGCCTGGATTTAAGTAAATTAACTGAAGGAGATGTTGTTTTAAAAGGCAATAAAGCCACTATTAAATTGCCTCCAATTGAATTGCAGAGTGTAGAACTTGCTTCTGACATTAATCTTGATAATAATCAGGGCATTATCAAGCGTATTTTTGATAATGATGATGGTTATAATCAGGCCTTGGAACAATTGCGCAAGCAGGCAGAACAAGCGGCCATGATACAGGAAAACCAGGATTTGGCCAGACAAAATGCGCAAACCGAGATTAAACGTTTGATAAAATTATTATCTCCGGACATGGAGGTAGAGTTTAAATAATTTTATGAGAAAAATAATTATTATTTTAAGCATAATTATTGCCTTAATTATAATAGCCTTGGCTGTTAATCTCAGCGGTTACTGGACGTTTTTAAATTGGCCTATAAATAAATTGGTTGCAAAAACACCGGACCAAAGTTGTTTTGTGGATGAGGATTGTAAAATTGCGCCAACCACCTGCGGGCCTTGCGATTGCGGGCAGGCAGTTAATAAAAACTGGCAGGCTTATTGTCCGCTAAAAAGTAGGCAAAGAGTGTTATGTAAGACCTGCCCGTCTAGTCAGGCTGTATGCCGTAGGTATGCTTGCAGAATAGAAAATAAATAATTTTGAAATAATAATTTGCGCGATTTGGGCCACCCAAAACGTAGAGACATGACATGTCGTGTCTCTACTGTCCGCAATTTCAGGATTTCTGCCCAAATCGCTCTCTCAACCATTTACCAATCCCTAATTACCAAATAACCCAAATATCTTATGAAAAATGAAAATTTACGAATTTACGGCATAATTTTACTGGTCATCGCAGGTTTTATGGTTTTTAGAAATTATTATCTTTTTTATTGGGACTGGATGTATGAATATTCCAAAGTAATTAATTGGGGTATAATAGTGGCCTGTGGTTTTATTGGTTTTAGAATTATTGGGCATCAGTGTGAAAATAAATATCAGCCATAGGCTGATCCGCCTCTGGCGGAAATAATTTAAAATAAATTTTAAATAAAAAATAAAAATAAAAAATGTATTTAGGCAAACAACGCAAACAAAATCGGTGGTTTGGGTATGATTATGCCATACCGGGCCATTATTTTATAACGATTTGCACCCAAAACCGTATCTCACATTTTGGCGAAATTGTTGATGGTAAAATGGTATTGAATGAAATTGGAGAAATTGTTAAATGTCCCTGAATTGCGTAAATATGTAATATTGGTTGATTTTATAATCATGCCGAATCATATTCATGTTATTTTTGTAATAAAGGAAGATAATGATTTCGTTGAACGTAGAGACACGGTTAACCGTGTCTCTACCGTCGCCAAATTCGGGCGATTACAACCGAAATCATTATCGGCGATTATAAATACTTTTAAAGGGGGTGTTGTCCGCCATTGCCACAAAAAAGGATTAATTTTCCAATGGCAAAATAATTATTACGAACACATCATTAAAAATGATGAAGATTACGCCAGAATTAAACAATACATTGCCAATAATCCCGCCCAATAGGCATCGGACCGCAATAATCCCATTAATATTAAAAAATAAATTTATGAGAAAAATTTTTCTATTTGGTCTTTTATTTCTTTTCGCCTTAATCATTTCAGGTTGCAGTTTGCCTTGGCAGGCGTCAAAGCAAGTCAGCTGCACCTTGGAAGCCAAACTTTGTCCAGATGGATCATCCGTAGGGCGCAGCGGACCGAACTGCGAATTTGCGCTTTGTCCGGGAGAAAATCAGCCTCAGGTTATCACAAATTTTAAGGAATGCGCCGCAGCCGGCAATCCGGTGATGGAAAGTTATCCCAGGCAATGCCGTGCTAATGGCCAGACTTTTACGGAAGTTTTAGCCCAAGTGGGTGCTAGTTGTCTTTTTAGCGCTGATTGCCAGTTGCCTATGGATTATGCTGCTCGTTCCAATTGTCCGTACCAGGCCTATTGTTATAATCAGAAATGCGTAGTGGG
>Ga0315291_10011851_pt1 | contig 10610 bp, 8 predicted proteins | sample YL17G12_20_MG_FD_203070 | JGI IMG/M metagenome (GOLD analysis project Ga0315291, IMG submission 203070) | Sediment microbial communities from Yellowstone Lake, YNP, Wyoming, USA - YL17G12_20 | ecosystem: Environmental > Aquatic > Freshwater > Lake > Sediment | place: USA: Wyoming | collected... | reverse complement strand
AAACCTCCGAGCACAAGGAGGAAGGCAATCACGAAGGGAAGGTACCTGCGCCACATGCTAGATGGCTGGGGGACCTTCGCGTCGAGAAGTGTCATTTCTTTTGACCCCGAACGAGTTTCGCGCGCCCAACACCGCTCGGCTTCCTCGGGAGCTTCGCCGGGCCGCTGCCGCGCTGCGCCCCTCTAGCGTACCACGCTCCTCTCCCTCGCTTCAAAGCGTCCGGCGGAAGAGTACCGTGGCCAAAAGCATCATAACGACGGTGAGCGCGAGCTGACAGGTACGATCGCTGGCGACCGCCACCAGGCCGCTGTCCTTCAGGAAGAGCTTTCTACCGAGAGAACAACGGAATCAGTGACTAGGCTGGTAGTGGAATCGCGTGCGGTTTTTCTCCTGCTGGCGTTCGCAGGCCAGTTCAATCAGCCGGTCCACCAGCTTGGGGTAAGGAATCCCACTCGCTTCCCACATTTTGGGATACATGCTGATGGGCGTGAAGCCAGGAATAGTGTTGATCTCGTTGACGAAGACCTTCCCCGTCTTGCGGTCGAGGAGGAAATCCACCCGCGCCATCCCCGCGCCATCAATCGCCTGGAAAGCGCGGATGGAAAATTCCCGCACCTGCTTCGTCTGGCGCGGCGTGAGCTTTGCCGGGATGATCAGTTCCGAGCCTTCCTTGATGTATTTCGCCTCGTAATCGTAGAACTCGTTGACGGGAATCACCTCGCCGGGCACGGAGGCCTGCGGGCGGTCGTTGCCAAGGACTGAACACTCAATCTCCCGCGCGTCCACAGCCTTCTCCACCAGGATCTTGCGGTCGTACTCGGCCGCGAGGTCGAGCGCCGCCGCCAGCTTCCGCGCCTGTGCCACCCTACTGATGCCGACTGAAGAACCCAGATTGGCCGGTTTGACGAACAACGGATAGCCAATTTCCCGCTCAATCTGTCGCCGCACGCGCGCGGGCTCGCGCTCCCATTCGCCGCGCAACGCTAACACCCACGGGACCACCGGCAGCCCGGCGTCGCGGAAGAGCCGCTTCATCACGTCCTTATCCATGCCCGCGGCGGAGCCCAGCACGCCGGCGCCCACATAGGGAATGCCCGCCAACTCGAGCACTCCTTGCACGGTCCCGTCTTCCCCGAACGTGCCGTGCAGGACGGGAAAGATGACATCCACCACATTGCCACCCGACCCTGCGGACGACGAAGGCGAATCAAGCGGCACGAGTCCCGGGTGGCTGGGGTCCACGGAAGGCGTCACGGGTTTGCCCTGGTCGAGCACGTCCCGCAAGGCTTTGGCGTCCGCCTCTCCGGCGGGCGCACCCCACCGCCACCCGCCGTCGCGCGTGATACCAATAAGTACGACTTCGTATTTGTCTGGATCGAGCGCTTTCAATACCGACGTCGCAGAGGTCAGCGAAACCTCGTGCTCGCCGGAGCGCCCACCGAAGAGTATGCCCACGCGGAGCTTCTTCTTCACAGGATCTTCTTCCCCAGCGCTGAGCTGATCAGACCCACGCCCAGGATCGCCGTCTTGTTCAGGATATCGATGATGGGATTGATTTCAACCAGCTCCATGGCCAGCATCTTCCTGCTATCCGCCACCATTTCCATGGCCAGGTGCGCTTCGCGGAAGGTAATGCCGCCGCGCACCGGCGTCCCCACGCCCGGCGCTTCGTCCGGGTCCACGGCGTCCATATCAAAAGAAACAACGAATCCCGCGGTGCCCTCGGTGGCGAGTGCCAGGCTTTTCTCCATCACCGTCCGCATCCCGAGTTCGTCAATCGCCCGCATGGTGAAGACGTTGATGCCCGAGTCTTTCACCAGCCGGCGCTCGCGGGAATCCAGGGCGCGCGCCCCAATCAGAACACAATTCTTCGGCTGGATTTTCGGCGCATAGCCAAAGATCTTTGCCAGCGCTTCCGGCCCCAGGCCCAGGGTGGCGGCAAACGGCATCCCGTGGACATTGCCGCTGGAACTGGTCTCCGGCGTATTCATGTCGGCGTGGGCGTCGAGCCAGATGCAGCCGATGGCTTGCTCGCGGTCGCGGTAGAACTTCGCCACCCCGGCCTGTGTGCCGATGGCCACCGAATGATCGCCGCCCAGCGAGATGGGGAAGTATCCGGCTTCCAGCGTTTGGTAGATGCGATGCGCCACTTCCTGACACGTCTCGGCAATTTCATTCAGGTACTTCGCGCGCCGGTCTCCGAAGGGCTGCATCTCGGGAATCTTGACGTGGAGGTTGCCGAGGTCTTCCACTTGGTGTCCCAGGCTCTTGAGGGCGGAATTCAGGCCCGCGGCGCGCACGGCCGACGGCCCCATATCCACGCCGCGACGCTCCTGGCCGAGATCGAGTGGCACACCCAGAAGCCGGATTTTTAGCACGTTGCCCCCAAGGCCGACAGTCCACCGGCCAGACTGATATCGTACCACGAGCCTCAGCACCTAACGAGATGCGCCGCCCGGAGCTCGGTGTGCCCGGGCCGGGGCCGGCAGGACCCTCCCCTCCCTCAACCAGGGAAGGTTGAAGCCCGCTGCTATCTCAATAGGAACTGTTCCAGGAACATCGCCATGGCGTAATAGAGATAGTCGGCGTTCTGTTTCTTGGCGAAGCCGTGCCCTTCGTCCTTGGCAAGGAGATACCAGACCTGGCCCCCATTGGCGCGCACCTGCTTCGTAATCTGCTCCGACTCACCCACGGGCACGCGCGGGTCGTTCTGCCCCTGCGCGACGAGTATAGGCACGCGGATCTTTCCCGCGTTGGTCAGTGGCGAGATCGCCAGGAGGAACTCGCGCATCTTCGGCTCGCGCTCGTCTCCGTATTCTACGCGCCGCAGATCGCGCCGGTAATCCTTGGTGCTCTCGAGGAAGGTCACGAAGTTCGAGATCCCCACGATATCGATGCCGCAGCGCAGCCGGTCGCTGAAGTGCGTCATCACTGCCAGGGACATGTACCCGCCGTAGGAGCCGCCCACGACGGCCACCCGATTCCTATCCAGGTCGGGCTGCTGGGCGACCCAGTCGAGCAGCGCGTCAATATCCTTGACGGAATCCTCCCGCAGGAACCCATTGTCGAGCTTGGTGAAGGACTTGCCGTAACCCGTCGAGCCCCGCACGTTCGGTTCAAGCAGTGCAATTCCCATTTCATTCAGGAAGTAGTTGCGGCGGCCCTGGAACCCGGGCCGGGTCTGCCCCTCGGGCCCGCCGTGAATGTCGATCAGCACCGAATACGGCGGCTTGAAGTTGGCGGGCGGCCGCGTCAGGAAGGCGGCCAGCATCCGCGCCTTGCCCGCCACCTGATCGAACGTCGGGAAATGCACCAACTGGGCTTCTTGAAAACCTGCCGCATTCAGCCCGCCCGTCTCGCTGAAGGTCCAGCGGTCCAGCTTCCGGGCCTGCAAATCGTAGGAGTACACATCGCTAGGCGACTTGGCCGAGGCGATGGTCAGCGCGAGTTCGTTGCGCTGGCGATGAAACTTCGGGTTGAAGACCTGCCCCTGCGGCAGCTCCGGCGCGGCCAACTCGCGCCGCGTGCGTGTGTCAAGCAGGTGGAGGCGGGCGATCCCATCTTCGTTGGCCGTGAACGCCAGGACACGGCCGTCAGGAGAAAGGTCGAACCCTTCGATATCCCAAGGAAGGTGGTCGGTGAGCGACGTGAATTTCTTCGTGCCGAGGTCGTAGTAGAACAGCCGCTGGAATTCCGACCCACGGTCGCTAATCACGTAAAAGCCTTGGCCGTCCTTGGCCCACACCGCGTTGCCGTAAGCTACTTTATCCGGGCCGGGGGGCGTGAGGTTCTCGAGGCGACCGCTGGAGAAATCGTACAGGTGGATATAGCTCTCGTTAACGGAGATCTCTTCATGGAGCAACAGGCGCTTGTCATCGGGCGACCAGTCAAGCGGCGCCCATTGCCCTTTCAGTTCCACGACCCGCCGGTCCGAGGCGGGATTCTCCGGATCGGAGGTGTAAAGGTCGAAGTCCCGGCCGTTGCGCCGCGTGCTGACGTAGGCCGCCAGCGTGCCCTCGTGATTAAAGAGCGACCGCTCGTTCCGCGACTTCCCGTCGGTCAGCAGGCGGTAGCTGCCATCCGCAAGGTCGAAGCGATAGAACTGAAAGAACTCCGACCCACCCGTATCCATGCTGAAGATGAAATAGTCCTTGCCCGCGCGCGGCGCGAAACGCGCCCCGCGCACGTAGTCGGGGAAAAAAGTGAGCTGCTGACGATAAGACGCAGGAGCTTTCAGGAAATGCACCTGCGCGGTATCAGCGAACCGGGTCAGGACGAGCATCGACCGCTCGGTGGGATGCCAGTCGGCGAAGATGGCTGACCGCATGTTCAGATACTGGTTCATGCGCCCCCGCAGTTCGGCGGGCATGGCCGGCACCCCTTCTGCCACAATGCTAGGCGGCGGGCCTTGCGCTTCCACCCACACCGCCATCAGCAGGACGGCGAGCAAGGCAGTCTTCCCATGACGCGAGGAAATCATCGTCGTGCCTCCCCCTACACCTAGTCGGGTAGATCGCAGCCTAGGTCTTCAGGTTTGTAGCTTCGGAAGTAATCTTCGAACATCCCGCAGCGACCGCGCTCCCGCCGCGCTGCTCCCGCAGGGCTACGGAGTCAGGCGATAGAGCATGCGGGGAAAGGGAATGGTTTCGCGGACGTGCTCGAGCCCACAAATCCACGCCACGACGCGCTCGATGCCCATACCGAAACCCGCATGCGGCACCGTGCCGTAACGTCGCAAGTCCAGATACCACTCAAAGGCCTGGCGCGGCAGTTTGGCCTCCTCGATGCGGCGCAGGAGCAGGTCGAAGTCGGCCAGGCGCTCCCCGCCCCCGATGATTTCCCCGTAGCCTTCCGGGGCCAGCATGTCCACGCACAGCGCCACTTCCGAGCGTGCCGGGTCAGGCGCCATGTAGAACGCCTTCACCTGCGCAGGATACCGGTGGACGAGGACCGGTTTGTCGAAGCTCTCGGAGAGGACGGTCTCATCGCCTCCGCCGAAGTCCCCGCCCCACTGGATCTCACTGCCTTTTTCCTGGAGCATCTTCACCGCGTCGTCATAGCTCAGGCGCGGAAAGGGCGGCGTGCACTTTTCCAGGGGAGCAACCTTCCGCTCCAGGGTCTGCAATTCGGTGCGCCGCCTTTCGAGCACGCGCCGGACCACGAAGGCCACCAGTTCTTCGCCGAGCACCATGGCATCGTCGAGGTGGGCAAAGGCCACCTCGGGCTCAATCATCCAGAACTCAGTCAGATGGCGGCGGGTCTTCGACTTTTCCGCTCGGAAGGTTGGCCCGAAGCAGTAGGTCTTGCCCACGGCCGCCGCGGTCGCCTCGTTGTAGAGCTGACCCGACTGCGTCAGATATGCCTTGTCCTCAAAGTAGTCCACTTCGAAGAGCGTCGTGGTGCCTTCGCAGGCGGCGGGGGTAAAGATGGGCGTATCAACCAGAATGAAGCCGCGGTCATCGAAGAAATCGCGGCAGGCCTTGATGATTTCGTGGCGCACGCCCAGGATCGCTCGCTGGCGGGAGGAGCGCAGCCAGAGGTGGCGGTGATCCATCAGAAACTCGATTCCATGCTCCTTGGGCGTGATGGGATAAGGATGGTCAGGAGGAATGAGCTGAAGGACCTCCACGTCCGAGACCTCCAGCTCGAAGCCACCCGGCGCCCGCTGGTCCGCCCGCACCTTGCCGGTGACGCGGAGGGAAGATTCCTGCGTCAGGTCGCGCACGCGCGCAAAGACCTCGGGCGGGACGGCACCTTTTGCTACTACCCCTTGAATGATTCCCGAGCCATCGCGGATAAGCGGGAAAAGCAACTTCCCGCTTTCCCGCAGGTTGTAGAGCCAGCCCTGGATGAGAACCTCTTGGCCGACGAAATTGGAGACGTTGCGGATTTCAACTACAGGGGGCAAAGGCGTATTCCTCCAGAAGTTCTCACGGCGGCCTGTGACCGCCGTCACCCCGCGGCGCTCCTCGGGCGCCGCTACAGGTCTCAAGGGATGGATTCCATTCTCTCCATCACTTCGCGGAGCCGCGCCAGGTCGACTTCTTCGGACTCGTTTTGGCGCAGCTCGAAAAGGAGCGGAAACTGGTTGTCCGCGGCGCGAAAGTCGCGGATGGTTTGTTCCCAGTCGATCTCTCCGTCAAAGGGTAGCAAGTGGTCATCCTTTTCGCGCCGGTTATCGTGCACATGGGTAGAGACGATACGATCCCGGAGCGTCTGAAAAGCCGGCTGGACCCCGCCCCCCATGTGGGCGTGACCCGTGTCAAAGCAGATTTTCAAATCGTCCATCCGGGAGTACTGGATGAATTCGAGCAGGCGCTCTGGAGTACCCAGCTCGTTGGGAATGTTTTCTAGCAAGAGCTGCACGCCGCGCTCCTTGGCGAAGATCTTCAAATGCTCAATGGACGTGAGCGCCGCGTCAAATTTCTCCAGGGCATACTCCTCGCCGGGAATTCCCAGGTGGAGGACCAGGTAACGGAAGGGCAGCCGCTCGGCGACCTCGAGGGCGCGCTTGATCTCTTCCATGGAATCAATCCGCTTCCTCTTTTCCAGGCAGGCGACCGAGACCGCCGGGCCCCCACTTTGACCCCAATCGAAATCGGCATAGAGGGGGGCGTGAAGGGAATGTAGCTTCACCTCATGGTCTTCAAACCACTGCGCCACGTCGCGGACGTGGTTCTGGTCGTGGTAGTCAAAGTGTTGCCGCGCCGCGAACACCTCGATCTGCCGAATCCCCGCGCCCAAAATCTGGTCCAGGATGTGCGAACTCAGTCGCTCGTCAACAAACAGGTGAGTCGAAAGCCCATAGTCCATCAGTATCCGACCGCCTTTCCATTCCCGCGGGGATCAGCCGCACCGAACCGCCATCCCGTTTTGGGATCGATCTCTATCGCCTCGCAAGCCCCTATCTGATCTTGAAAGTCGAGCTTGTATCCGAACTCCTGCAACTTCTGAATCGTGTCCGCGGAGAATCCCCAACGCTCCAGGGTCAACTGGTCCGGCATCCACTGGTGGTGGAAGCGCGGCGCCGTGACGGCCTGGCGGATGTTCATCTGGAACACGAGCACGTTGAGCAGAACCTGGAGTACCGTGTTGATGATGGTCCCTCCCCCCGGCGATCCCAAGATCAGCCGCACCTGTCCATTCTGCAGGACGATAGTGGGGGTCATAGATGAAAGCGGGCGTTTGCGGGGTCTGATGGCGTTCGCCTCGCCCTGGACTAACCCGGACATATTGGGCTCGCCGGGCTTGGCGGCGAAGTCGTCCATCTGGTTGTTCAACAGGAATCCGGCCCCTTCGACGGTTACTCCGCTCCCGTAGCTGCCGTTCAAGGTGTAGGTATTCGCCACCGCGTTTCCCTGGGCATCGACCACGGAGAAATGGGTCGTCTCGGCGGATTCGAATTCCGCGGGCTTCCCGGCCAGGACTGGAGCCACGGCCTTGGCTTGCAGGATTTCCTCGCGGAGTTCAGCAGCGTACTTCCGGCTGATGAGGCCTCGAACCGGCACGGGAACATAGTCCGCATCTCCCAGGTAGGCAGCACGATCGGCGTAAGCGCGACGCATCGTCTCTGCTATCCAATGGATGGACTGGAATGAGTTGGGCGTCCCCAGGTCCATCGGCTCGAGCACATTGAGCATCTCCAACAATCCGACGCCGCCAGAGCTGGGCAGCGGCACGGTTAGGATGTCGTGTCCACGAAAGGTGCCGCGCAAGGGCTGACGGATTTTCGCCTGGTATTGTCGGAGGTCGGCACGGTTGAGGACCCCACGATGCTTTCCCATCGTGGCCGCAATGGCCCGGGCTATCCGGCCCCGGTAGAAAGCCTTGGGACCGCCCGCGGCGATCTGCCGGAGCGTCCGCGCCAAGCCCGGCTGCCGGAAAACCTCGCCGGGCTCGTAAGGATGCCCGTCGCGCAGGAAAATGCGCCGCGTCTCGGCATACACCGAAAGCAGGTCGCGGTGCTCGCGCAACGACTCGCCGAGCCCGTAGGATACCGGGAATCCTTGCTCCGCCAAGCGAATGGCGGGCCGAAGCACGCGCGCCCAAGGCAGCTTCCCGTACTTCCGGTGGGCCAGCGCCAAACCGGCAACCGTGCCCGGTACGCCGGCGGCCCGAGCGCCTATGGTGGTCGCCTCGGGAATCAGTTCGCCTCGCGCGTCGAGGAACATGTCGCGGCTAGCCGCGGCGGGCGCCTCCTCGCGGTAGTCCACAACGACGGCTTCCCCGTCGACCAGCCGGATCAGCAGGAACCCCCCGCCACCAATGTTCCCCGCCTGCGGGTAGGTGACCGCCAACGCGAACCCCACGGCAACAGCGGCATCCACGGCGTTGCCGCCCGCCCGGAGAATCTCCAGCCCCGCCTCGGCTGCCAGCGGCTCGCTCGCCACCACCATCCCCTGCCGGGCGGCAACAGGGGTGAACCCCAAAACGGGCAGGCCAAAACCCAGGAGGAGAAGGATGACGGAGAACCACCTTGTGCAGATACGCAACACGCTTCCTCGCTTGGCCTCAGCAACCGGCAATAAACACTGAACTGCAGACGGTGAAGTTGACACCTAAATCTATGGGAAAAGCAGGAGAGCGTCAAGGCGCGCTTGAGGCGAGAACGGCCCACGGGTGGCGCAGCTTTGACTTTCGAGCTTCAACATTCGGCTCGCCTTTCCAATCGTCAATCGACAATCCCCAATCCCGCAGTCCCTAGCCCCTGCTCTTCAGCCCCCAGCCCCTAACACCTAGCCCCTGTTCTCTTGACACCTAGTACCTAGCCCCTAACCGGTGTACACTCAAAGCTACCCGGGATTCCATAATGGAAATCCCAGCTTGAATGGCGGAATCAGCATGAGCCTAATCTGGACAAAGAGCAGTGCTTATCACAGGGTTAGCTACGACACTGAGGCCGACCTCGAATCTGCCATCCTCCAGGTGCAGGCTGAACTCTTTGGCGCGAGCCGCATTTACCTTGACATCAAGAAGAAGATCGGAGCCAAAGGCGGTGTTCGCAACCTCCCCGACGGCTACATCATCGACCTGAGCGGAAAGAAGCCTCGCCTCTACGTGGTCGAGAATGAACTTGCGGCACACGATCCGCTCCGGCATATCGCCGTCCAGATCCTGGAGTTCTCACTGTCATTTGAGACCGACCCTCGAGCCGTGAAAACTATCCTGTTCAACGCGCTCCAGGAGCAGCCGGACGCGAGAGGCAAGTGTGAGAAATACGGGTCCACTCACGAATTCCGTAACCTGGACCACCTGCTTGAGTTCATGGTTTACGAAGCCCCGTTTGCTGCGGTCGTCATTATCGATGAGCTTCCGGACAACTTGGAAAATGTCCTGGCGCGCAAGTTCAAGTTCGGTGTTGAGGTATTGGAACTAGCGCGTTACGAGAATGAGCGCGGGGAGTGGTTCTACCATTTCGAACCGTTCCTGGCTGACCTCAGTGAAGACGTAAGTGCTCCAACCGAGGGCGGGAAGTCAGCAGCAGACACTCTCGACGCGAGCGATGTCGATACCGTGGTCGTACCGGCACGGGAAGATGGGTTCCAGGAAACCTTCCTGGGCGAGAACCGCTGGTATGCAATAAGGATTCACGGCACGATGCGGCCACAGATCAAGTACATCGCGGTGTACCGCATCGCGCCAATCTCAGCCATTACGCATATCGCCCCCGTAAGTTCGATAGAGGCGTGGAAAGACACGGCCAAGTTCGTTGTGAACTTATCTGAGCCAGCAAAGGAAATCGGGCCAATTCCACTAGTCAAAGGGGCGCGAGTCAAGGCCCTCCAGAATCTGCGATATACAACCCGCGAGAAGCTGATGGCCGCAAAATCACTCGAAGATCTTTGGTGATAAGGTGCAGCTTCGCCCCTAGGAGGTTCCCGCCGTGACGTATTCCGATGAGGTTAGGAAGTACGCGTATGAAAACTATATCCGGCCAGCGCAGGAGCGTGGCGAGCGGGTTGTAGGAATAAGGGCAGGCGATGTCCACACGGCGCTAAGGTTCAAGAATCGACTACCCCTCATTTGCACGGCGCTTGGCGCAATGAAGTTCCGCCAGAAATACGGACTGGTTCTGCGGGGTATCGAGGGACCTGGACAAAGTACCACGACGACATTCGTCTTCGAGTTGCCCAGTTAACATGGGATCGATATCTGATGTGTGGCCCGAACACGCGACGGTTTGGCATGTTTGGGATCGGCCGAAAGACCAGTGACGAGTGACAAGTGACGAGCTAGAAGTCGCCAATTTCCAGTTTCCAATTTGAAGTTTCGCTTTTCGCGCGTAGCGGAACCGCCGGCAGGAAGAACCGGTGTCAGGTGCTAGGGGCTAGGGGCTGGGAAAACAGGAGTCAGGATTCAGGGTCCGAGCCAATATCTTTAGACGAACTTGAAAAGCCGCAAGTCCAGGGAGCGGGACTTGCGGTACGAAGTTCACCTTTCCCACACGTTTCTTCTCGCATGAGACGCGAGAATCGGGAACGAGGCCCGGAAAGCGACGCCGCACGAGAGGAAAATGTATGAGCAAGGCATCTAGAAAACAGACGAAGGAATTGGCGGCACTCGCCGCCCTACCCGACGAAAAGATTGACCTGACAGAGGCTCCCGAAGTG
>Ga0315291_10011849_pt1 | contig 10611 bp, 6 predicted proteins | sample YL17G12_20_MG_FD_203070 | JGI IMG/M metagenome (GOLD analysis project Ga0315291, IMG submission 203070) | Sediment microbial communities from Yellowstone Lake, YNP, Wyoming, USA - YL17G12_20 | ecosystem: Environmental > Aquatic > Freshwater > Lake > Sediment | place: USA: Wyoming | collected... | reverse complement strand
CATATATCAGCATGAAAAAGGCAGATTTATCAATAATGGTTTCAAAAAATGTTGTAGATTATGTCGAGAAAGAATATAAAATAAATAGAAATAAAATGAATGTTATCGAAAATGGGACTTTTCCCACAATTATATTTCCTTTGGAAAAAATTTTCCACAATGAGAGATTTACCCTCACCTATTGTGGATCAATTGTCGAGGGAAAGGGAATACTTCCAATTATTACCATTGTTGAACATCTGAAACAAAAAAATATTCCCGTCGTATTTAAAATATATGGAGCTAATGTTCTTGGCTTCATACCGAATGACATCCTACAAATTGATACAGTGCAATTCTCTCAAATAAATGAAGTATTAAATCAGGCTGACGTTTTGGTAATTCCTTATCCCAAAACGTTATGGTTTGATATCACACATCCTATTAAATTGTCTGATTATATGGCCGCAGGAAAACCAATTGTTTGTTTAAATCTTAGTACAACAGGTGATATTATAAGAAGGTATAACTGTGGCATTGTATGTGAAAATTACCAAAAATTCGAAGATGCTTTAATAGATTTATTTCATAATCCCCGTAAAAAATCCATGTTTGGATCAAATGGCAGCATTGCGGCAACCAGGTATTTAGATTGGAATATTTTATCTCAAAAAATGAATGATTTAATGGAAGCTGTCTAGAGAATTTACAATGCCTATATCAAGCCATGGGTAAAGTAAATGAAAAGCTGTAAACTTCAAGAACCCCCGTATCCACCATCAGATTGCATAAATGAGAATTCAGGAGGATGGATTTTAGAGATATAATACCAAATTATCTTCCCCATAATGAAGAACGATTGAAGAGCCTTATCATATTGTTTCCTTAACGATGTAATGAATGAAAAAATTGCCTAGTACCCTGGGGTCCTGATATATCAGCAATCAGGTCGCCGAATAGCGTACCGGAACGGGGATCGTCATCGGTCTCTAAAACCAGAATATTCACCCAGCAGACAAATGACCTTACCTGTAAAACGATTAACTGTAACCTTCACGGTTCATACAATTTGTCCTTATTGAGGATTTCTACAAGGCATATTTTTCTATCATTTTCCCAAGTTAATTCCAAATGCTACATATAGTTTCATATTATTAGGGTAACAGCGTCTTATTAATTTTATATTCTAAAATAAGACTATCTACATAATATTTTACCGTCCAATTTGTAATGGCAAATGGATGATAATCACCGGAGATTGGGTATGAACTCGGAACCGCACCAGATATTTCCTTGTATGGGCTGATAAATTGAATTGATTTTAAAAAATTATTTAATCCTGATGCAGCATTTAAATAACGAGAATCATTAAGAATTTCATATAATAATAACCAACATAACGAAATCTGAGCATTTCCCGTGATACAACTTGATTTTGTTGCAGGTTTCCAATCTGAAAAATATCTGCTTGCTAAGGGTTTTTTTGTTATTTCAAACTGATCTAATAATTGTGTTAACGGTTTAACTGCAGAATCCAACCATGTACGATTATTTTGAATGAGATAACATTCAATCAATCCATGAGTTGTATATCCTATTGTATGGGTAAGTGGAGATAAATTTTTATTAAATGAGTTATCACAATTATTGAACCATCCTTCATCATTTTGATTACTAATTACCCAATTTAAGTTCTTTTCAACGGTATCAAAAAATTCATTATTGTTCGTAATTTTATCTGCCTTTAATAATGTTTGACTTACTTTCGTATCATATACTCTTTTCATACTGAGATAATTGAATCGACTCCAGTAACCTTCAACATCTTGAACGGAGGAAATCCATCTGCATGCTGATAGTGCTGCATGGAGAAATTTTTTATCATTGTTTACTAAGTATGCTTTTAGTAAACCATCAGCAATTTGAGCCGAATTAAAAACAGATGGTCCGGTTTCATAACCTAAGGTTCCTCCATTAAAGGATCCATTTGAATTTTGAATTTTTAATTCAAATTCTGCCATTTTTATAGCGGAATTGTATGCAGTTTCAGATTTAAATAAAGAAGCATAATCTAATAATGTAATAATGGTATATCCAGCAGTTTCAGGATACGATTTTGAAATTTTTAAAGAACCATATGAAAATGTTACATATCCTGCGATCCCACCATCGGGTTGTAACGATTGTTGATAGATTATCCATGATATTCCATTTTCAATACATTTTTTCGTTAATTCCATTGAATCATCAATAGTGGTGAAAAGGGGATTTTTATTTTTATGAAATACCATTGAACGAAATTTTGGATTTATTAAATTAAACGGCAGTGAATGGTATTTTAATAAGGATACTAGGATGTCATTCATTATCATTAATAAAATAATTACTCAAAACAATAATAATTCTTGCTCTGTAGAATTCCTCAGAGCTGATGCAGCTCAAGATCGCGTGAATAATGTAGAGATGTTATAGAGGATCAATTTGATCTTGAGTTCTTTGATCTGTCAAGAGTATTTTCTCGGCTTCAAATCTTTCCCGAACTTTCTTTTGAGGACAGAGAAAACCGTTTCGACCAAGTTTCTTCGATGATAGAGTGTCAGATCGAATGATAGTGAGAGTTCTCTCCGAGGATCCGGAGATCCGTTTCTGTTTTCTGGTTCTTACTAGAATGAGAGAATACGAGTTCAGATTATTTCGGATGAGTTGGGGGATCTCTTCAGAATCGCATCCTTTATCGAGCACGTACGAGTCAGATTTTCTGGTTCGGTGACATTAAATCCATTCCTGCTGTCAGATGACCGCACAATACTATCGATATTATAATGTGGTTCGAATTCCCAAGTGCTTGACAGAGCAATATTGATCCGTTTCTTGGGATCATTTCCTTCTCACGAAACGTGGATAAATCGACACCCTGCCGGACAACCTCAACTTTTTCGGGTTGTTTTATATATTTATGACAATCGTTCTTTACGGTGTTTGAATCGCACGTGATGGGGTTTATTGAATTTAATATGAATATTGCCATGATCTTCCTATAAAAAGATTTAGGATTTCCCAAATCTCATGCCATTTTTATTTTGATATACTTTGCTTTGTATAATCTCTAAAAAATTCGCTCTCCATTTTTCAACTGAAAAATTTTCGATTACATATGCATGACCATTCTCATTTGGATGCCAATTTTTTACCAACGATGGGATCGAATCGGATAATTTTTCTTGCGTCTCGATTTTAAGTGTATAGGGAAAATCATAGGTCCATAATACCTGGAGATTAAAATAAAGAGCTTCCAAAACACTTAACGATATAGCATCGTGTTGAGTATATCTAATAAAAAACTTTGATCGTTGATAAAATTCAGGCATTTCATTCCAATCTACTCTCGGGGAAATAGTTAGATTTTTCGGCATTTTTTCAATAAAATCAAGAGGAATTTCATTGAGATCGGGGCAAATTATTAAAAATGTATAATTTTGCCATCGATTAGCAAGTTTTACAATTTTGTCCCCTCCATAAAAATCAAAACGTTTGAAGAGAACATAACTAAAAAAATCAATGTCTTTTACGTGGTGAATATCCACCGGTTCGAGTTTATGTTCATCAATTGTTGTGATTGGTAAATATGTTGCATTAATATTTAATTTTGATAATTCATCGACTAACCAGGGAGCTGCAGCTAAATTCATTAGTCCCCCCTTTTTCATCTTCCAATGATATATGAAATCCTGGATAAAATTTGGTATTCGATTAATTCCGTGTTGTCGAGTTCTTTCCATTTCGACAACAACATCCGATCCAATCCAATGATTGATAATTATTGGATCTTTTTTGATCCATAAAAAAAAATATTTTTTTATTGAGGGGCCTCGGCCAAATATCCAATAAATGATATCAGATTGAGAAAAATTATGAGAATTTACCATTTCAAATGAGCTAGTTGCATTTATACAATCACGAACTATCCCAATCACATCATACATTCCACAAACGATTATCTTAATTCGTCTATCCATTTTTCTCTCCTATTTTTCTAATAAATAACCTAAGTGTGGCAACCCGCTTATAGTATAAGAAGAATCTCTAACTTTTACTACGATTACTACGTATTAAAAATTAATATTTGACAGTATTTAATTGAATAGTACCACTATTACTACAATCCATCAGAAAAAGTCAATTAATTGAACGAAAAATGGAATATTTAATCCTCAAATCCTACCGGACAAATAACAGGAGGCTTCATAATTATGAGAAGAAAACAGAAAGTGTTTTTCATCTCATATGCCAGAATATCAATGCATCTGCTATTCTGCAGTGTGGTTAACCTTTGATTATTGATCGATAATTTACAACCATATCTCGAATTGTCGCATCCGTTTTTATGAGGTATACAAAATAAATTAGTAGTAAAATGGTAGCTAAAATAATTTCAATAATACCGTTTAATTTCAAAATTTTCGACATTGCCATTATTGCACCTGCTGGAAGAAACACCAATAAATTCGCAAAGATGATTCTTACTGTTTTTTGTACTTTTACTCCAGCGAGATGCATAAAGAGAATGCCCCCAAAACCGTAACTTACAGCACCAAATAACGAGAAAAATAAGATCGATAATATTGCACTTCCAAGAATCCCGCCAAGATATATTGAGAGAAAACGGGTAATCAGAGCAAGTGAACTTAACCAAAAACCTAACTTCTGTCGTCCTTTAATTGATAAAATGGAACTTATCGGAGATGCAACGAAATAAAATACTGCCCATATACTTAAAATTTGAATGTAAACTCCTGCTTCACTCCATGAAGGTCCAAATATAAAAACAAAAAGATCCTGCCCAATGAATGTGAGAAGTAATAAGGGAAACATAGAGATCTTCATTAAAAATGTGTAGGTATTTTCAAAAATAATCGGAAGGGAACCTTCGTGTATTGCAATCGCCGCTTTTTGAAAGAAGACTTGTGAAATGGAACTTCCAATCAGCGCCATGGGATACGTCACAACCATCATTCCAAGTGAGTAATATCCAACAATCGTTGTTGAGAAGAAATATGATAACATAAAAATCGGAATCTGCCAGGATAGTGTATTGATTAATGAACCTGGGACCTCATATTTGGGAAAATTACTATATCGTTTAAAGACTTCGGTCATTCCTTTCCGGGTAATATTCTGTTTGAAAAAGAATAGGTCATCTCTCATGATTTGTAACCAGAGAATGAATGTCGATACAAGTTGTCCGAGAATATTTGCACCGATGAGAACACCCCCGGATGCCAGTCCGAGAAACCCAACCCCCAGTTGTGTCCCTGTTGTTGAAAATTGAGCTATTACCCGCGCAATCGATAAACGATAGAATTTATTTGTCCGGGTATTCCAGTAATTCAAAGCAAGAAAGGTGCCGCTTACCAAGAGCGTTGGCGGGATCAACCAGAGAAAAAGACCAAGGTGCGGGGCTTTCAGGAACAGTAAAAGAGGTTCCTTCAGTACAAAGAGGAGGGGGATTGTTGCAAAGCTGAAAAAGACCACGCTAAGCATACATAACCCGAATACATTTGCCGCCTCTTCGTCTGATTTTGGGAGAACAATTGCTAATTCATAACTAAGGCATGCGGCAATACCAAGAATGCTGGTTATCGATGTGAATAGCGTCACAAGACCAAACGCTTCAGGACCGTAGAGCCGGGTGAGGATTGGAGATGCGAGGACGGAGATAATTAGTGAAATTGTCGTACCTTTGACGAGCGTGAAGACATCGCGGAAGAAGGGGGTTCGAGGAGATGATTCCATATTTGGCAGAGTCATGTTGTCAGTATTATATTTAGGATTCTGTGGTAATTATGTATCGATTCATCAGTTATCATTCGTAAATGCGCCGACTTTCTTAGTTTGGCGTTCAATCTCCTTGTGAACATGTTCCAAGAGATTGGTTGTTCGGATCTTTTTCCGGTGGTCTGGAGGACTCATCCGGTAATTCATGAGATATAAATCGAACCGATAGATAGTATCACTGTTCCTCCAGTTCCTTTGTTTTTCATTCTTTATGCTTGAGTCTTCGGATAATGTGCATTTCTACAGAGCCGTCTCTTTATAGATAACAAAATGGAAGAAGATTCCTATCTCTATCGAGATATATTTGAGCCTCGAATAAGTTCCATATACGTTTTAGCATCAATATCAAGAAAAACCTCAGCAAATCCTTTTTTCCCCAATAGGTTATATGCATGATATGAATTCAGGGATTCACAAAAGTGTACATAATCAACTACTTTCATTCCAGTGCGATATTTCATTAACATCTCAGCTTTTTTATCAAATTGATTGTCTATGATACAGAAAGAATTCGGTGGCACAAAACTCCAAACCTCATAACTTAAAACATTGACTTCTGGGAGATTCAGAGTAGAAGATTCTAAAGATTTACTTAGTATCTCATTTGCCACAATATGATCTGGATTCATATCATTTATGAACGGAACGAATATAATTTTAGGATGTAATCTGTTCAATATATCTGATAGTTTTTTGATATTGTCTATAGTACATTCAAGGCGAGACCCCTTTTCTTCAAATAAGAGTAGTTCGGCAAATCCGAGATTTTCTGCAACGACCTTCGCTTCTTTAAAACGAATGGTTTTGATAATATGTTCTGGGGAATCCTTTAAAGCATATGTACCCCTTCCATCTGTCAATTGAAGAACTGTGACTATTGATCCCTCTTCTAGCATTTTTATCAGTGTTCCTCCACAGCCAATAATTTCATCGTCAGGATGCGGCGAAATTACTAATACATTTTCATTGGAATACGCAAGTGTATCCAATTGTCGAAGATCAAGATGAGAATATTCTGGATTCTTTTTAAGCCAAGCGTTGCGTCGGACAAAGAACTCTTTTTTTTCTGACTCAAATTTTTTATTGCGTTTATCAATGTCTGCAAATATTTGCCTTTTGCTGATATCAGAAGACTTCTCTCTCTTTTGGCAAAGAACTATATAATCACTCCCTACTTCAGAAAGAAATGGCATTATTTTCCTTTCATTACGTTGTTTAAGTATTTGGTTTATTTTAACGGTTACTCTATTAGATCGACGCAATAATATTAACGGACCAAAACCATGTGATATTGAGTCTATAATATTGAAATCGAGTTGGGTAATCATTCGTCTTAAGGAAGAGGGTACATATAAATTTCTGTTAAATGTTCTGGGGGATTTTTGAGTTAACTTTGAAATATATTTAAAATTTCTCTTTAGAACTCTTCCTGCTTTTTGTTTGAAGATCGAAATATAAAAAAATGGATCAGTAATATATGACAATCTAATCCAGTTAGGTACAGTGACTATAAGGTAACCTCCAGGTTTAAGCACTCTGTGCATTTCTTGCAGGGCCCACCGATCCCATTCTAAATACTCTATTAGTCCCATCGCAATCACAGCATCGAATGAATCATCCTGTAGATCTAATTGTTCTGCATTACCTAATTGAAAAGTAGCATTACATTCCAATCCGAATTGTTTACAATTTTTACGTGCTAAATCAAGCATACCTTCCGAAACATCGATTCCAACTACAATAAAACCCCGTTGCAAAAGATTTACAGAAGTTAACCCTGTACCACACCCCAAATCAAGTATTCGGGCCCCTTTTTTTAAATCAAGCGTATCAACGTAGTTGAGAACGTAATCACGTTGTTCTTGAATAATGAGCGACGGCAGATCTTTCGCTGCGTAGATAGTTTGCCAATCCTCAACATACGTATCAAAATGCTTCTCAACTAATGTCTCTTGTGAATTATTTGTTAATTGTTGTTTCATTTTAATTATATCTTTAGTTATTTGGTATTTTAATTCTATTACCTGTAAAAGACCCTAATTTTACGCTCGTTCGGTCTCCATTCCGGGTTTATCTAACCCCCAATGGGTGTTATTAGCTCTTAGATCTTTCGGTCGGAACCAAGTGCGTAAGTTCTATTTACTACAGTATCCAGCACCTCGGCAAACTTCCTTGCCATCTCTTTATGGCTGTACTTCATGACCTCCGTATTGATGCCACGGTACTGCACCTTACCAAATTCTCTATATTCATGGTATGCCCGGATAATTTCAGCCTTCAGTTCCTCTTCATTCCCAGCATGCACCCCGGCCTTTGTCTGAACGAGGAGTTCTTTTACGACTCCCCCCTCAGTGAAGCCCAAGGAGAGTATGGGGCGGTGGGCAGCGAGATACTCAAATAATTTGCCAGTATAGACACCTTCTTCTTCCGGATTATTCCAGGTAAGAAGGAGGAGCATCTGGGCTTTGCGCTGTTCTGCTACAGCAGTTTTGTGGGAAACCTCACCGTGGAGGGTAACAAGGTCTTGGAGGTGATATTTCACGATTTCCTCATGGAGCCAGTCTTCACGAGAATCATGACCAAAAAAATCAATTTTGATGTCATTGCGTTTGATAAATTCTTTATCGCACAAATCATTAATTACTGCAAAGAATTGAGCGGGATCTCGTTTTCCCTCATAAAGAAAACCAGTATATACAATTTTGAAGAATTGATCAACATCAGTTTCTTGATTGACAAACTCAGGGTCAAATCCATTTTTAATCAGAAAAATCTTTTTATCTTTATGTAATGCTGCTAATTTATCTTCAAGGGGTTGGGAAACCGTTGTAATAGATGATGCATTTTTTAGCGTTTCTATTTCGAGTTTTTTTTCAAAATATTTCCTTAGCTGCGAATAGTGTGAATAATGATTCTGTGTCCAGAGATCCCGGAAATCAGCTACCCATGGGAGATGATATTTCTCGGTAAGGGTCTTTGCGATAAGATGGCACGTCTGAGGACGTGATGAACTAAGGATAACATCGATCTGTTCTTTTTGAAGAATTTTTTCACCTGCCACAACAGCATAATCATACCATCCAATGTTTTCATCAGGATAGGAAATTATCTCATTGGAGAGAGCTGCAAGACGTTCTACGATGGAAGGCCGATCTTTTTTTCTGGAGATATGGAGTTGTGCGTTTAGTGATTTTTTCGGGTTCATCCCGAAGCGTTTTTTCCATTGTCCAACTACATCGTTGTAGGGGGTTTGAATAATACACAATTTCGGATCTGGATCTCCCGGTAGCATGGGTGTCAGAATTATTGGATTCCATCCAAAGGATGAAAGATACTTTGCAAGCCCAAATGGTCGCATTCCTCCAATTGATGCCATTGGAGGAAAATAATAGCTGATGATCAGGACATTTTTCAAGAAAACACCTTACCTGTCGGGAATAACAGTCAGGAAATCAAAACCTCCATTTGAATAGAGAAGGCTGGCACCAGGATCATTATTCAATCGTTTAAAATCCTCTTGGGTAAACCTGAATTTTGCCATATCCGGAAAGTAGTCTGTATAAATGACCTTATCCCGCTGTGATATAATTAGATTTGTTTCTTTATCATAGGAGGACGCTATTGATGGAAATTGATTATACCCAAAGTGCCATAGTGGTTCTTTGATCTTTTCAAGATTCTGCACAGATTTCTTTTCAAGTGGCAGAAGCAGATCAGCAAATCTCATGACCTCTGCAGTGATTCCAGTAACGGGTATATCATTATCATGGTATTCAAAGAAAAAAATCATCCCTGAAACTTCGGACTGCGTTGTCTGATAATTCCAGGTCAGATTATAGGGTGAGGGATACAGATTGAGCAATCCAATCAGGAACAAACCAACCAGCACTACTACCACAACGATACTGGTCAAACGTGATATAACACGCCTTTTACTTTCGCGACTCCTTACTAACAAATTCGAAATGAGATATGCCGCGAAAAGCGTTCCCAGCATGGATATATAAAAAAGTAATCTGAGAGGACCAAAGGGAAGATTAAATAAAAATAAAACTGGAACAATAATGCATAATATTCCCCAAGGGCCATATAAGGAAAAAATATTTTCCTGTTTTTGCTCTCGGGAAACAGTTTTCCACAGTAAGAGAAAGCAGCATACAGATAAAATTGAAAGTAGCAATAAATTACTGTACTGCTTTAGAAAAATCTCAACAACATTATAACCATATACCTGAGCATAATTAATCTGCCCCTCAAGACTCATTAATTGTGATGGTCCCCCTTCGGCACGAATCTTGGAATATACCTCAGTGATGGTATATCCCCAGATTGAATAAAAGGAATACCAAAAAATAAACCATATGAGTAAAATAAGGAACGGTATCACTACTTTTACATTCATCCTCTTTATCTTCAGAAGATTAATATTTTTTTCGCTAATAACGTCCCATACATCATGCACCTTGAGTGGTATCCAGAGCGTTAAAAGGAATAATCCAAGAACAACTGAAGGTAAAGGATGGAATACAGGATAGAGTATGAGCACAATACACAATAGTATACCCCAAGAAAAGTCATTACTCTTTAGATATTTGAAAATCAAAAAAAGTGCGAGCGGGAAAAACAGATTTGCTAGTGCATTAGGAGTAAACTCTGAATACCATCCAAATGCAAAAGTGCAACTGATAATTACTGCAATGATGGGTATGATATGATCGGAGGACAGGATACGGACAAAAATGTAGAAAAAAACAACACAGAGCAGACTAAAAAAAAACGGGAGTATCATATGAAAAA
>Ga0315291_10011844_pt1 | contig 10613 bp, 6 predicted proteins | sample YL17G12_20_MG_FD_203070 | JGI IMG/M metagenome (GOLD analysis project Ga0315291, IMG submission 203070) | Sediment microbial communities from Yellowstone Lake, YNP, Wyoming, USA - YL17G12_20 | ecosystem: Environmental > Aquatic > Freshwater > Lake > Sediment | place: USA: Wyoming | collected... | reverse complement strand
CTCGGGATTGACGCTGTAGCCGGCCCAGTAATCGAGCGTGTTCTCGCCTTCCTTGGCGGCTTTATAGATGGCTTCGAGTTCCTCGACCTTGCCGAGTCGATACTGGTCGCCCGTTGTTTTGCTGAGCCACGCGCAGTAGGCCTGAGCATTGGCGAAAGTGAAGCCGTTGGCCGGATGGTTCTCCATGCCCGGCTCAACCTTGTAGCTCGCGTCGAAGGCGGCGTACTGCGCGCGCGTTACCTCGAAGCGCCCGAGTTCGCGGCCTTCGTATTTGACGACTTCCGGAACCAGCGTGCCCTTGACGAGCAGGCCGTACTTCGATCCCACTTTCTGGGCTTCCTTCCGCTTCAATGCCGTCGCCAGGGGTGAGTCGTCTTTCAGCGCTTCGTTCTTGTCTGACGCGGGCTTGAAGAAATACTTGTCGAACCACGCCAGTTCCTCTTCCACCTTGCGCCGCCGGTGGGAAATCTTCCGCAGGCCGTGCGGCTCGCCGGGGAAGACGATGAAGCGCACGTCGGGCTGGCCCAGTTGCTGCAGCGTGCGGAAATGCATCCAGGCTTGCGCGTGGCCGACGGCGCGGTCTTCGGTGCCCGAGAAGACAATCGTGGGCGTGCGTACTTTCTTGAACTCATACATCGGGGACTTGCGGATGTAGAGTTGCGGGTCATCGTAGGGCGGCGCGCCAAAGTAGTAGTTGTCGAACGCCGCGCCGAAGGTCGTATAGGCCCAGTCGCTGACCTGCTCGACGTCGCCCGCGCCGGCCGAAGCCGCTTTGTACCGAGTATTGGCAACCGTCAATGCGATGGTCAAGATGGCGCCGTTCGACCAGCCCATCGTCGCCAGCCGCTCGGGGTCGATCAGCCCGCGCGCGATCAGATAGTCCACGCCCTTTTCGATGTCGGGGACTTCCAGGTCGTAGTATTTTCCGTTGCCGATCGACTCGGCGAACTTCAGCCCATAATTCGAGCTGCCGTGATAATTCGGCCGCAGCACGAACGCGCCGCGCTGGGTGTAGAGGTTCATCGGATAGGCGTAGCTATCGTCCCAGGAATCGAAATCCGCGCCCAGCGGCCCGCCGTGAATCATCAGCACCAGCGGATATTTCTTTCCCGCTTCGTAGTTCTGCGGATAAAAAAGAATTCCTTCCACGTCTTCGGCGAGCGCGCCCTTCCAGCGCACGACCTCAGTGCGGGCCGCGACCTTCTTCTGAAATTTCGGATTGAGTTCTGTGATCGGCGCGCGGCCGGAAAGCGTCGTGCCGTCGAGCGACGCGCGGAACCACTGTTCCGGGCGGCTGGCGCTGCTCGATTGATAGACCAGGGTTTTTCCGTCTTCCCCCAGTTCGACGGCGAAAACGTTGTTGATGTCTTCGCCTGCGATCCAGGAGCGGCTCCAGCGGTCGCCCGCGCGCGTGTAGCGAGTGAACTTGTAGCGCGCGCCGGCGGCCAACAGAGCGATGAAGCCGTCGGAAGTTGCAGCGCAGGCGGCCTGTGAATCCGAGGCGAGATCGTTTTCCCATTCGAGGTCTACCTTCGCCGCTTTGTCGGCGGCGACGTCGTAGTAGGTGAGGCGGTTCGCCGTCGCCATCAGGTAAACCGGATGCGTCGAATAGGGCGCGACGGCATAGAAGCCGCTGCTGTCAGGCGTCCAGTGGATTTCGACGGGCACCACTCCGCCGTCCGCAAAAACTCGCTTTCCCTTGCCCGTCTCCAGGTCATAGAGAAAAGTTGCCGGCCTGACCTTTTGGTCGAACTCAAAGCTCAGGCTCTGCTGGTGCACGGTCACCGCCCGCTTGCCGTCGGGAGAGACCGTGACGCTGTCAATCCAGTCGTCGTTGGTTGTGAACCGCGTGACTTCGCCGGTCTTGGCGTTGACCTTGAAGAGGCGCACGGGCGGCGTGTGCGGAAGGTCCTCGACGGCGCGCGCGTCGTCCTTCTTTTCTTTCAGGCCGCGCTCGTAGAGCGTCAAGTCCTCTTCGGCCGCCATCAGGATGTTCTCACCATCCATCCAGTCGAAGCTTTTGACGTTGCGCTCCAGGCGCGTCAACGGCCACGGCTCGCCACCGAAAGGGTTGATGAGCCAGATTTGCGTTTTGGGCGGTTCCGGCGCCGCCTCCGCTTCTTTTCCCGGCGCCTTGGGCAGCGCGCGCTCGCTCAGGAAGGCGAGCAGTTTGCCGTCACGCGACCAGCGCGGGCCGGTGTCCTTGTTCGGCCCGCGCGTGAGCTGGACTTCCTTCTTCTCGGTGAGGCTCGAAAGAAATATGTTCGAGACCATCTCGTCCTTGTCCGCGTCGGGGAGATCCTTGACCCAGACCGCCCAGCGATTGTCGGGCGAGATGCGGAATTGCTCCGCCCTCTCGGGCGCGATCGGGTCTTCTGCGGTCCATTCAGTTTCCTTGCCGGTGACAACGGCGGTCGCCGTCTGCGCCGCCGCCGCGCCCGCCACCCCGGCGATAACCGCCACCACAAGTATGAATCCCTTGAATTGCCTCTTCATCCCACCCTCCCCGGTTTTGGAGCCGGAAGATTGTACATCAGTGGGTGCCACGGCAAATTCCTATTCTCAATTTGCCGTGGGTTTTTCAAAAGGAATTCGGTAGCGCGGCCCGTAAATAGCAGGCCCGCTGCCTGTCCGGCGGGGGGCAGGCCTGCCTGCGCTGGCAGGAACGTTGTCGGCAAAGCGGAAAAGCCCCAGACCTCGAAAACGAGGCCTGACCTTAAAGATGCGGTACGAACTCCGCCGCCCGCGTCATAGATGTGCGACCCACGTCCACTCATAGTCTGTAGACGCATAAACATCTATTCACCTAGGATGCCCCGCAGTGGCTCGCGCGAGAGAAGACGACCCAAGGGTAGCGTTCGGTCAAGCCGTGCGCAGGCTGCGGCTCGCGAGGGGCCTGTCGCAAGAACGACTGGCGGAGCTTGCGGACATTCACCGCACTTACATCGGAGATGTTGAGCGCGGGGCCCGCAACATCAGCCTTGTGAATATGAGCAAGATCGCCGCTGCCCTGGGTGTTCCGCTGAGTCGCCTCCTTCACGAAACGGAAAAGGGCTAGTGGACGCCAACCGAGTCGTCAAAATCGCGGGCGAGCATCTCGCCTCCCTCTCGGGGCACAGCTTCGACGTTCTCACGCTTGCAAAGCCCGTGTCGCCCGACGCGGCCTTGAACCTTGCGAAGATCATTTCGAAATTGAGTCCTCTCCTTGGCAATTTGATCGAGTTCAATGCCGTCGAGTTCCTCAACGACAAGGAAGAATTCAAGGGCCTTGGCCACTGGAAACGTCAAGACCCCGATTTCCCAGACGCCGTCCTTGAAGGCAAGCTGAGGCCAACCCCGGGCATGGAGATCAAGGCGTGGTTTCCCCTGGCGACCGAAATCACCGCCAGATTCAGAGAGAGCCAAAACCACTTCACGGACGGTCGGACCATGACCGATATCTGCATGCTGGCGTGGTTGCCCGAGCATTTGATCTACGGCAGGCCATACCTTCTCGATGTTGTAGTGGTTAATGGGCTCTCGGTTGCGAGAGCGCGAGACAACCACTATCATAATCCGCCCGACTACCTTGTTCTTGAGCCGGAAGATACGAAGGAGCGGACTCGTAACCTTCAGCAGACGAATACAAACGGCTACAAGTTTCAGGGCACAGCGGCACAGTTCCACAAGGCGCTGAAAATCGTCGAGGGTTGGGGAGCCGGTGGAAAGAAGTACAAACCCACACACGATTACCAGCAGCAAATCCGCGAGCTAACATCCAAGTTTAAATACCGCCTTGATACGAACTATGCAAAGATGGACCGCATAGCTCATCCGGGCATTGAAGAATTCAAGACTCGAGTCTGCGGTACAAAGGTGAACGGCATGACCGTCGCCGCATGGACAAACCTGTTCGCGTCCATTAAGCCCAAGAAAACCTCAAAGAGGCAAAGCAGGGAGCGGTTGGCAAAGATGGCGGCGAGGTTGGGGGAAAACGAAGTGCTTGTTAAAACTGCTCTTGCTGAGCATCTGGAGATAGCGGAAGAAGACACTGGGAAGCTACTCGCTTGAGCCGTTGTACCCCGAAATGGAAGTACGTTGGGTCAATCTCGCCGCCGAAAGCACGGCGCCCTGACTTTCGTGCCGCAACACTGGCTGTAAACAAGCCCCCGAACGGTTCCCACACGACATCAGTTGGATCGCTCGAAGCACGAATAATCATCTCCGTCAAATCGAGTGGTTTTTGATTAAGGTGGATTGCTCTGCTGTTCAAAGCGCCGACGCTCTCTCGCTCTCTCCCGTGCAGAGCGTTCCGCTCCCAGACGTTCGTGAACCCATGTGGACAACGGAATTTGGCGCGCATAAACGCCCATTCCTCTGTTGTGGCTGGCTGCTTTCCGTCGAGTGAAAAGTATGGACGTCTGCCCGGATCGCCGTACTCATTCGCGTACTGCTGGAGACGCACAAACATTTCCGGCGGTGGGAAATACCATAGATAACCTTGGTCGAAATACTTGCGTGTCGCTACATCCGCAACGCCGCAAGCCGTGTTCGCCTTTCGCAACGGCAGTCCCGACCGCTTCCATTCGCCCAGCAACCATTCTTTGAGCGTTTTGCCGTTTACGCGGGCTTCGAACTCGTACTGAACACATACCTCAGTGACGACGGGAAAGCGTCGAATCTTGCCCGTGTTTACGTTCCCGGCTATATGCCCCTTGCCTTTATTCCAGATGTTGCAGTTTACATAACGCCAGCCGTACTTTTCCAAGACCGGATGCACCGCAGCCCAGCCAATTTCAGAGTTCCAAAACCACAGCGTTGTGCTGGGTTGCGCATAGTCCGCCCACGCTCTCACGTGCGGCTCATACCACTCCGGCAGATCGAGATGGTCGGAGGTGTCGCCCTCGAAGCCCAACACGCCGTAGCCACCGTCCGAGACTATGACAGTGGGCCGTTCCCACGACGCGTAAAAATCGAGACTGTCACCCAATTGAATTGTCACAAATTCATCCCGCCAGACGTTCACTTCTGGCTCGCTCTCTATCACCACGGCCTTACCACGCCCAACAGTACTCGGCGGGGCTGATCGCTTTCGATTTCGGCTTTGGACTCCTGTTGGGGGCAGCATAGCAAGTAGTTCCAGCATACCGCTGAATACCCACCCGTCGCCAGAGTTCTTGATGACGACTATGAGTGGGCAGGGAGCATTTTACCACGACACGCGCTGACATGCGCCTGCTGAACCTGCTGAACTTGTCGGGGTCCAAGTGTCAGGTTTCAGGCGCCAGTTAGGGACAGCAACAAGGGACACAGGGGAAGACGAACGATGAAGACGGAAGGATGACCGCTGAATGCTGTCCGCTGAAAGTGTACAATCCTCACCGCCATGAAAACCTATCGCATTGCGCTGATTTCCGGCGACGGGATCGGGGATGCAGCGGCGGCCTTTTCACCGCCAGGGTGGCAAGGTAATCTCGCCGCACCAACAATGGCGAAGTAAATTCGCCGCACCAACGATGGCGAGGTGAACTCGCCGCAATAACAATTCCTGGCATCACAATCTCTGGCGTTGGCGGGCCGGCGGAGTCTCGGGCATCGCGCGCACCATCGGGCGCGAGAGGTGGAAGGACGTGCCATTCGGTTTGGGAAGCGTGCGGACCAGGGTAATCATTATCCAGGTGGGCATCGTCATCGGTGTGATGATCTGGTACAAGCTCTTCTTGCCGGAAATCCAGAAAGCGCGCGCGGCGGCGGAAGCCGCGAAGCGCGAGCAGAGAATCGAATCCATCGTTCAATCGATTGTCACCGAGGCCGCGGGCCGGGAGAACGACGCGCCGGCAACGCAGGGAGAGACGCGCGGGCGCCCGCAAAGGCTGCGCATCACGCCGCCGGTCGAGGAAGTCCAGCAGCAACTCGGCGCGCCCGACACGAGCATGACCGACTTTCGCGGCGGGCAGCATTTGACGTGGATCGGCACGCGGCATAAGCTCGAGGCGTCGTTCGATAAAGGCCGCCTCTACGCGCTGACGCTTACCGACCTCCAAACCGGACACGGCATGACAGTGTTCGAATCCAGCGCGCAGTGGCGGGCGTTCTAATAAGGCCCACCATCATCCGCAGATCGCGCAGATTAAGCAGATGCCGCGGACGAATCGGACATTTTGTCCGACTCGCGGATAGTCCCCCTTTGGCCGCGAAGCCCCTCTCAGGGAAAACGACCTGTCACGGAAATTGACCGTCGGAAAGGTAAACCCAAAGTGCACCGTCAGGCGCCGCGGCTATGCACCGCGAGATTCGACCGAATCAGTACGGAAGCCGTCGTGTTCCTCGGGGAGAATGGAATCGAGTGAGACTTCCACATACTTGACGCCGGATTCCACCAGTCGCTGGCAAGTCTCTTTGCTCAGCAGGGTTCCGTTGGTCGCCACCGTAGTGTGGACGCCGCGCTGCTTGCAGCGCTCGAGTACAGTCCAGAGGTCCCTGGAACCCAGCGGCTCGCCGCCGGCAAAGCCGAGGAAGGGGACGCACTCCTCCGCCATCTCGTCCACCAGTTTGATCTTCTGGTCGGTCGTCAATTCATCCGCCAGCGGCTTGTGCCCGGCTTCCTGATAGCAATGTTTGCGGGTCTGATTGCAGGCCTGCGTGTAGTTCCAAACCAGGATCAGGGGAGCGTAGAAACGCTGGGGAATCGTGAGACCAAACTTGGCGATGCTCCGCGCCGTGTTCACCAGCGCGCGGACCGTCGAATGATGGTGGAACACTTTCGCCTTCAGGACTTCCTTGTTGACGCCTGCCCGGGCTCGGAAAACTTCGATGGCGCGATGGGGCACTGCGAACTTGAGGCGTTGCCAGAGATTCAGGTCCGGCCGGTCATAGCTCTCGAAGACCTCTTCCAGATAACAGCGGCCGTCGCCGTTGCGGCGAGAGGAACTTCTGCATGTACGGTTGTGCGAGATAGTCCTCGAACTTGTGGTGTTCAATGTTGGGTGGGGGAGAAACCTTGGCGACTGTGGGGCGCTTCGCCGAGCGCTCATGGAAGGCTTCACGCATATGCTTCCTTTCCCCAGCAATCAGGGGTCCTAGGAAGCCGGTGCGAGAGACAATGAGATGCTACCCAAAGCTGCGACGTACGACAAGCCCCAAGTTGCGCCTTATCGTATGTTCTGGGACGCATCGTTCGACCTGCCGTTGCATGCCGGGTTACCAAAGTTCGAGAATCCGCGGGCAGAGCCTCTCCAGCTGGCAATTTATTGGTATTAATAGGTTTAGGATGATCATCTGTCGAGAAGCCTCCACTTTGTCGCAGGGGAGGAGACTAACGGGCCGTTGCGCGGACGCAGTCCGCCGCTCTGCGCGGAGTTGACAAGAGATGACATTGACGGCTTGTCTTCTCTTGCGTATTGCGCGACCATACTGAATAGACCTACGGTGGCCCTGAAGCCGGAGAGACTGCTCATCCGGCGCGATTCCGATCTAGGGAGGTCACCATGACAGACAACATCAATCACCCCCATGAGCAGCCACTCGAATCCTGGAAAGAGATTGCTGCTTACCTGAAAAGAGATGTCCGCACGGTCATCCGGTGGGAGAAGTCAGAACGCTTGCCGGTCCACCGCCAGATGCACCAAGCGCGCGGCAGCGTTTTTGCCTTTCCGAGCGAACTTGAGGCCTGGAAAGGCAGCCGCGAACTGCGCCTGGATACGGCTCCTCTCATCACTCCCTGGAGACGCGCCGTCTCCGCGGCGGGATTTGCTCTGGCCATGCTGCTCGCTTTGGTAACTATGGCCAGCGGACCGATCCGCATACCAACCACAGCTCTTGCCCAGCCCTCCGACGGAATCGTCAACCGGCAAGTCTGGACTGGTCCCGGCGCAGACATTGAGGGAGCACCTTCTCCCGATGGCAAATTTCTCTCCTTCGTGGACTGGGACACCGGGGACCTGGCCGTTCGCGATCTGGAAACCGGGACCAACCGCCGCCTCACGAACAAGGGGCCGTGGGAGAAATCCGAGGAGTTTGCCGAATTCTCCAGATGGTCTCCCGACGGCAAGCTGATCGCTTACGACTGGTTCGACGGCAAATGCTGTATTGACCTGCGCGTCATCGCACGGGAAGGGGGAACCCCCCGGACGCTCGTTGACCATCAAAGCGACCAGTTTTGGATGCAAACGTATGATTGGTCGCCGGACGGCAGGCAAATCCTCACATTTCTCGAAAAGAAAGATGGCACGCGACAGATTGTGCTCGTCTCAGCGGCGGATGGCGCGACCAAGGTTCTCAAAACACTCGAAGGACGCGGGGGCTGGCCTCAAGGCATCCGCTTTTCGGGTGACGGGAAATACATCGCCTACGACCAGCCGCAGGAAGAGAACGCTCCGGAGCACGACATCTTCCTGATCTCGGTCGATGGGAGTAACGAAATCCCGTTGGTCAAGCACCCGGCCGATGACCGCCTGCTCGGCTGGCCACCCAATGGGGAGGGAATTCTCTTTGCCAGCGACCGGACCGGGTCTCTGGATATGTGGTTCCTCTCTGTCCCTGGCGGGAAAGCCCAAAGGGCGCCTGAGCTCGTCAAGGGAGGCGTAGAAGAGATTCTACCCATGGGATTCACTCAGAACGGATCTTTCTACTACGCGCAAGGGGAGTGGATGCTTGACGTCTATGTCGCCAAGATGGACCGCGAGAGCGGCAAAATTCTCGCACCACCCGAGAAAGCGATCAAACGTTTTGAGGGCGCGAATTCCTGGCCGGAGTATTCCCCCGACGGCAAGTATCTGGCCTATGTTTCGACCCGGAGTCGCTCGTTCCAGGCTCCTCTCCACCCTAACATCGTTTGTATTCGCTCGCTTGAGACCGGCAAGGAGCGGGAATTCACGACTAGGTTTAGGCGGCTTGCCGGCCCTCGCTGGTCGCCGGATGGCCAGTCCATTTACGTTGCCGCCTGGGACTATCAAGGAATGGGAATCTACCGCGTCAACGCTCAAAGTGGTGAGTTTACCGCCATTGTGCGTACCGATACCCCAGCTTCGCTCCAAAATCACGAAGTCTCCCCTGATGGAAGTATTTTCATCTATGAGCGGCGAGATAAGCCGAAGGAGCCATTCCGAATCCTTAGCCGGAACCTCACGACCGGTGAAGAAAAGCAACTCTACCAAGGTGACCCCGAAACTGGCAGCCTCACAATCTCCCTATCTCCTGACGGTCGGTGGTTGGCGTTCATCAACATGGACAAAAAGAAAGTCCTGCGAGTAATGCCTGCCAGCGGCGGTGAGCCAAAGGAGCTGCTGCGATTCGAGGAAGAGAGGCGCTACTTTGGCTCCATCGAATGGACCGCGGATGGGAAGTACATCCTCTTTCCAAGGCTGCACTCCACGAAAGATAAGCAGCAGTTCGCCTTGTGGCGGATTGCCGCAGAGGGTGGAGAACCTCAAGAACTCAACTTGGTCATGGCCCCCTTCCAAGACCTGAGCGCTCATCCAGATGGGCAACATCTGGCTTTTGATTCGCCCGGCTCCGCCCGGAAGTTTGCGACAATCTGGGTGATGGAGAACTTCCTGCCGGCGCCCAGGGCAGCGAAGTAGGTGGAGTGGTGCGCTGTAGCGCCGCTCTGTGAGCGGCGTGGCACGCGCATCCTGCGCGTGCACCACGGGCGAGACGCCCGTGCCACGTCGAGACCGCCGGTCATAGACCGGCGCTACAGCTTGGGGCGTCTCTGCCATCTGTAATCCCTGACAAAGCAAAAGGGCCGCCCCGAGGGGGCGGCCCTTGCTGCAAATCCAGCCTGTATTTCGATCAGACGGTGACTTTCTCTTCTTCGGCGACTGCCGGGACGCTGCCGATCTGCACCAATTCCGTCTTGGGTTTCTTGAGGACCAACTCTTCGTAGACCTGGCGGGCCTGCTGCGCCTGCCAGGCGGCTTTTCGCCGGGCCTTGTCTTCCTCGGCGGCAGTCATGGGGATGTCATGCTCCTTGGACCGCACTCGCGCCGCGTCCGCCGCATTGACTTGGAGGCTGATCTTCTCCTCCGCGATGGCCACGCTCTTGCCGCGCGCGTATATTTCGTGCTTGCCGTGGGTCTTATACCACTCGGCGACTGAAGCGTTCTTGTACATGTTCTCGATGATCTTCCGCCAGCCGATGCCGGTGTTGTAAGCGCAGAAGGAAATCTCGCCGAGCTGTGTGGCGTAAGGGATGATGCACATCTCCGTCCGCCGGAAATCGTAGTTGAACAGGTCCTGGAACCACATACCGGCGATGAAGAGGAAGTTCCAGGGATCGGAGCGCCGTTTGAGCGCGTCCTCGTAAGTGCGATGGGGGGCCGACACGCCGTAGACCTTGTTGGCGCGCTTCTCGCCGGTCAGCGCGAACGACTTGTCGAATTTCTTGAGCAGGTCGATCAGCGCCAGGCTCTTCGGCGCCTTGAAGGGTTTGTAGTTCTTGAGCAGCGCCAGGCCCATCATGATGTTCGAGAACCATTTGCTGCGCGCCGCGTCCGTGATTTTCTGGATGTCGGAAACCAGTTGCGGAATTTCGAGGAACTGCGGGACGGGCGCCCACTCCTTGGTCTCCTTGTTGATCATCAGCGCGGTTCCGACGCCGCAGTTGGGATGACATCCGCAGGTCACCTGGCCCC
>Ga0315291_10011843_pt1 | contig 10613 bp, 8 predicted proteins | sample YL17G12_20_MG_FD_203070 | JGI IMG/M metagenome (GOLD analysis project Ga0315291, IMG submission 203070) | Sediment microbial communities from Yellowstone Lake, YNP, Wyoming, USA - YL17G12_20 | ecosystem: Environmental > Aquatic > Freshwater > Lake > Sediment | place: USA: Wyoming | collected... | reverse complement strand
CATAGACCCCAAGACACTTGAATCCATCGAAACATCCCTGGCTGTTACCGGCACTAGTCGGACCACGGTCAGCCTGGGAGTGCTGCCTCTGTCTCACTCATATGGCATTGCATTCAGTATTATGGGTTCCTTCGTGGGTGGAAAGGCTGTCGTACTTAGGTGGTGGAACGTCGAGGAAGCTCTGAAGGCGATTCAATCATTTCGGATTTCACACATGGCTGCAGTGCCCACCATGTATATACAAATACTGGACTTCCCTGACCTGGACAAATACGATTTAAGTTCACTTCAAGCCTGCAATTCTGGGGGAGCTGCTCTTCCCGTAGAAATCGCCCTGAGATGGAAACAAAAGACAGGAGTGGATATAAGAGAAGGCTGGGGTCTAACCGAGTCAGGAGCTACTACTACGGGACAACCGGTTGATCTCCCGCCTAAATACGGTTCCATCGGCAAGAATTTATTAAGATGCAACGTTATCAAAGTCTTTGATGACAACGGTCACGAGCTAGGGCCAGGACAGAAAGGCGAAATCGTAGTCAAAGGCCCCACTTTGATGAAAGGCTACTGGAACCTACCTGAAGATACGGCACAGGCCATCAAGAATGGCTGGCTATATACCGGCGACATAGGCTATATGGATGAAGACGGCTATCTATATATAACCGATCGGAAGAAGGATATCATCATACGAGGAGGAGAAAACATATCGCCGCGAGAAGTAGAAGAAGTGCTTTACCAGAATCCAAAGGTTGCCGAGGCCGGTGTTGTCGGCATACCTGATAAGACCTATGGCGAAGAAATAAAGGCTTTCGTAGTACTTAAGATACAGGAGCAAGCTAGTGAAGAAGAGATAATCGCCTTCTGCAAAGAATGCCTGCCCACGTTTAAAACACCAAAAAGAGTACAATTTATAGAATCACTGCCTAAAAACCTTTTGGGCAAATTACTGAGAGCTGAGCTGCGTAAGTTGGGCTGATTCCTGCTCAAATCAGGTAACCGACAATGCTTGATTGAAATGAATCCGGGTTCGGAAATTCCACTTGCAGAAATAGAATGCGACCCCGATGGGATTCGAACCCACGATCTCCACCGTGACAGGGTGGCATGTTAGTCCGCTACACCACGGGGCCGTGCTAAGCAAAACCCAACTGACAAAAGTCTATCAATATGATGTTTGTAATGTCAAGCCAACTATCGCGCTAATCGAGCGATAACCACATCGCAAGTTTTGACACCCCCGAGGATTTTGATTTGATTTTTCCTTCCTGGCAATATAAACTACTTTTTTGACGGTAAAATCTTGAGGAGGGGTAAAAATTGGCACATTCCAAAGTTTTACTTGCACTCTTAGCTATAATTATTGTTCTCCCGTTCATATTTATGGCCTCCCCTGTTCCTGTTCATGCTTCTAATATTTCCATAGGGCCTGCATCGGGCACCATAAGCACATCCATACATATAAATGGTAATGGATTCTCCGGCCGACTAGCCACCATCTACTGGGATAACCAAATCATACTTAGCAAGGTACCTATATCTGAAACTGGTGAGTTGACATTCGATTTGCAGGTACCACCAGCCTGTAAGGGCAGCCACACTATCAAAATTACCGATGATAGCAATTGGACTAGCAGCACCGCATCAGCTACATTCACTGTGTTACCCGGAATAACAATATTTCCACGTATTGGCTGGCCATACACATCAATTACGGTCACTGGTAACGGCTTCGCTTGTTTTGAAAAAGATATTAAAGTAACGTGGGATAAAACCGTCCTCCCGATTTCTGCCGCTGCCAATCAGTTCGGCATTTGGAGCATCAATTTTGAAGCCCCTGAGTCAGCGAAGGGTGAATATTACATTAGTGCTTTCAGCAGTTCGACTGATGCATCGGAAATCGGTGAGCAGAAATTCATTGTAGGCCCATTTGCCAAGATGCAACCAAGCTCTGGTCCGGTAAGAACGGAGATCACAATAGAGGGATTCGGCTTTCGAACCAGCGAGGACGGGATCACTATAACATGGGACAATCAAATAATTCTGTGCAACTTAATAGCCGGGACAAATGGCGTATTCGATACTACATTAAATATCCCCCCCGCCACTCAGGGCCTTCACCTGGTTGGCGTTTTTGGCAGCGATTTTACACCTAAGGGAATTATCCCTGATATGGATTTTAACGTCGTTCCGAATATCCAGCTGCAGCCACCTTCGGGAAACAAAGGGACCAGGGTTAGTGTTAATGGGACAGGCTTCATCAAGGGTGAAGCAGTAACCTTGAGCTTTGAAGGAACTAGCCTCAACATAAATATTGTTGCCGACGATAAAGGTAGCTTCAGTATCGGTTTTGATGCGCCTCAAAGTGCCGTCAAAGAGAACAAAGTAAAAGCTATAGGAACAACCGGCAATTCGGCAGAGACTCTTTTCATCATCGACAAAGTCACACCTCCCGCGCCATCGCTAGTATCCCCCACACAGGGAGCTGAATTAGAGGTCTTTGATTCAGTTGGTGACGTATTTCTTGGGACAACTAAGCAGCTAATAAGAATCATTTCCTTTCGAAACTCTGAGCAACGAAAACTTGGACCATCCGATATTAAATTTGATTGGTCGGATATTAAGGTCCAAGGTAAAACAACGTATACCTTAGAGATTGCTAATGGTAATGACTTTTTATCACCGGCCGTCTTAAAGAAAGAGTTAGTAGACTCAGAGTATACTTTATCCAGAGACGACATCTTAACTATAGGCAGCTATACCTGGCGGGTAATGGCGGTGGATGACATCGGCAACGAAGGGCTGTGGTCAGATGCTGACGAATTTGAAGTAATACCCATGTCTAATCAAGTCCTTATTATGTCACTGGTTATTCCGTTAGTGTCTATCGGCGTGATGGTGGGCTTGGCAACAATAACCTGGCGGCGGTATAAAGCGAGAAGATAGTCAAGCAACGGTTTCGCCAAAATTTACTTGTTTCTCAACGTTATTATATGATATATTGAATACTGGTTTTAGGTAACCGCTAGGGGTGCCCAGAAAAATAAAACAGGCTGAGACTCCGTTATTACGGAGAACCATCAGAACCTGACCTTGGTAATGCAAGCGTAGGGAAGCGGTAAATCGAACCAAGGGTTTAGTAGTGGTTACTAAAGCTCTTGGTTTTTTTCTTTAGGAGATAATATGGGGCAATTAGAGTTGGCAAACCGGGGTGTATTATCACCCCAAATGAAACATGTAGCTGAGCAGGAAAGCGTAAGCCCTGAAATTGTCGGGCAATACGTGGCTGAAGGTAAAATCGTGATCCCGTCCAACAATAATCACACTAGCTTGATTCCCCGTGGCATTGGTGAAGAACTTTCAGTTAAGGTCAATGCCAATATCGGCACTTCGTCAGAGTATGGCAACATGGACAGTGAGCTGGAAAAGCTCCTTACTGCTATACGCTTCGGTGCTGATGCAGTTATGGATCTGAGTACCGGGGGCGACATCTCAGCCATCCGTCATGCTATCATAGCTGCCAGCATTTTACCTGTTGGCACCGTACCTATATACCAAACAGGGATTGAAGCCATTGAGAGACATGGTGCAATTGTAAACATGACTGTAGACGAAATTTTCTCTGTTATTGAGCAACAGGCAAAGGATGGCGTCGACTTTATGACTGTACATTGCGGCGTCACTCGAGCTGCCATAGCCCGATTAAAACATCAAAAAAGATTAACCGATGTTGTCTCCCGGGGAGGCGCATTTCTTATCGGTTGGATGTTATACAACGACCGCGAGAATCCGTTGTACGAATACTTTGACCGTCTATTAGATATAGCCTGCAAATTTGACGTAACTTTGAGTCTGGGTGATGGTATGCGTCCGGGCAGCATAGCTGATGCCACCGACCGAGCTCAAGTTGAAGAGCTAATTACTCTCGGCGAACTCGTAGATCGAGCTAGAGAGGCTGGCGTACAAACAATGGTAGAGGGACCAGGACACCTGCCGCTAAATCAAATTGCCGCTAATGTTCAGTTAGAAAAGAGCCTGTGTCACAGCGCTCCGTTTTATGTTCTCGGCCCTCTAGTAACCGACATCGGTGCCGGTTATGACCACATTACAGCTGCTATCGGCGGTGCCATTGCTGCCGCTTCAGGAGCCGATTTTCTATGTTATGTCACTCCTGCAGAACATCTTTCACTACCGGATGTTGAAGATGTGAAAATCGGTATAATAGCTTCGCGTATTGCAGCCCACGCTGCCGACATCGTTAGAGGCACAAAACGAGCCAGTGAATGGGATAGGAAAATGTCAATGGCTAGAAAGAACCTCGATTGGGAATTGCAGGCTGAGCTATCTTTAGACCCTGAAAAAGTTAAATCAGTTCATAATAAATATAGTAGTGGCGGGCCAGCTTGTAGTATGTGCGGCAAATACTGCGCTATGGCATTGGTAGAGAAATACTTAGGAATTTCTACGATTAAATGTTGACTTAACGAACACAACTCACGATGAAGGCAGAAATAATCTCGATTGGCACCGAGCTTCTTTTGGGGGATATCACTGATACAAATTCCGCTTATCTCGCAAGCCAACTACCTTTGCTTGGTCTTGATCTTAACTTTATATCCATGGTGGGTGACAACCAGAACAGGCTAATCGATACCCTGAGGCAGGCATGGCAAAGATCGGATATCATTATCACCACCGGCGGTTTAGGGCCGACTCAGGATGATATCACTCGAGAAGCAATCGCGGAGTTCCTCGGAGAAAAACTTACCGTTGATTACGCTCTTGTACAGAAATTCGAAGAGCTATTCAGATATTTCAAGAGAGAAATGCCGCCAAGCAATATCAAGCAGGCTACGGTAATCCCCTCAGCAGAAATTGTCCCGAACCCAAGAGGCACTGCACCGGGCTGGTGGGTGGAACGCGATAGTCGAATAATTATTACCATGCCTGGCCCGCCGCGCGAGATGGAATTGATGTGGACGAAAGAAATAATGCCCAGATTGCAGCAGAGGTCATCCGGCGCTGTTATTGTCTCCAAAACGCTAAAGACCTTCGGCCTAACCGAAGCAGAGGTAGACGAGAGAGCAGGCCCGTTTCTTCCCTCTACAAATCCGACACTGGCTACGTATGCTAAAATTGATGGCATTTACCTTCGCATCACGGCTAAGGCACAGACCGAAGGCAAAGCACAAAAGCTTATCAACCAACGAGAAGGTGACATTAGAGCAATTTTAAATGATTATGTCTGGGGGTCGGACTCTGAAACTCTGGAGAGCATCGTTGGAAATTTGCTTGCAATTAAAAAGCTGAGCCTGGCTACTATGGAGTCTTATACTGGTGGTTCTTTAGCTAATATTATCACCAATGTTCCAGGTAGCTCGAAATATTTTGCGGGAGGACTGGTTGCTTATAGCGAAGCGTCGAGGGCAGCTTTCGGCCTTGACCCTGAATGTATATCTCGATATGGAACTGTAAGCATCGAAACTTGTGAGGCTATGGCTACAATGGCCAGAGAAAAGCTCAGGACATCTATTGGTGTCGGCCTCACGGGGGTAATGGGACCTGCTGAAATTGAGGGGCAGTCTATCGGTACCATTTTTGTTAGCCTCGATGACGGGCGGCGCAGGCAGAGTTTTGCGAAAAACTACCCTGGTAACCGCCTACAAATAAAGCAAAGAGCGGTTACAGCAGCACTTTTCGAGCTAAGGAGAATTTTGCTTTAGGGGGAACCATGCATCTGACTATTGATGGCTACGGAGACAATCCAAGATTAATGCAGGATCAGCAATTTATCTATCAACTGCTGGACTCATATCCTGCCCGGATTGCTATGACAAAGATTTCATCTCCGCACGTTTTCAAATACATCGGCTCTAAACCTGAAGAGTGGGGAATATCTGGATTCGTTTTTATCGCCGAAAGCCATATCAGCATTCATACTTTCGTCGAACGTTGTTACGTAAATATAGACGTTTTCTCCTGCAAGGATTTCAATGCCGAGCAGGTCGTGAAGGACTTTAAAGACAAATTTCAACTAACTAGATTATCAAGTCGCCTTATCAACCGTGATTGGCAGATATCTGAACTTCCAGAAGTCGCTGATACAGCTCAACTCCGCTCAGTTTGAGATATGGAAAACATAGAAGACCTGCTCTCCCCCGGGCATAACTTCGCCGGATTGTCATCCCCTTACTCTGACTTGCAAACTGCCAGAGTAGTGATTTTACCAGTGCCTTATGACGGCACCACCGAATGGCATAGCGGCGCCCGTGAAGGACCGCAGGCTATTATCAACGCTTCACAATATTTAGAACTTTATGATATTGAACTAAATCGCGAGATATACAAAGTCGGAATTCATACTTTACCCGCAGTCCAACCCTTGTTAAATAGCCCAGAAAAGATGATTGAACGAGTTTATCGCATAACTGGTGCACTGATAAAACAAGGGAAATTCCCTGTAATGTTTGGCGGTGAGCACTCCCTTAGCCTCGGCATGGTTCAAGCCTTGAAAGAAAAATTTCGAAGTGCCTGCGTGCTACAGCTAGATGCGCATGCTGACCTCCGAGATGAATATTTAGGAACCAAATATAGCCATGCCTGTGTAATGCGCCGCATTCATGAACTCTGCCCTATTGTGCAAGTTGGAGTACGTAGCTTAAGTTGGGAGGAGCAGCAGTTTTTAACCCAAAATAAAATGCATCCCTTCTATATCACAACATCGAGTTCAGATTTAGCTCCGGCTGAGCACATAATAACCTCACTAAGCGACAATGTGTATGTATCAATCGATTTAGATGTCTTTGACCTTTCAGTTATGCCAGCAGTGGGCACTCCCGAACCAGGCGGCATGCAATGGCACGAAGTCCTGAATTTATTGAGGTATGTAACCCGTCATAAGCATGTTATTGGTTTCGACCTGGTGGAATTGTGCCCCAAGGATGACACTGATTCCTGCGCTTTTCTCGCAGCTAAACTAGCCTATAAGTTTATTGGCTACGCTATATCATCATAGCTAAAAATCAGATATCTGAATTCCCACTATATTTGACATACCCGTCTTTCTGTTCTATTATTAACTCCGACTCAGAGCAAAGGGATGGCCTCAAAAAACACGCCTGATTCGGCTCTATCTGATTATAGTCTAGGAGAGGCTGCCACACAGTTTCTTCTAACATTATCCTCAGACGAAAGGCTAAAAGCCCAACAAGAAGTATACAAATTTGTACGTTGGTACGGAGAAAAACGCCCGTTAATCGGGCTAACCATCCCAGAAGTCGCCAATTATGCTGAGCAGATCACCTCATCGACGACTGAGGTAGCTGAGAAATTAAGCACAATTAAAAACTTTCTTACTTACACCCACAAGCAAGGCATGACCAAGAAGAACTTGGCTGTACATCTCAAGGGCAAGAAAACACCACCCAAATCAACCTCATCTTTAAAACGACGTTCTCACCGGAAAGTATTGCTGACTAGCCAAGGTTACACAGATTTACAGGATGAGCTTAACAGTCTTAAAAACGAGCGCCCACGCATAGTTGAGGAACTCAAGAAAGCGGCATCAGATAAAGATTTCCGCGAAAATGCACCTCTAGAAGCAGCCAGGGAGCACCAAGGCCACATAGAAGCACGTATTAAACAACTGGAATCGACTCTGAAAATGGCAAGTTTAGTGGACGAGCAACAAGCCGGTGGCCGAGAAATAAGTTTTGGCGATACAGCGGTGCTGCGGGACATAGCTTCAGGAGAACAGGTACGCTATACGCTTGTTGATATTAGTGAAGCTAATGCAATGGAAGGCAAAATCTCTGTTGTCTCACCTATGGGTCAAGCCTTGCTCGGATGTACAAAAGGGCAAAATGTCGAGGTCAGGGCACCGGCTGGTATCCTGCATTACCGGATTGAGGAAATTCATCACCGGTCAACTTAGATTAGTAAGATATTAGAGGCTTTCCAAACGAGGAATTCTATATTATAATAAACGGGCATAATCGAGGGTTGAGCTTAGAAGGTTTTTCCGAGAGCAATCAATACATTTGCCCATGCGAAGGTTGTCGGCAATCTTCGGAAGTTTGAAACTAAATAAATTAAATTGGGATGGATTAGAAACCTACGCTGGCGCTTGACTAGTGGTCAATGGTTTGACACCAACTCATGTCAGCGGCGCTTTCATAGGAATTTAACATTTAAAGGAGGCACACATGGATTTTGAACTAACACAGGAGGAAAAGGCACACAGAAAGGAGTATTTCGAGGTCTGTAAGGAGCTTGAGAAAAAAAGACCGCCAAGTTTTGTAGGATTGGAGGCTGTGTTTGAGATTGATGAATGCTGGGAATTCCATCTTCACTGTGCCAAGGAATTCGCTAAAAGGGGATGGCTTGCTTTAGCTTGGCCTCCGGAATATGGTGGCAGTGGCACCATGATGGATAAAGTCCTCTTCGCCGAGGCAAGAGGATACCACGGAATTGCTGGGGTTGACATCTTTGGTGTGCAAATGCTCGCCCCTACTCTTCTACAGGCCGCAAGCGATGCAATAAAGAAAGAATTTCTGCCGCCAATTGCACGAGGAGAGGTTATGTGGTGCGAACTGTGGAGTGAACCGAATGCAGGCTCGGATCTGGCCACCTTGTCAACCACCGCGATAAAAAAGGGTGATGAATACGTTATAAATGGTCAAAAAACATGGAATACAGGTGCTCATCGGGCTGATTGGGGATTTGGAGTATTCAAAACTGACCCATCCGCCAAAAAACACCACAATATCACATTCATCTTGCACGATATGAAAACGCCTGGAATAACAGTACGACCCATCCCGTATATTGATGGCGATGCCCCGTTCGCTGAAGTTTACTTCGATGATGTTCATGTGCCGGCCAAAAACATCGTGGGCCAGGAAAACGAGGGCTGGGCGATAGTCAATCTTTTAGCCGGCTTCGAGAGGTCGGGAATGGGTGAAATCATGGGCATGTACCGTGAGTTAGAAGAGCTAGTGAAATACTGCAATGAGACCAAGCGGAACGGTCAACCTTTAGCCAGAAACCCATTAATACGCAACCGAGTGGCACAGCTAGCCTGTGAACTGGAAGCAGCCAAAGCCATCGCCTACCGAATAGCTGACTTGCAAAATAGGAACGAGATGGCCCTGATGGATGCGTCAGCTGCGAAGATATTCTACAGCGAGCTAGGCGAGCGTTTTGCTTTCGTTGCCACTGACATCGCAGGTCCATACGGCCAGGTTAAAAACTCCCGATGGGCTCCAATGCATGGAGCCTGGGAGAAAGCATTCCAAGAGTGTTTCGTAACCATTATCTCCATGGGTACAAACGAGATACAAAGGAATATAATCGCCTGGTATGGTCTCGGCTTGCCCCGGATGAAATAAATTAAGTTTAGATAGGAGGAATCATGGACCTTAGATTTACTGAAGCACAAGAGATTTTGAGGAAAATGGCACGGGACTTCCTTACCACGGAATGCCCAAAAACTCTTGTAAGAGAGCTTGAAAAGAGTGAGAAGGGATATTCCCCCGAACTCTGGAAGAAGATGGCCGCACTGGGATGGATGGGGTTGGTTATACCTGAAGAATACGAGGGTATGGGTTATACCTTCCAGGATTTGACAGTCCTGTTAGAGGAGTCAGGCAGAAATATCCTTCCCGGACCGCTAATCCCTACCGTAATAAGTACCTTCCCTATCCTCGAGGCCGGGACTGAGGAGCAAAAGAAGGAGTTCCTGCCCAAAATAGCTCGGGGAGAACTAATCATCACTACGGCCCTCCTCGAAGCTGAAGGGACATTCGATGCTTCTGGAATTTCCGTCAAAGCAACACCTAAAGGGGATGACTTCATAATAAATGGCACAAAGCTCTTCGTTGAGATGGCCCATGTTGCCAATTACATCATCTGCGTCACCCGAACCAAAGATGGGACTTCTCCTGAGAAAGGAATCACCCTCTTTTTAGTTGACTCCAAGACCCCTGGAATACGCTGTGAAGTAATACCAACTATAGGTGCAGATAAGCTGTGCGAGGTGCGCTTTGACAACGTTACTGTACCCAAGAAAAACATGCTTGGTAAAATAGACGCAGGATGGCCGCTGGCGGAAATGATGTTACGCAAAGGAGCTATCGCTAAGTGCGCAGAGTCCGTCGGTGCCATGCAAACTTGCGTCGAAATGACTGTTGCTTACTCAAAAGAAAGGGTTCAGTACGAAAGACCTATCGGAGCCTTCCAGGCACTTCAGCACATAATGGCTAATATGTGGACATCTATGGAAACCGGCCGTTATTTAGTCTATCAGGCTGCCTGGATGGAATCAGAGGGGCAACCCTGTGCCAAAGAAGCCTCCTTAGCGAAGGCTTATATTAACGAGGTTTATAAGGATGTGGGACAATGGGCAATAAGATTACACGGCGGTATTGCCACCAGCTATGACCACGATATACCGCTTTATTACCGAAGGTCAAAAGCCGCAGACACTTCTTTCGGCAGCACTGACTTCCACAGAGAGCTGGTAGCCCAGCAAATTGGGTTAATCTAAGCGTATTTAGGCGTAAAGGTCACTCCACTTAGCCCCTCTTGTCTAGAGGGGCTAAGTCTTTGTCTTAACA
>Ga0315291_10011842_pt1 | contig 10614 bp, 7 predicted proteins | sample YL17G12_20_MG_FD_203070 | JGI IMG/M metagenome (GOLD analysis project Ga0315291, IMG submission 203070) | Sediment microbial communities from Yellowstone Lake, YNP, Wyoming, USA - YL17G12_20 | ecosystem: Environmental > Aquatic > Freshwater > Lake > Sediment | place: USA: Wyoming | collected... | reverse complement strand
CGTGTCTCGGCCGGCGCCGCGACGGCGCCCGACGGGACGAGTGCGCCCAGGGCGGAAACCAGCACGACCACCAGAATCACCCTCCCGCAGGGTGTCCTGACACGCGCTTCCAGATTCACAGCTCTATCCCTCGGGAGGGTGATTCGACGTTCATGGCCGCCCCGCCCCCCTCACGATGACGGGCAGGTACACACTCGCCCCCACTGGCACAGGCGTTCCTGTCTGAGTCGACGTCGGCGTCTGTGTCACAGTCGCCGTGCGCGTTCCGTTGGGCGTCTCGGTCACGGTCGGAGTGCGTGTCCGCGTCTGGGTTGGGTTCTGCGTGGACGTTCGCGTCGGCGTCTGGGTTGGGGTCTGCGTGGGCGTGCGCGTCGGCGTCTGCGTCAGGGTTGGCGTGGACGTGCGTGTCGGCGTTTGCGTCTGAGTCGGCGTGGCCGACGGCTGCGGCGTGGGCGTCGGCAGGCAGGCGTTGATCCAGCGCTGTCCAAAGACATCCCAAGAGCCTGCAAAGGCGTCCATCCACACCACCACGAACTCGCCATTGGTGCTGTTCTGGGCCAGTTGTTGCATTTGCTGGATCTCGGTGCGCGCCGCGACGTCAAAGCGCTCACCGACCAGCCGGCCGTCCGCCCCCAGATGGCCTCCGACTACGTCCGAGTCGGTGCTGTCGCGCGTTTCCATCCACGTGAGCAGATAGTCATGACACAGCCCGTCGTAGCCCAGCGCGGGGTAGTAGGCCTGCCAGGCCGCCTGCGTGACGGCGAACGCCGCGCCCAACGGCTGTGCGGTCGCGTTCAGCCGACGCCCGTAGATCACCTGGTCCGTCACGCGGTCTCGCCACACCAGGAGGTACTCCTGCAGTTCGACGTTCCAGGCCAGGGAGGCAGTGCCCAGCGACCCAACCGCCTCGCCCAGTCGCATCTCGCCGCCCACCAGCGCCCCCAGCTCGCTCAAGCGCTGGCCGTAGATGCCGGCTCCTGGGCTTCGATAGTCCGACCAGACGATGAGGTACTCCCTGGCGTGGGGGTTGTACACTACGCGCGGCATGTTCTGGTCATCCGCGGCCCGGCAAATGGGCAAGTTGGCGCCCTGCGGCGCGGCCTCGGCCGATAGACGCTGCGCATAGATGTTGTACGAGCCTTCCGTGAAGCACGACCACACCACCAGGTACTCGTTGCGGCCCGGGTTGGCGACGCCCGCCAAGCCCCAGCTCGCGTAGGTTTGCGTGTTGCCCGAGATGAGCACTTCGTTGCCCAGCGCCTGGCCCGCGGCGCCGATGCGGCGGCCACGGAACTCGAGCCCGACGTTCTCAAAAGCCACCCAGGCGACCAGGGCGTCGTCCCGTCCGGGCAGGCTGGCCACCACCGGCCACAAGGCAGCGCGCCCCGACTGCGACAGGACCACCTCCTGCGCGAGCAAGGTGCCGTCGGGCGCAAAGGGGCGCCCGCGGATGTCATACTTGGTCACGCTGCGATAGTCCTGCCATGCTGCCAGGTAGCGGTCGTTCTTGCCGTTGTAGGCCACGCCTGGCGACTCCTGGCCCTTGCGCCCGGCGCACACCAGGATCGGGGTTCCGGTCAGGGTGCGGTCGTAGCGCACGCGCTGTGCGAACACGTCGGCCTCGCCGCCGGCCTCGTTGGCCATGCAGGTCACCAGGTAGTCGTCCGAGCCGCTGCGCTGCGCCACCTGCGGGTACCAGCGATCGTTGTCGCCGCTGCGCACCTCGACGCTGCCAGTGACCGTGCCTCCACCCGTGACGGTCACCGCCATGATCGCTGGGAGCCCCCACGCTTCCAGGTCGTGGCAGAGGGTCACGACAAACTGGTCGCGCGTGCCATGCGCCGCCACGGCGGGCTGGAGTTCCTGATAAGGCCCCGCGTAAACCTGAAAGGCATCGCCCAGGGGCGCGGCGGCGCGGCTCAAAATGCGCCCAAAGACGTCAGAGTCGTTGCCGTTGCGAAAGTCGGCCCACACGACACAGTAGCGGTTGAGGAAGGTGCTGTAGGCCACGCGCGGCGTGACTTGGTCGTCCGCTGCGCTCACGACCGTGATCAGCCCGCCCACGGGCGCGCCCTCCGGGCTGAGAACCTGGCCCAGGATGTCGAAGGACGTGCCGGGCTGCTGCTGGTCCCAGACCGCCAGGAACTGGTTGTCCAGCGGATTGTAGGCCACGTCCGGGTCGGTGGCGATGGCACCCGCCGGGCATAGCCGCACGGCGGCTGCCCCAGGGTTGCCGTCCGCGCCGAGACTGCGCGCCTCCACCCAGGGCGCGTCTCCGCTCCCGCTGATATAGGTCACCACACAGCGCTGCGCGCTGCACGCCACGCGCGGCGACCAGGCGGCGCTTGTGGCTGAGGAGACCTGCACGGCGCTGCCCTGCGCTTGGCCGCTGGTGGAGAGGCGCTGCGCCATGACCCGCTCGGTGCCGGTGGCGACGTCGACCCAGGCCAGCCAGAACTGGTTGTTAGCGGCGTCAAAGGCCAGCGCGGGCGCGCCCTGCGCGCCGTCGCTTTGGATGATGGGAAAAACGGGATTGGGCGTCGCTCCGGTGTCGGTCACCTCGCGCCCCAGGATATCAAAGTTGTGGGCGCGCCCGTAGGCGTGCCACACCACCAGGTAGGTGTTGCGGCGCGAGTTCCAGGCCACCACCGCGTAGTCCAGATCAGTATTGTTGCTCACCTGGTCGGCAAAGTTGGCGATGGGGAAGTTGCCGCCCACCAGATCCTGGGCGCGGGCAATGGGGTGCGCAGCCGTCTCTTGAGAGACCGGCGCCGACCAGAGGGCTGAAGCGGTTGAGTGCCAGCGGCTTCCGTGGGCCGCACCTGCGCCTGGGCCGGCGCTCACGGGCGCACCGGTGCGTAGGGTCAGGAACGGCCCCTCAAAGGGGGCCGCAGGGATGCAAGGCCCGGCTGGCGCAGGCGAGGCCGCGCTCGGTCCGGCAGAAGACAAGGCCAACGCAACGATCACCAGTACGGAACACATTCGCCGCATGAATCACCTCCTGTATTTCGCGACACTCGGCCACGGGCCTGCTGGCAGCGACGCAGACGGGGATGAGCGGCCCAAACGTGACACAACACGCTGGGGTCCTCGCGGGGAAGAAAACGGACGAAGGCGCGCGCGGCACGGTGGATGCTGAGGGGCGCGCACAAGGGCCTCGGCAACCATCGAGGCCGCCAGATCGAGCAACGTGCGGGATGCCATTGGGCGCCTCCTTTCGCGGGTGCAGACAGGCCGATGCAGTGAATGCGATTATATCACGCGTCCAACTTGGCGTCAACCTGGCGCGGGAGGTTGAGCCCGTTGGGTGCCGTCAACGAATGGGAAAAACCAATAGACGAATAGACGCCGGCGTCATTCGTTTCGTTGAATGGGACGGGCAGGCATGCTGGGAAAGAGACCCGCACAGCGCGGGCGTGGACGGCTGATCGAGAACGCGGGCGGGTGCTGCTCGAGCCCCGGATCGGGGAGCGACACCCCGCAGGCTGCAGTTGCCTTCGGGAGGGTGTGTGTCAGAACGTCAGCTCATCCCCCGCCGCGAACGGCGCCACGCGCTCGCCAAAGGCCCCGGCCAGCGCCACGTACGCAGACTGGCCGCTGCAGTGGTTGGGGTACAGCCGCGGCGGGCCGTAGTCGCGCAGGGTCTCCACGACGTGCTCGATCTGGTCCGCGTTGGCGCTCACCAGGTGCGTGCCGCCCAGCACGGCCTGAATCGGCCCCGGGAAGGTACGGCGTACCTGCTGCAGCGTGTTGAGCAGCCCGGCGTGGCAGCAGCCGCACAACACCAGCAGTCCTTGCGGCGCGTGCAGCACCAGCGACAGGTCGTCGCGGTAGGGGTCGGGCGCCCAGCGTCGGCCCTGGAGCACCAGGTGGTTGGGGGCGCGGCCCTCCGGCTCGCTGCGTCCGCGTATTTCTCCGGTGGTAAAGACGCCCGGCAGCACCTCCTGCGGCTCGGCGCTGAGGCGTAGCTCTGCCAGGTGCTCCAGTTCGGCGCGGCCCAGGCTGAGCCCGATGGAGCGCACCTCGCGGCCACGCCGCGCAAAGCGGTCGCGGAAGAGGTCCGGGTGGGCGTAGAGTGGGATGCGCCCGGAGCGGGCCAGCAGCACGGCCAGGCCGCCAGTGTGGTCATAGTGGGCGTGGCTGAGCACCAGCGCGGCCAGGCTGGCCGGGTCCAGCCTGGCCAGCTCCAGGTTGTGCAGCAGCACCGTGCCGCTGCGCCCTGTGTCGAGCAGCACGCGGCCGCGCGGTGTCTCGATCAGCACAGCCAGGCCGTGTTCGCCCCAGTACTCGGAGCCTGCCCGCACGGAATTGTCCACCAGGCAACGCATCCTCAATGCCGGCTTGGGCATGCGAACCCTCCTCCCCACGCGATTGTGCGTCCTGCCCGCATTCTAGCGGCAGCCTGCGGCCCTGTCAAGCTCAGGTCACCCTCCCGCAGGTTGGCGCAAGGCCTGGGTGTGAGTGGGTGTCCGGGCAACCTTCGGGAGGGTGCGCTTGCGCGCCAGCACGGCTTATGGTAACATTCGGCAGCATACACCACCCGCAAACGGACTGCCGGACTATTGCCTGATGGACCTATGCCGTCCCAAGGGAGGTCGAACATGATGGACTGGCGAGCCCTGCTCACGTACGACCCGCTGCCCCCGTTGCTCACGTCGGGGAACGCTGCCCTGAACTACTGGGCGCGGCGCGACCTGCTGAACGAGACCGTCGGGCCCGTGGAGACTCTCTGGGAATTGCGCGAGCCCGTCAAGCTCCTGCGCAAGCAGCAGGCTGATGGATCGTGGACGTACCCCGGCGGCGGCAAACCGGTCCACCGCGCCACCGAAGACTATGACCAGATCGAGACCTTCCGCAGCCTGGGCTACCTGGTCGTCAAATGGGGCCTGAACTCGCAGCACCGGGCCCTGCGCCAGGCAGCCGAGTACCTCTTCTCCAAGCAGACTGCCGAGGGCGACCTGCGCGGCATCTACGGCAACCAGTACAGCCCCAACTACACCGCCGCCATTCTGGAGTTGCTGATCAAAGCGGGCTACGGCCAGGACCTGCGCGTCGCCAGAGGGCTCGATTGGCTGCTCTCGGTGCGCCAGGACGATGGCGGCTGGGCGATTGCCCTGCGCACGGCCGTGGTCAAGTTCGACGCCGCCACTCTGGGCGGCCCGACGCTGCAGCCGGAACGCTCCAGGTCGTTCTCGCACATGGTCACCGGCGTGGTGCTGCGCGCTTTCGCGGCGCACGAGCAGCGCCGGCGCACTCCCGAGGCGCGCGCGGCCGGCGAGCTGCTGGCATCCCGGCTGCTCCAGAAGGACGCCTACCCAGACCGGGGCAGCCCCGAGTTCTGGCTGCGTCCCACGTTTCCGTTCTGGTTCACCGACCTCGTCTCGGCCCTCGATTCGCTCTCCTGGCTGGGGTTCGATGCCAGCCAGGCGCGCGTTCGAGAGGCGCTCGACTGGCTGATCGCGCAGCAGCAGCCGGACGGCGCATGGAGGCTGCGCATGCTGCGAGGTGGCGGGGACAAGCACGCGCCGCTGTGGTGCAGCCTAGCCATTGCCCGCGTGTTCAAGCGCATGGCGGGATGATCGTCCGCCACCCGCACCGGTCCAAGGCGCCGGTGCTGAAGGATGCGGCGAGGCCAGACACGGAGCTCCATCATTGCCGATTGACGGGGGTGCGGTTCGAAGCGCAATGATCGCAGCACAGGCCGTTGGGCTGCAACCCTCCCGAAGGGAAGCGCGCACTTCGGGCAGGGATTGGCGGTGCGGCGGTGGCGCGTGCCTGTGGTATAATCATCACACAGCGCGAGCCCTCATCGGCACGCCGTCACAGCGAGTTCGCCTTCTTTCGAGCGCACAGCACGCGGACAGGAGGAGCTAGCATGAAGACCCCGCAAGAGTACATCGCCAGCCTGGCGGCCATGAAGCACAACGTGTGGCTAAACGGCCAGCGTGTCGAACGCCCCTGGGAGCACCCCCAGATCGCCCCCGGCGTCAACATCGTGCGACTGACCTACGAGTGGCCGCAGCGGCCCGAGCACCAGGAGCTGCTCACCGCCACCTCGCACCTGACGGGCCAGACCGTCAACCGCTTCAACCACATCCACCAGAGCCCGGACGACCTGCAGAAAAAGGTCGAGATGACGCGCCTCTACTGCCGCGAAACCGGCTGCATCCAGCGTTGCATGGGCATCGACGCGCTCAACGCGCTCTCCATCATCACCCGCCACGCCGACGACACGTTCGGCACGCAATACTCTGCGCGCCTGCTCGAGTACCTGCGCTACTTTCAGCGCGAGGACCTGACGGCCAACGCCGCCATGACCGACGTCAAGGGCGACCGCGCCCTGCGACCCCACGAGCAGGCCGACCCCGACCTCTACCTGCACGTGGTCGAGCGGCGGTCCGACGGCATCGTGGTGCGCGGAGCCAAGGCCCACAACACCGCCGCCCCCTACGCCCACGAGCTGATCGTGCTGCCCACGCGCGACATGCGCGAGGAAGATGCCGACTATGCCGTGGCCTTTGCCATCCCCGCCGACGCCCCGGGCCTCACCCTGTTCTGCCGCGGCGCGGCGCCGTCCGTCCAGCGCGAGATGAGCGCGCCGCTCAGCTCACGCTACGCCAGCGTCGAGTCGCTAACCGTCTTCGAGGACGTCTTTGTGCCCTGGGAACGCGTGTTCCTGTGCGGCGAGTGGCAACTGGCAGGCTACCTGGCCGAGACCTTTGCCACCTACCACCGCCATTCCTACTGCGGCTGCAAGCCCGCCATCAGCGACCTGCTGCTGGGCGCGGCGGCGCTGGTGGCCGAGTACAACGGCATCGAAAAGGCCCACCACGTGCGCGAGAAGCTGACCGAGTTCATGGTCACGGCCGAGCTGGTGCACGCCTGCGGCCTGGCCGCCGCGCTCAAGGCCCAGCGTATGACCTCCGGCACCTACCTGCCCGACCTGGTCTACTCCAACGTGGGCAAGTTCTACGCCGGCACCCATCTGCACCACGAGCTGGAACTGCTGCAGGACATCGCAGGCGGCCTGGTGGTTAGTATGCCTTCCGAAGAGGACTACACCAGCCCCGCGGTGGGCGGCCTGCTCAAGAAGTACCTGGCCGGTCCCGCCGACGTCGCAGTGGACGATCGCGTGCGCTGCTTCCGCCTGATCGAGGACATGAGCGCCAGCAAGTTTGCCGGTCTGCTGATGGTGGCCAGCGTCCACGGTGGCGGCTCGCCCGAGGCCGAGCGCCTGGCCATCCTGCGCAGCTACGACCTGGAGAGCCGCATGGAGCTGGCCAAACACGCGGCTGGCATCGCAGGGTAGGGAAGGGGGACAACCACGGAGACACACAGGAAGGAGATCCCTATGCCGTGGCAAGACCAATTGAAGGGCGACTCGTTGTCCTGGCTCCTGGAGCCCGATGCGCCCGGAGTGCGCTACCTGGCCCTGCGCGACCTGCTGGACCGCCGCGACGACGATCCGGAGCTGTGCGCGGCGCGCCAGGCCGCGCACGCCGAGGGCCCCATCGCCGCCATCCTGGCCCAGATGCACCCGACCGGATTCTGGGTGCAGCCCGGCCCGGGCTACAACCCCAAATACCGCTCCACGGTCTGGTCGTTGCTCATGCTGGCGCAGTTGGGCGCCTCGGCGGCGCAGGACGAGCGCATCGCGCGCGCCTGCGCCTACGTCCTGGAGCATGCCCTCACCGCGGGCGGGCAGTTCAGCGCTTCGGGCGCGCCATCAGGTACGGTCGACTGTCTGCAGGGCAACCTGTGCTGGGCGCTGTTCGAGCTGGGCTGCTCCGCTGCGCGTCTGCAGTTGGCCATGGACTGGATGGCGCGCAGCGTCACGGGCGAGGGGGTGGCGCCGCCGGGCGACCGCCAGGCCAGCGTGCGCTACTATGCGGGCAAGTGCGGGCCGCTCTTCGCCTGCGGGGCCAACAACAAGCTGCCCTGTGCCTGGGGCGCGGTCAAGGTCATGCTGGCGCTGGGCCGCTGGCCCGCAGAACACCGCACGCCCGTCATGGCGCGCGCCATCGCGCAAGGCGTGGACTTGCTGCTGAGCGTAGATCCCGCCACGGCCGCCTACCCCGCAGGCTGGAGCGACAAACCCAGCCAGAGCTGGTGGAAGTTCGGCTTCCCGGTGTTCTATGTCACCGACGTGCTGCAGGTCGTCGAGGCATTGATCGCACTGGGCTACGGCAGGGAACCGCGCCTGGCACACGCGTTGGACCTGGTCCGCGCCAAGCAAGACGCCCAGGGACGCTGGGCGCTCGAGTACGACTTGGCCGGCAAGACCTGGGTGGACTGGGGTCCCAAGCGGCAGCCCAACAAGTGGGTCACGCTGCGCGCTGTGCGCGCGCTCAAGCAGGCGGGATGAGTCGTGCCGCTCCCTTCCCGAAGGCTGCACTTGCCTTCGGGAAGGTCAGACTTCTGGGAGGCAACACCTGTGGAGACATTGCAGGCCATTCGCACGCGCAAGAGCATCCGCAAGTTCCTGGACAAGCCGGTGCCAGAGGACCTCATCCGCCAGGCCTTGCAGGCCGCCATCCGCGCGCCTTCGGGCGGCAACCGGCAGCCGTGGCGCTTTGTGGTCTGCACCGACCGCGAGAAGATCCGCCGCTTTGACCCGCTCGAGCACCAGCCCTGCGTCGAGCGCGCTCCCGCCGTGATCGTGGCCTGCGCCAACCCACACGATACCTGGGCCAAGTACGACGAGGAGGACGACTGCTACGTGCTCGACACCGCGGCGGCGATCGAGAACCTCCTGCTGGCCCTGCACGACCTGGGTCTGGGCGCCGTGTGGGTGCTGACGTGCAGCAAGCGCGACATCCGCAAGCTGCTCAACATTCCGCTGCACTGGCAGATCGTCTCGATCATCCCGTGCGGCTACTACGACAACTCCGACCCCTGCAACAGGCGCCTCACCAGCCGCAAGCCGCTGGCTGACGTCGTCTTCTGGAACCAGTGCGAGTGAGGACTGGGTACACGGATTCCACGGATGCAACGGATTCATACGGATGAAGACATAATGATCGAATGATCCGTGTGAATCCGTCCCATCCGTCCAATCCGTGAACTGAAAGGGTCTCCCTTGGAAAGGAGAGAGGCTGATGGTGAGACGAGTGCTGCTCACGGCTGGCTCTGTGCTGGGGCTGTTTTTGCTGTGCGGCGTGGCGGCCAGGGCCGATGGCGCGCATCGCGTCTGCCTGCCCACCGTGATGAAGAGCGCGGCGGGATCGACGGTCGAGCTGGTCTTTGAGTTCAGCCAGGTGCAGCGACCGGGGCAGGACCCGCGCGAGCTGGCCGTGGCCTTCCACTCCATCGCCTTCCTCGATGCCGAGGCGCGCGCTATGGGCGAGCTTGTCCTCGGCACGCCCCAGGCCAACGCCCTGCAGGGCGAGGGCTGGTGGGGCAACGAGACGCACCCCGACCTCGGCCCGTTCCAGTGGGCCGGCAGCGCGGCCCGACACGCCGTGCTGCGCCTGCCCATCCCCCTTGGCTGCGGGGGCCTGCTCTTGCACATCAACTCGATCGCCGATGGAATGTGGATGACCGTCAGGCTCGACGGCGCGGCCGTGGCGCGGCTGCCGGTGGACGCCTACTGGCACGACGGCTACGTGCCGGTAGGCGCGACGGCCTTTTCCACCGCGCCCGGGACGCCTCCGCAGTGGACGGCCGGACGCTACTTCCCTGCCTTCTCCTCGAGTGGCCGTCTCTACTCCATCCACGTGCGCAGCGCGCTCGAGAACTGGTGGCAGGACACCACGTCTCCACAATGGCGCATCAACTCCTCACCCAGCACCATGCAGGCCCTCACGCTGGTGGGCATGCAGGGCGTGATCAACCGGAACGGCGCCGCCGTCTTTCTGGACTGGGAAGACCGTGGCCTCTCTCGTGACGTCAACCAGCATTGGCTCTCGCTCGCGCGCCCGCAGATGGAGGTCATCGACCTGGACCTGGACGGCATGAGCGCGTTCCTGTTCCTCTACCAGCGCTTCGCCCAACGCTTCCAGGGCGCCGTGGTCTACGACCCGCAGGTGCCCGACACGATCAACCTGGCGACCATGTACGCGGGTCTGGAGGAACGCATCATCCTGGCCCCGGAACAGCTTGGACTGCCAGGCCTGCCCACCTTCCGCTCGGTGACTGACCTGCGCCCGCTGGCGCAACAGGAGGGCTGGGACGCGACCGAGGAGGGCAAGTACGGGCTCTACGACTGGGTCTACCGCAACCTGTGGCCGCGCCTGGATCGCCGCATCGTGGGCGTGGTCAGCCCCGGCCCGCCCACCTCGCGCGAGATCATGGGCGCGTCAGGGCGCTACTATCCCGTGGGCATGGCCTCGCGCGACCACCTGGTGGCCCTGCGCGCCTGCGCCCTGTGGCTCTCGCCGCTCGAGCAGCCACAGGCTGCGCTCTTCGAGCGCTTTGTGCAGGAAGCCTCCGCGCCGCCGGTGGTCTACGGCTTTTTCGGGAATGACGAGGTGGGCACGGTCGCACTGGCCTCGCGCAACGGCGGCTGGTGCCCCGCGCTCACCAACGGCAACGCGCCGCTCGCCGCAGGCAACCAGACGGTTCTGGCGGCCGTGCGCCCGGCCCTCCAGCGCTACCCCGCCGAAATCGATCCGC
>Ga0315291_10011840_pt1 | contig 10615 bp, 11 predicted proteins | sample YL17G12_20_MG_FD_203070 | JGI IMG/M metagenome (GOLD analysis project Ga0315291, IMG submission 203070) | Sediment microbial communities from Yellowstone Lake, YNP, Wyoming, USA - YL17G12_20 | ecosystem: Environmental > Aquatic > Freshwater > Lake > Sediment | place: USA: Wyoming | collected... | reverse complement strand
TCTATTATCTGGAGCTATCGTATGCATTTTTTTCTGCATTATCTCTCTAAGTCTTCTATTGCTTGTTACAAGCGGTAGCAAATTTGCTTTTGTAATAACACCTAACAGCTTATCGTTTTCTACGACATTCAACATCGTAGGTCCAGGTTCACCGACTTTCCTTAAAATCGTCTTGATGTCATCGTCTGGAGACACGTTTTCGATGTTTTTTTCGGTGACAGAAGATGCGTGTAACCTCGCTGTCGTAATACCGCGTTTTCTTTTTGATCCCAGCTTATAGGCAATTGTATTATCTGTTATCATGCCAATTAATTTTTTATTTTCAAAAACGGGTATCTTCGTGATCTCATGTTTTTTCATCAAATTTAAAACATGGTTTAGATTTACATCTTTATCTACAGATATAACATCCTTTGTCATTACGTCTTTTACTTTCATCTTTTTATCCCCTCTCCTCCGCATTCTCAAACAAAAAATTACCGATTTTTATTCGTCTTTAAATGCATCTACACAATCTTCACACAACAAACGGCCATCCATGCTTTTTAAATCAGTTGAGAGAGCGCTGCAATCTTCGCATTTGCCTGAGAATTTTTCTGGCGAACTCTTTACTTTCTGATTTGATTTGTCTGTTCTAACTATGTTACTCCATTCACGGGATATTTCCAAGAGCATAGGGGACAATCTCAAAATGTCTTTTTGTGTTATGATGCCTATCAGTTTCCCATTTTCAATTACTGGCAGTCGTCTTATATTGCATTTACTCATGATTTTCATGGCTTCTTCGATGTCAACATAGGGGTCAATCACTATAAGCGGAGTCTTCATTATATCTTCAACAAATACTTCGCTTGCTTTTTTATTCTCAGCAACAACTTTTTTAAGTATGTCACTTTCAGTAACGATTCCCACAGGTTTTTCATCTACAACTATGCAATTCCCAATTCCTTTATTTCTCATTAACCCCGCAGCTTCCTGAACGGTTGTTTTTAATTTAACCGTAACTGGATTAGTTTTCATCGCTTCTCTTACTAGAACATTACCTTTTTTCATCTCAGTCACCTGCTTTTGAGCCTTGTAGAAAATGATTTATCCCAAACATTAAAGCCTTTGGTCGTATTTTATCTTTTTTGTATGAGCAGTAGCCAATATGAACGGGAATTTAAAGGCATACTTGAAGGAGAAGAGAAAATTCTTTCAAAAATAACGAAAACGTGCTCTGCTTTAGAAAAAGCTAACTATTTTATGATAAGCAATAAACCATTTATCGTTGTTCGAGCAGCCGGTTCCTTTGGCGTAGATTTAGTAGCTGTAAGAGGGGATATTTCTTTTCTTGTCGAAGTTAAAACTAGCATTGAAAATACCCTTCATTTTAGCAGTGTTGGTGGAAAATTGCAAGAGCAGGCAGAACTTATGCGTGACATGTGTGAGAAAACAAAAACCCTACCAATCTACGCATTCAGACTTAAAAACTTTAGAGGTGATTCGTGGAGAATTTTCACACTTGATGTTAAAGGATTAGAAGGAAGAACAAGCGTCTTACATAAAAGATTGCCAAAACTAGAACATAGCAAGACAGGAAATTTTATCATGAGGTGGGAAGAAGGAATGCCACTGTCAGATTTTATATCGTATTTATGTAAATGATTATGAAGATAAATTTATGTAAAACGTTTCGAAACGTTTTTAGAACGGTTTCGCATTAGTGCTTTGCTGATTGCTATGAAAAAGATGCTTATTGCCTATGATGGATCCGACGCCTCTAAAAAGGCTGTAGACCTAGCTTTAAAATGCTGTAGCAAGGACGATCAATTAACTCTTCTAACTGTCATACCTGCCGAGCTGGCTGAATCCTCTTTCACGAAAATGCTGTTGCCAACCATTGATCTCAGTCAAATAGTAAAGTCAGGTACTTTCAAAGAAAAGGCAATGGAAACTTTATCAAAAGTTGCAAGGGAAATTAAAGATAAGGTGCAAAAGGTGAGTACGGCTGTAGAATCAGGAGATCCAGCAGATGAAATTCTAATTTCAGCAAAAAAGTATAATGCAGATATGATAGTAATAGGTTACAAAGGATATGGAAAAGAAGGAAGATTCTTACTCGGCAGCGTTACCGATAAAGTAGTAAGACATGCAGGGGTATCTGTTTTAGTAGTGAGATAAAAGAAATTTTTGTGGTATTAATGCATCCCTCAGATGAAATACGGGGAGTTAAAAGTAATAAACTTTCTGATAAAAGGATAGTGCTGGGAGTTACTGGTAGTATTGCTGCTGTGGAATGCGTTAAATTGTCTCGCGAACTCATAAGACATGGTGCTGAAGTTTTTCCGGTGATGACACGTTCTGCTACAAGAATTATACATCCTGATTCTCTTGAATTTGCAACGGGCAATAAACCTATCATTGAACTGACTGGAAAAACAGAGCATGTTTCATTTTGTGGCTTGGTGAAGGAGCCCGTAAATCTATTACTTATCTCTCCTTGTACGGCTAATACTATTTCAAAGATAGCACGTGGTATTGATGACACATCTGTTACAACCTTTGCAACTACGGCTGTCGGATCAGGTGTACCAATTTTGATTGTGCCTGCAATGCATCTTTCCATGTATGAGCATAAAGTCGTTCAGAACAACATCAAAAAATGTAAAAAAATCGGCATCAACTTTGTTGGTCCTTATTTGGTGGGAAACAAAGCCAAGATGCCAAGTGTGGATGAAATTGTTGCCAATGTTCTAAGAGAAATAAGTAAGCGAGATTTAGTAAATAAAAAAATTCTAATTATCGGTGGTTCTACTGCCGAATCAATTGACGATGTAAGAGTAATATCTAATCGCAGTTCGGGCAAAACCGCAGTTTCGTTGGCCAAAAACGCTTTTTACAGAGGTGCAGACGTAGAATTGTGGTATGGATGCAGCGAGGAGTTTGTTCCAGAATATATCAATACCGTAAAATTTCAGTCTCTTGAAGATATTATAAAAATGTTGAAAACCAAACATCTAAAAAAATTTGACGTCATCATTGTCTGTGCGGCATTAGCCGATTATATTCCTAAAAAACAAATTGGAAAAATTCCCTCTGGAAAAAAGAAACTCGTTCTTGAGATGTCGCCGGCGCCTAAGATTATTTCTCAACTTAGAAAAATCGCTCCAAAGGCCAAAATCATTGGTTTTAAAGTTGAAGCTAAAAATGATAAACTCAAAGAAAAAGCCCTTGAACTTTTAAAGAAAAACAATCTTGATTTTGTGGTTGCAAATACTGTTTCTGGTTTTGGTAGTGATAGTAACGAGATATGGATATTTGATAAAAAAGGAAAGGTTACCCACAAGAAAGGAACAAAAGATATACTGGCTGGTAATATCCTAGATTCAGTGAGATAATATTGGTGTGATTGTAATGAAAGCTGTTGCCTTTGCTCCTGGTCACATATCTGGTTTTTTTGAGCCGGTTTACATCAATCAGGATTTGACCAAAACAGGGTCTCGTGGTGCCGGCATAAATGTTTCATTGGGTGCTGTATCTGAGGTTGTTGCCGAGAGTGCTGCTAAGCAGGATTTTGAGATTTTTGTTAACGATAAAAAATCAGATGCACCAGTTACACAGCTTGCGCTGAAGTATCTGGTTGGAGAGAAACCACTGCATGTTGTTGTAAAAACAAGACTTGAATTGCCTATCGGTCAGGGTTTTGGTATGAGTGCAGCAGGTGCTCTTAGCGCATCACTTGTCCTTGCAAAGATTGTTGGTATTTCAAATACTGAGGCATTGAAGGCTTCACACTGCGCAGAGGTTCAACTTAGAACTGGCTTGGGCGATGTATTTGCTAGTTATTTTGGTGGTGTTGAGATAAGAAGGGCAGCAGGTTTGCCTCCGTGGGGAATGATAGAGCATATCCCTGGGAAATGTGACCTTGTTTTGTGCGTTATTGGCAAAAAAATTGATACAAAAAAGGTATTGACAGATCCTACAAAAATAGAAAATATTACCGCCGTTGGACGGTATTGTACTAAAAAGTTGCTGGAGAATCCTTCAATTGAAAACCTTTTTTCATTGTCACAGATTTTTACTAAAAAGACTGGTTTGGCTGATAAACGTGTATTAGAGGCTATCGAAGCTGCAAACCATTTTGGCATGGCAAGTATGTGTATGTTGGGCAACTCTGTGTTTGCCATTGGTAAAACCAACAAGCTTTGTCAAACACTTTCATTATTTGGAAAGGTGTATGTTTGTACTGTTGATGAACAGGGAGCACGAATTTTAGAAGAATAAAAAACATTTTTATAAATGCCCGTCTCCGGGATTATAACTTAATTCTTTATCGCTTATTTAAACAGCCGGAAGTCCTGATAACCGGTGACTCCTACCCAGAGGGTTTGATTTATACCGGGTATGGTAACATTAGCTCTGACTGTTATCAGCATTTCATCAGGTAATAAACGCTCACCTATTTTAGGGATCAATTTAGAATAAGGTATGATGATCTGACCTTTGAACTGTGTCACACTTTCAGCTTTGGCAATTCCTTCTTCCAACCTAGTTTCACCGATGAATCCTTTTTCCCCTCCGTCAATTAAAAAGATGCTAACTATTAGATCTCTTGCTTCAATGTCTATCTTATTTGGGTTATTTATCTCCAGTATTAAATCATCTCTCAATCCATTTAGCGTGAATTTATAATCCCCTTTGATTACAATATCTGTAGGTTTATCTGGAGATAACAGCTTACTTATATCGGGTACATTGGTCTGAATTTTAACAAGGAAGGGTATGGATTCGTTTATCCCCGCGATCCTCGCACCCGCCCTCCCGTTAATATTTATTGTAAGATTTTTAAAGTTTAACGCCTCTAGAAATATTTCTCCGGTGCTTTTGAGTTTAAGAGATTTTTCAGATTCTAAGATTCCGCCTTCGATTTTTAGATTTCCAACATTTTTTCCTGTTTCAGTTGTTATGATACCTGATATATCGCCTATGATTATATCAAAACTATTAGGGTTATATGCCTCGATTGCACCTGTTAAATTCACGCCTTTTTGTGTTAGTTCTCCAAATTCAACTTGAATGCTTATCGCCGGGGCAGCAAGTTTTTTTATTATTTCTTCGACTGAAGTTATTACGTTTATTGAAATAGGTATTGTTTTCTGTATGAAACCAATATTTATGCCTATGTTGCCGGTGATCCTGCTCGAGAGTAATTTAGGACTTTCGTTCTTAAACCCAACATAAGCGGTTGCTGTAAACGTTTTAATTTTATTCGGAGGAATGCTACCTCCTTCCACTAACACACGAGCTATTTCATCTCCACTTGGAGCAGTTATAACAACTTCAAAGTTTTTCGTTGATAGCCCAAAACTGTTTGGATTACTTACATTTATACTCGCCAGTATTACTGCTTCTTCTTCATTTATCTCTGCAACATTGATGGTGGCAGTTATTTCTGGAGCTTTTAAAATCTGAATGTCGACAAATAGTAATGTACCTGCGACTAGGTTTATGATGGTCCACACGACCAGTAAAAAAGTAATTATTCTTCTTTTCATAAGATCACACATATTGTTTGATATAAAAATGATTTTCTTAATATATATAAATTCCTATTATATAAAATAGCTACTTTTTACTCTTTTTATTTTAAATTATCTTCCATAGAAACTTATTTTTCGTTTTGTATTTTCTAGTTGCAGAAAATTTTGTCTAAATATTTATTCTTGATATGAACTATGTTCTCCTGTTTTCTTTTCGATAGGAACTATTCCTGTCATTTGCTCAGCGATAACGTTGGTAATTGAAGTATGCGGGTCAATAACATATTTTGTATTGTTTTCAAGTGCAAATTGAACGGTTTCTAATTTTTTGTATAGTTGCGCTTCATTCCTGAAGTATTTTTGAATTGCAGTGTTGATTTTTTCGATTTTAGCTGCATTTGCATCTGCTACTTTAATAATGGCTAGTGCCCTGCCTTCTGCCTCAAGAATTGCCGCTTGTTTCATACCTTCTGCTTTTTTAATTTCTGCTCTTCTTAGACCATCTGCCTGTGTTTCAGCTGCTGTTGCATAGTCAATTGCTGCCTGTTTTTCGTTTTCAGCTTTCACTACTTTGTTCATTGTATCTTGTACATCTTTTGGTGGGTCAATCTCTTTTAGCTCAGTACGTACTACCTCAATTCCCCAATTCGCCGTTTCACTTCGAAGTGTACTCATAAGTTCATTATTTATTCTGTTTCTATCGCTGTTTGCTTCATTTAAGTTCAGAGTACCAATAATGTTACGAAGCGTTGTTCTTGCAAGATTTACAATTTGATATTTATAATCAAAAACATTGTATTGAGATGACTTTACAGACTCTTCATCTATTTTCACTTTGAAATAAACTTGAGCATCAACCTGTGCATTGAGCTTGTCTTTTGTAATGATGGTCTGTGGTTCCGCGTTCACCATCATTTCAGTGACGTTAATTTTTATCAATCTTTCTACGACGGGTATTACCCATGCAAAACCAGGTTGTCGAAAACGCTTGTACTTACCCATGCGTTCAACAAGAGCTCTTTGCGTTGGTCTTACTACTCTTATACCCATCGAGAAAAACCATATCAAGACTAATACTAGAAAAAACCAGCCTGCATATCCTATCAATTCCATTTTTTATCCTCCTCAACTTATTTTCTTTGCGAAAGGGAATCACTAGGTAGAACTTATATTTTTGGGAAAATTTTTACTTATTTGAGCTAGGGTTTATAAAAAGCCAAATGTTATGCGTTTTTAGTTTTCGGTGGAACATGCCCGACGAAAGAACATCAAAATGGATTGCCCTTGTTTTTGTATTGTTAATTATCGTAGCCATCATACTGATTTTTATTGGTAGAACAAACGTAGGATGGCAGAATGCCCAGGAGGTTGTAGCAACTCTGATAATTATTATGGTACCTTTTTTTGTTGTATACTTTGTTAGTAGACGTTTGTTAAGTTCCTCTCTTTCTTCATCAGATGATAGTTTGGCTCGTAATATTGATGAAAACAGTTACGAGTATTCATCCGGTGCTGAATTTATAGAACAACAGAGTTCTGCACCCAAAGTCGAATACGATTTTGACGCAATTCTAGGATCAATTGAGGGGGGGTTTAATCCCAGTATAGTTAAAACTGAGGAAGGATATGAAAATCAGTTAATTGAATTTCTTAATACGAGATTTCCGAATAAGACACTAACTGGAGGTCATACTTCCCTAGGGGAAAAAGTAGATATGGTAATCGATGGCACGTATTGCATTGAACTTGCCGTTGTTAATAATGAAGGTAGATTGGTATCTTTAATGGACCAAATTTTGAAATATAAAATGGATTTTGGTGAAGTGGCGGTTATTTTATTGGATCCCAATGAGGTACCTGCTTATACAATCGAAAAATATATTGATGCGTATAAACAAGCAGGAGCCAAAGTGATTGTTAAAAAGTGCAACATTGAGAAAGATGGCCAAGAAAAGTAAATATTAGGTATTATACATTTATGGTAAAACGATGATTATGAAAAAACCCGTATTGATAATAGTTTGGATGGGGTTCATTTTACTGGCTGTTTGGATGAGTGGATGTTTTGGTGAAGATCACAGCACTGCGTCCATCGTCGATATATCTAGAAATCCAAGTAAATACATAAACACTACTGTCACTATAAAAGGGTATTATGCTGGGGCTGAAGAGGGTTTTTGGGGATCGATTTATACAATACGGGACAGCTCTGGTAACAGTATACTTGCTGAGAAGCTATCGGATGAGGTAAGCGATTCCATTCTTGTTCAGGGAAAAGAGTATTATTGGACTGGAAAGGTTGTCCAAGATGAAGAAGCCATAAAGTTGATAATTTCAGATATTCAACCCGTATAAATATTCTGGATTTATTTATCGCAATAGTTTTGAGAAAACAGCTGAGAAAATTATAGTTTCTTCTTTCAATATTATGGATTGCACTTCCGATATCGTTCCCATACCTTGTCAGTATAGTCATCTATAGCTTTTATTTTCTTTTCGTCTCGCTCGGGCTTAAATAGATGTCTGAAACGTCCCTGATGCTTTATCCACTCTTCCACTGGTTTGCGCTCTATTTTTTTATCTAAAATAAGTTTGCTTTTTCCGTTAAAAGTCATTACATCATTTTCGCATTCGTAAAGCGCCCAAGCACCCGTCTCTATTGCTAGTGTTCCCATCTCAATGGTTCTATCCATGCCAAATCTCCATCCAGGTGGACAAGGGGCAAGAATCTCTATGTATTTTGGTCCTTTGATGCCTTTTGCTTTTTTTACTTTGTTGTATAAATCTTCAGGGTAACTCACGCACGCCTGAGCCGCGTATGGTATATGGTGTGCCCTGATTATGTCGCCCATCTCTTTTCTAAACTCTTTTTTACCGCCTACTGTAGTGGTAGTCCAAGCCGCATATGGCGTAGCGCCGCTTCTTTGAATACCCGTATTTGAGTAAATCTGATTGTTATAGCAAATGTATATGAAATTAGTCTGTCTTTCAAGCGCACCGGAAAGAGCCTGAATCCCGATATCATAAGTACCACCATCTCCAGCCCATGCAACTACCGTGGTATCGCCTTTTCCTTGCATTCTTAGTGCCGCCTCAACTCCAGATGCACCAGCAGCAGCTGCTTCAAATGCTATATTCATCACAGGTATGTCAAACGAAGTATTTGGATACAAACTTTCAATAACTGCTGTGCAACAAGCTGGAACTACCATAATCGTATTTTTACCGAGTGCCTTTAGGACCATGCGTAAACCCAGTGTTGCTGGACAGCCGGGACATGCAGCGCTTCCGGCAAGAATGCACTCCTCTAAAGGTAAATCTTTAACTGCCATGATCTAAGCCCCCTCAAATCCATACCATTCGAAATCCTTTGCTTTCCCGCTGACCACTTTTTTGCATATAATCTCAATGTCTTTGTAGGTCACGTCTTTCCCACCTAGACCTGCAATAAAACCATAGGCTTTTGCATCTGATTTACCATATAGTGCGGCCTTCATCTCGTTGAACAAAGCGCCCTCAGAGCCAATGCTTATATTCCTGTCGATAACAATCAAGTCTGCCTGTTTTCCTAGTTTCAACATCTCTTCTTTCGGAAACGGTCTAAATGTACGAACACGAGCAAGGCCAATCTTCATGCCATTTTTCTGAAGCTCATCAATGGCAACTTTACTTTCTGCACCGATTGCACCCATGGTCAAAAGAATATATTCGGCGCCATCACACTTGTACCTCTCTATTAGATCCCCATGATACGTACCGAATTTTTTCTTCCAGTCTTTTGCAATTTCTGGAATAAGGCCTTTGGCATTTTCTTGGGCATCTTGCATTGCTTTTCTTATTTTTTCATAATATGCAGGTCCTATGATATTTCCAAACGTTATGGGATTATCTACATCCAGCATCCATCCAGGTTTATATTTCTGCAGATAACTATCTATTTCTTTCTGTTCAGGCACATCTACAGGCATAGACGTATGCGACAATACAAAAGCGTCGTAATTTATCATCACAGGTAACAATACTTTTTTGTGTTCACCTAATTTGAACGACTGAATAACAGTATCAAAAATTTCTTGGTTGCTTGAGCAATAAAACTGAATCCATCCCGTATCTCGCTGGGATATGGAATCGTTCTGATCAGCCCAAATGTTCCATCCTGGCCCGACAACTCGGTTAACATTACACATGATAACTGGCAATCGAGCGAGAGCTGCCCAATGCAACATTTCATGCATAAGCAATAGCCCATGGGATGAAGTGGCAGTAAAAGTCCTTGAGCCGGCGGCACTAGCCCCAATGCACGCACTCATGGCAGAATGTTCACTTTCAACACAAATGTATTCGCCTTTGAATTCTCCGGTGTCTACATAATTAGCGATACCTTCTACAATTGTGGTTTGCGGGGTTATTGGATAAGCTGCGACTACGTCAGGTTTTGCCATCACTGCAGCTTTTGCTGCGATATAATTTCCTGTGTTAATTATCACGGTCATTTCTCCGTTTCCCTTTCCATTGTTATTGCTTTAAGCTTACAAACATTTGCACAAATGCCACAGCCCTTGCAATACTCGTAATCGATGCTAATGGTATCGTCTTTATTTCTTATGATAGTTGCTTCAGGACAAAACATCCAACATTGCAGACATTTCACACATTTAGATTTGTCAATCACTGGCCTGAAAACCCGCCAGTTTCCAGTTTTTCCCTGTGCACCCTTTTTGGGATATGAAATTGTAGTGACCACATCGTATTTCTTCAAAAGTTCACCTCGGCAAGATCATATGCATCTTGAGTTGCTTCTACGTTTTTATCACTAAGCTCTCCCTTCCACTTGCCTTTGACAACCGCTTGAATAGATGGCAAGGTCACTTTATCTAAAACCCTTGGTACGGCACCAAGAATGGGGGTATTTACTACAGGAATTCCACCCACTTTTATGTCATGTTTTATTGCTATGCCCGTGGCATCAACCGTGGCAACATCGTATTTTTTAGAGAAATCAAAATCCTTTGGTTTTTTAGTTGTATTAATTAAAATCTTACCATCATCTTTCAAACCTTTTAGAACATCTACTACATCCATGATGCTTTCAT
>Ga0315291_10011838_pt1 | contig 10616 bp, 13 predicted proteins | sample YL17G12_20_MG_FD_203070 | JGI IMG/M metagenome (GOLD analysis project Ga0315291, IMG submission 203070) | Sediment microbial communities from Yellowstone Lake, YNP, Wyoming, USA - YL17G12_20 | ecosystem: Environmental > Aquatic > Freshwater > Lake > Sediment | place: USA: Wyoming | collected... | reverse complement strand
AAGAGTGGGGTGAGTGACGGGAATCGAACCCGCAACCTTCGGATCCACAGTCCTGTTATTAGGCGACCCCAGTCGAATTCGATAAGCGCTGAGGAATAAAAGGGTTATGTGGTCTCATGGGGAGCCTTCTAAAAGGGCGACCTTTCCGTATTCCTTTCCGAATAATGGCCTTTTTCAGCTTATCGACGAGTGTGCCCTTCAAAACCGTCCCCCTTTTTTCTGGAGTGTAAACAGCATATATTTATGTGTATGGGTACGAGGGTTCGAATCAGGAGATACGAACGGAGGCCAATATGACAACAATTTACGGTGAAAGATGGGTGACAAAGAAACCCCTTCGAGAAGGGGGGCAGGCACATACATTCCTCGTTACCGACGCTAAAGGCAGTACCGATCAGCAATATGTGCTCAAGCGTCTCAAGAATCCAGTCCGCCTTGGCCGGTTTAAGAGTGAGATTAGTGCCATTCGGGATCTCTCACATGAGAACATATTGAAATTGGTAGACTTTGACCTTGAAGCTGAAAAACCTTATCTGGTCACTGAGTATTGCGCAGGCGGTTCTCTTGAAGACGCAGATAAGTATTGGCTTGATTCTCCCTTAAAAGCACTATCCATATTCCGAGACATATGTTCTGGCTTGTTATATGCGCATGGTAGGGGGATTATTCATAGGGACATAAAGCCCGGTAATATCTTCTTGAGGGGGGCAACAGGCCCGGCAGTTATCGGTGATTTCGGACTCTGTCTATTAGAATGTGATACAGAGAGAGTGACCCTAAGTGATGAAGCAGTAGGATCGAGACTATATATGGCGCCTGAGTTAGAAGATGGTCGGATTGATACGGTTGCTCCTGAGGTGGACATATATTCCCTTGGCAAGCTACTTTATTGGCTATTATCGGGGGGAAGGTTATTCAGCCGAGAAAAGCATCGCGACATTAAGAATGACCTAAAAGGGCAGAACGATGATAAGGTCCTGGGATGGAACAATATTTACCTTGAGCATGTCAATAGACTTCTGGACAGAATGATAGTCGCCGATCCAACGGAGCGTTACAAGATTTACCAAGTTGAGATATTAGCAAAAAGAATAACTCGGCTAATTGAGAGAGAATTCAATCCTGTGAGCGACTCAATTCGTCAATCATGCACATACTGTGGAATCGGCTATTACAGAATCGCGGTGTCCGGCAATCCCACGGATGTCAGGAATTTTGGATTCTCTGCCGTCGGAATGTCAGATTGGAAAATTCTCGTGTGTAACGAGTGCGGCCATGTTCAGTCATTTCGCTTGGACTTGGCAGCAAAAGATCAATCGTGGAAATGAGCATTGAGCTGGGAAAACTAGCTGGGGTTAGTTAGTGGAAGCGAGCCCCGGTCCTTCCGATTCACAGTCCTGTTATCTAGCAACCCCAGTCGGATGCGATGAGCGTTGACGAATAAACGAGCTATGAGGTTTCAGGGGAAGCCTTCTATAAGGACGACCCTTCCGTATTCCGTTCCGGATATAGGCGTTTTTCGGCTCCCCGACGAGCTTCTCGACAGCCTCGTGCTGGCTCTTCTCTAAGATATGAGCATATCGAAGAGTCGTTTCATATTTTGAGTGCCCCATGAGTTTCATGATCGTTGTCAGGCTTTCTCCCTTGTCGCGAAGGCGTGTGGCAAAGGTGTGCCGGAGATCATGCAGTCGAAGTCCTTTGATTCCGGCCTTTATACATGCTCTATGGAAGGCCGTTTTGATGTCCCGAATGTACGTCGCGGTCTTCTTATTGTAAAAGACGTATTCGTGGTCCCTAGGAAGGGCACGCAGCGTTTTGAGCGCAACGCTATTCAGCGGCACCATCCGCATCTGTTTTCTCTTACAGTTAGTTTTCGGGATTAAAAGCTGATTAGTGGTGAAATGTACGTTTTTCCATTGGAGCGAGAGGAGTTCGTTACGGCGAAGCCCTGTATTAGTCAGCAGTACTAGAATCGGCTTGAGGTGTTTTGGCGCGGCATCCAGGAGTCGGATTTCCTCTTCTGCGGCTAGCGGCCGCTCTACAGGGTCCGGCTCTTCATAGCGGGCAACGCCCCTAACCGGGTTTGATATTGAGTGTTTCCAGGAGACGGCCGTAGTAAAAGACATTGGAGAGCAGCGCGATCTCCCGGTTGATGGTAGCCTTGGAGACGTCCTTAAGGCGCTTCGCTTTATACTCCTCGATGCCTTTTGTCGTTATCTCGGAGAGCAACTTGCCCCGGAAGGCACGCTCTAGATGGTCTAGCGTCAGTCGGTCTCGGCGCCAGGATCTCTTCTGCTTCGAGACCTTCTTGAAGTACTCCTCGGCAAGGGCCTCAAAGCGGATATCCGCAATAGGGGAGGCCAGCCCATGTTTTTCGTCGAGCAACCGCTTCCGATGGACGGCCATGGCGCCCTCGGCCTGTTCCTTCGATTCTCCGACGACGCGGATGTATCGTTTCCCATTGAACCAGAAATCATAGGCCCACTTGCCGCTCTCGGTCTTTCTGACATTCATTTTAGCTCCCAATTCTCTAAAGAGTCGATGAATGTCCGGAGGTCAGATTCCCTTATCCGCCATAGACGGCCGTCCGGGAACTTATGCGCCCGCAACTTGCCTTCCCATATCAAGCGAATGACGGTGCCCCTAGGGGACCCCAGGAGCTCACAGACGGCTCTGACGTCAAAAATCTTCTCAACACTTACAGTTTCATTAAGTTCCATTAAAAAGCATTATAAGCCATTAATATACACATGTCAAGATATCAATATTTGCTGTTGTCTGTTATAATCCCCACATGGCAGGGGAATATATGACAAAGATCGAGTGTCAGGAGTACCTTAGAATCTCCAAGTCCTCCCTCGAGAAGCTCGTCAAGGAGGGACTCCCCAGAATCAAGCTCGACCGGAAGGTGCTCTTCCGGAAGGCCGACGTTGACCGCTGGCTCGAGCGGAAAATCCAAGGAAAGAAGTAGGGGCAGCAGATTCCCCCTTCCGCCTGGAATGGGAAAGGCCAGGCTAAAATCCATATGGAGCTACACGATGCCTGCCGAATCACATGACATAGCTGGAACCTTCTTTTGCCATAGTTCAAGTATTCAAGAGCAGTTATGCCAAATTGCTACTAGGGTTCGAACTCTTCGACAACGGGGCGCTCTTTCTCCAGAAGTGCTATATAGACTCAGAAAATATTTCAAGATTAAGAATATCTATCACTCTAACGCAATTGAGGGGAATATCCTGAATGTGGGCGAGACCGAGCAAGTCGTAGAAATGGGACTAACGCTAACTGGCAAGCCCTTGAAAGATCAAGCTGAGGCCAAGAACCTCGCCCAGGCGGTCGATTTTCTCGAAGAGCTCGCTAAGGATAATACTAGGCCGATTACCGAGGCTGATATAAGGCAGCTCCACCTGCTTGTTTTAAAGGGCATTGATGATGAGAATGCTGGCAGCTATCGAAAATTAAGGGTCGTGATTGCTGGATCGAAATACAAGCCAAAGGGGCCGGAAGCAGTTCCAGTCGAGATGAGAGAGTTGGGGGATTGGCTCAGCAGAACAAGCTGCCCTGGAGAAAACTTTGCATCAGAAACCGGGATAATTGTCGCTGCGGCAGCCCACGCGTGGCTCGTCTATATTCATCCTTTCGTCGATGGGAATGGGCGCGTCGCTCGTCTTATTATGAACCTAATATTAATGCGGTATGGATTCCCAATTGCGATTATTACTAGGGACGACCGCTTACGATACTATGATACATTAGAGTATTCACAAAGCTCTGATCTCACGCCTTTTATTGGACTTGTTTCGGAATGCATCACAGAAAGTCTAGATGAATACGAAGGTGCAGCTAAGGAACAAAAAGATAAGGAGGAATGGGCGAGGTCGCTTGCAAGCAGATACAGCGCGAAAGACATGGCTGCAATTCAGAACCAATATGAAATCTGGAAAAACGCCATGGAGCTGTTGAAGAGCTATATGCAGAGCACGGCAGACCTGTTAAACGAACAATCCATATCTGCGAGAGTGTTTTTCAAGGATTTCGGTAATTTAGAGTTTGAGAAATATCTGAGCCTCCGTATAGAAAGGTCAGCAAAGAGGACTTGGTTTTTTAGGGTAGATTTTAAAAGGTCGGATAAGTCGGCAAGGTATCTCTTTTTCTTTGGTTTTCGAAGTAACTATCTTAAAGATTGTTGCTTCGTAACACTCCAGATTGCGCGAGAAGAGCCACCGGGATCATGGCATTATGAACTTCTCTCCAATATTACTGCTCCAAATGTCCCTCAAATGCGAGAAATAGGCTACGATATAAAGGGTGAACACTTTGTCGTTCGTGGGGCCGAGGGGGATAGAAGGGTAGGGAAAATCGAGGAACTCGGGCGTTCCTTTTTTAATGAGATAATTGAGAAACACTTTAAAAATTAAAATATACTGAATAACGGGAATAAACCTCCGACAATCGAGGCAAGAGGCAGGTAAATGCCAAGGCAACATCGGTGTTGTAGCTGCCAGGATTAAAGAAGGCGCTAATTAATACATCCATTGTCTATGGTCTGCTACGGCTAGCCCTTGAGCTGCGCGAACAATTAGTTTCCTATAGGCGCAGAATGGGCCTCTTCTTTAGCTCAGGGACATCTATGGCCGTCGGCGTGCCTGAAATAATCGAGCTGACAACGAAGGAGGAAGCATGACTGATGAACGCCCCATATACGAACCAGATATTCAAAGTGAGGCACCCGACCCCGACGAAATCCTAATACAGGACCGGCGTGTTCGTACTCAACCATATGATCTCGTTGTGGAAGCTCTATTGGAGCAAATAAAAGGTGGGACAATATTCTTAAGACCACTGTCAGAACGTCCTAGCTTCCAACGCCGATATGTGTGGACCAATGTGCTTGCGTCGAGGCTGATCGAGTCAATCTTGCTGAATGTACCCATTCCACCATGCTACTTTTCACAGAATGAAGACTTCGAACTTGATGTGATTGATGGCCAGCAGAGGTTGTACTCAATTTTTCGCTTCCTCGATAACCAGTATAAACTTGTAGGTCTCGAGGTCCTGAAGGACTTGAATGGAAAGCGTTTTCACCAGATTGCATTCAAGTTTCAACGGCAAATTAAGACACATACTCTTCGGTGCGTTATTATTACCAATGAGTCTAACCCTGAAATAAAGTTCGATGTGTTCGAGCGACTGAATACAAACACTGTACCTTTAAACACACAGGAGCTACGAAACTGCATATATCGGGGCGCACTGAATTCATATCTTGCCGATGCTGCCGCCTACGCACCTTGGCTCGAAATACTCGGCAGAAAGAAGCCTGATAAACGAATGCGTGATGAGGAGCTCATTCTAAGGTTCTTTGCTTTTTATATTCATGGAATAGCTTCCTACAGAACGCCACAAAAGCATTGGCTTAACGAAGCTGCGAAAAAAGGGCAGAAATATTCAAAAGATAAGATTGCTGAGTTGGATGCCGCATGGAAAAAAGCCATAAGTGTTTCTCTTGAATGGTTTGACCCTTCCGAGTGTTATCGCCGAGAGATTAAGGGTCGCACGCGTGCAATCAATCGTGCTCTATTCGACCTCGTTACTATTACTGCCTCGCATATCAAACCCGCCAACGCGCCTAAAATCAAGAAAGCTTTTCGACAGAGATACTCTTCGTTACTCAAAAACGCTGAGTTCAATGACTTGATTAGTCGCGCTGTGGATCATAAGAAAAGAACCGCTCGCAGGTTTGAACTCTGGAGAAAATTCATCGGGAGCGTCCTGCCGTAATGGCAAGGTTTACTTTAGCGTATTCCTCGTTCATTTCCCGCCTTGAGGAAGTTAATTTACTCGCGCGGTCTGCTTTGACAAAAGAGAGGAAGAATCCCTTCGTCCTTCAACAAGAAATCAATGCACTCTGCCGAGGCGCATTAGTACTCTTATGCAGCCACCTCGAGGCCTATGTCAGGGATATTGGAGAAGTAGCGCTGGACTCATTGCACCAAAAGCATGTGCCGAGAAATATCCTCGTCCCCCGGCTGTTTTACCATATATCAAAGGATATCTTTGATGACATCCATGACATAACCGACCATGATAAGCTGGCGAGCCGGGTTTTTGATTTTATTCGGTCTGATCTCCCATACTGGTCGCCGTCAGGACCCTTCCCCGATCCGATTGCGGCCGACCGCTTTAGCAGAGGCTTTGCAAGCCCAGCCGTTAAAAAAATTGCGCAATATTTTAACAGATTTGGATATACGGATTATAAGAGAGATATGAAGTCCCAACTCAAGGGACAGTATGATGCGACCATTGCCCTAATAGATCATCTTGTTGATATCCGGAATAAAATCGCTCATGGGGATACATCGGTGACAAAAACGCCACAAGAATTATTGGAAATGATCGGATTGGTGCGCGTGTACTGTGCTACAACCGACTCAGTTTTTTCGTCTTGGTTTGGACGTAGTTTCTGTACGATACGATAATGCTCAATGCACTCGACCCAGGCATGCATACCATAGGGATTCTCGATTCTGCACGGCGGTAAAGTTAGCGCCGCTAGAACTTAATGTTTCTGTCGCGTTCTTGTAGAGTTAATAGGTGAAAACGGCTCAAAAACCACTTAATCTGGCTGAATAACCTTTTCGTTGCGAAGAGCGTGCAGCTTGCCGCAGCCTCGCAATTTCAGCCTTGAGCCCGGGCAGCCGACCCTCCAGGTACTCTGTAACGATGATCCGGGCGGCCCAGCGGAGTAGTCTACACCGCGACGAGCAGAAGTGTTGATGGCCGCGGTAGTACTTAAATCGGCCACCGCAGACCTCGCACCGTCCGTGACTATGGCCTAGGACTCGGATTTTTGCACCAAATGATGCGTTAGCGCGCAATCCGGCGGCCGTTTTGTGAATATCTGTCCCGCTCATTCGTCTATCTCCAATGAGGCCAAATTTCCGCCCTTAGCGGCGCCCTTTTTCTACCGGGGAGTAACGGCCTTCTTGCGGCCTGCCATGGCCTCCTGGAAATGACCCAGGCTGGCCTCATTTTCGTCTGATTTTTAATCTTCTTTCCCATTTTAAGATTCCTTTTATTATCAGCAGGTTAGATTTTCAGACTTCGGCCCCATAGCAAGAAACATGGATAGGTCGATTCCGCAGGCGGGGAGCGTTTTCCCCATATAGCGTAGCGTTCCGAGCATCGGATTGGATATCCGATTCTCGGAGCCTTCCCCCGGCGGTTTTCGGGGGTCCTTGGAGGATCGACTTGTTCCCATTCGCCGGCAAACATTTCTTGGCAATATATAGTCATATAAGTAATTTATAATCTTACACATACATTTATAAAGGGGAGGGTTTATAAATGCCCGCCCCATATGGGATGCATTAAGACACCCCTGGAAAGGCATGCCGTGGGTCCGCGCCGTCATGGTTTATTTCCCTTTGACCGGATGAGAATGGGAGAGCCCTTTCCTTTGGCGCGTTCCGTCTCGATCAAGCCAGCGGCGACTTCACGGTTGACGGCGTTCTTGACAGTTGGCGCTGATATCTCTCCAATCTGGGCGACGTAATAGACGATGAGGTCGGCCAGAAGGATCGAGCCGCCGTGCGCGTCGCAGACTTCGCGGACGTTGCCGACGGGGATTCTGAAGCCGGCTTCTTGCCAGACGTTCGATAGGCCCATGAGGAAGGACCTCTCGTCGAATTCGACGGCGAATCTCGGAGGCCATTTCCCGTTCCTAAGGGTGACTTCGACTTGGTTGTAGTTCTCATAGGCCCGCGGGAGGTTCGGATTCGTCCTTTGGCCGGGCAGCCGGTGAAGACCGACCTGGGCATCGGCGGCATCGGAGAGGCACGTATGGCCGCGGAACCATCCCCCCAGCTCGGTCGGCGCGTCAAGCGATCCCGCCGGCCTCTTGGAGCTGAAATGATGAGACATGACGATTCCGATTCTATATTTGGTCTTGAGGAGGTTCAGCCGGTCCCGGAGGACGGCCTGGGCCATGTCGTCGTTTTCCTTGCCCGTGCAAAAGGAAGCTTGGGGGTCGAGCGCCAGGATGTCCAAAGGATAGAATTTCTTGACCAAGTCCTCGAGCCGGGAGAATCCCTCTTCAGTCATGATCTTGATGGGGTCCCCCGTCCCGGTAAAGGGAAAGAAACGGTCGAGGACTGAAGGGTCGAATCCACCGTAGAGGATTGCTGCCCGGAGTCGCTTCCGGAATTCATGCTCCCCGAGCTCCTGCTGGACCATGAGGAATCGTCCTGGCTTAGGGACCGGAAATGTGAGCCAGGGCGATTTTCCGCTGGCAAAGAAGAGTCCCAGACTCATTAGGAGGCTGGTTTTGTGTGAATGCTTAACCCCTCCGACGTAAAGGAATTCCTCCCGGCCGAGGAGGTTTTCGATGAGCGGTTCGTTCTCCGGGATCTCAGCTATGAAGAACCCCTGGAGCGAGCCCAGAAATGCTTTTTTTCCGAAGGCCGCGGGCGCCGCCGCCGGCGGCGGATCGAACGGCTCCTCTTTTGCTAGGATTTCTAGGAAGGCATCCCGCTTTGCATCGTTATTGGGGAATTGTCCGAGGTAGTCGGTGATATCGTCCTCCCGGTTGGGGAGCGGCACCTTAAGAATGAAGACGTAAGGCGTCACGGCGGAGAGCTTGCGGGCCACGACCAGCGCGGCTTCGTCCTGGCCGACGTCGTAGATAATGCGAACCTCCTTATCGGAAAAAAGCGGAGTGAACTCTTCCGGCCAGGAATCCTTGCCGGATGGGCCGGAGGTAGCGGGAACACAAATGGCGGCGAGCGTATCGGCGTCTCGCTCGCCTTCGGTGATGACGATGCCCCGCTCGTCCTTGATCTTGTCGTAGCGGTAGGGGAGACGGGCGATGCCCTTGAGGTTATAAACCCAGCGGCCGCCTTTCTTGCGCCGGCAGCGGAACGTCCCGTCCGAAAGTTTGACCTTCTGCCATGTCTCCTGTCCGTTGCCATCTGTATAGGAGTGAACGCGGACGATGTCGAAATTTTCCTTGATCGACGTCCGCAGTTCCTGCCGGACCCCCTCGATCTCCATCACCCGCCGCGCGGCATCAGAGAGGCATATACCTTCTTTTTTCATGACGAAGTCGAGAATCGTGCTGCCGCAATCGCAGCCATGACACTTCCAGCCCCAGGTCCCGTTCCTCTGGAAAACTGAGAGACTAGGCTTTTTGTCCTCATGGAATGGGCACAATGCAGCTCCTCCGCTGCTAACACGGATACCATAGTGGCTGAAGACGAATCCGGCCAGGTCGATTGCCTTGAGCTGATCGAGGTTTATCCCCGGCCCCGCTAGCCTGTTCAATGGACGGCTCCGAGGCTAGACGGGCCAAGTTACGTCCGCTGCCCTGGCCCTAGCTCCTTTTACGGAATCGATCTTTGCGTCGAGAGCTTTCCGGTCTATACGGACTCCGAGCCCGGGCAGCTTGAACGAGGGGAGCTGGCCGCGGCGGTGCATTCGATAGACATGGTGGAGGGACACGCCCAGATAGGAGGCAGTTTCTGCAACCTTTAGCCACCTCCTATTAGCGGGTAGGGGAGGCGATGGGCCTGGTTGCCTTGACTTATGCTTTGTTGCAGTGCTAGGCTCCTGATGGAGGCTGGTAGGCATTATTGGTCTCCTTAGGCCCCCATTCAACGGCTGTTTCCCCAGCCGGGGGGCCGAATTAATTTATGACTTAGTCATTTCTTCACTATTCGTTATCGCCGTCGATGACGTTGCTTCCAGACCGCCCGGCCGTCTCATTGGCCTAACCTCTCTTTGGTTTGGGCTTCTACTATCCTCAGAATCATGTTGAGGTTTACGATTAATGTGGTTAACGGCGCTTTCAATTCTTTTTTGAATTGACTTACAGCTTCTTTGTACGATAAAAGGCTGACCGAAAAGTCCTGGTCGGGCGGTCTTTTCCACGTCCCTAGTCTCCCTCGGAAGCTCCATATTGTGGGCCCGAGCCTCGTAATGACTAGGAGGGCGCCATCACGGTCGAAACGGTTTCTTTCAATGACAATTCGTTCCCATAGGCTTTTGCCATTGTCCACCTTATCCAGCTCGACGAAGATTCCCTGCACGCATGTCAGGTTGATGCCGAAGGTTTGCAGGCGGCTTATGAGCATAAGCTTGACTAGATCGAGCAGGGAGTACTTATTCTTCCCACGGACACCGTGGGCGCGCTCCGTTGGCTCAAAGATGTGATAGGTCCGGAGCCAAAGATAGATTGTCTCGGGCGTCAACCCCAGGATCTTTTTGAGATCCTTAGCCTCATATAATCTATTATCTATTGGCATAAAAAATAGATTATATACATTATCTCTTATTGTCAAGTTTTTTGTTGGGCTACTTTAGCTTAAGATTATCCGGCGTGTTTTCTAGAAATCGACCTATCCGTATTTCTTTCCAAAAATGAAGCTGTATTGATTGAAATGGGACAATCTAGAACAACCGTTTTCGGGCACAAGAACAGCACCTAAGTTGCTGCCCTTATGGGGGAAAACAGGTGGGGTGAGTGACGGGAATCGAACCCGCAACCTTCGGATCCACAGTCCGATGCTCTAACCGTTGAGCTACACCCACCGTCCGATTGGCGCTAAATTATCGCATTA
>Ga0315291_10011833_pt1 | contig 10619 bp, 8 predicted proteins | sample YL17G12_20_MG_FD_203070 | JGI IMG/M metagenome (GOLD analysis project Ga0315291, IMG submission 203070) | Sediment microbial communities from Yellowstone Lake, YNP, Wyoming, USA - YL17G12_20 | ecosystem: Environmental > Aquatic > Freshwater > Lake > Sediment | place: USA: Wyoming | collected... | reverse complement strand
TCCAAGTCGGCAGACCTGCAACAAACCCAACCAAGCCTAAGTAGGCGGGTGATTTTGTGAGCTGATAGATCAGGAAGCCCTGGGCGGTGATCTGCATCCAGGAGCCGAAAAGTGAGATCAACTGTCCCCAGAACCAAAGCCGGTAGTTAGGGTATTGAAGCGCCGCGAAGGTCTGCTTCCAACTCAATCGCTTGACGAGCCCAAAGGCCCTTTGACTGAACGGGGGCCTCTCTTTCGCATGGGATTTTTTCATAAGTTTTCTTAACTCGTACGATGCGGTTTCCGGCGATTAAAAGACATGTCCTCTGCCGCCGTGCCAGGAACTGCATTTTATACTCTTTTTATGGTGATCTTTCAAGCCGCGGTCGATCCCCAAAATTGCCGATGGAACTCTTTCTTCTTAAGCGGAGATGCCGGCTTCAGGCGATGCCCGGAATTCCGACTCACGCCCGATCGTCAATTTCGGGCGATTCTCCATTCCGGCCAGACCCTCCGGGGATGGACGTTGGGAGGAAGTCCCCTGGAAACGGCTAAAGGACCTCTTCGTCCTCCGGGCGCCAGGCCGGGTCCACGATACAGAGAAAGGCCAGATCGGAACGTCCCGTGTTCTCGATGAACTGGACGGACTTCGGGGGGATGTAAACCGCCTGGCCTGACCGGACCTTCGCGGTCTCTCTGTCGATATGCATCGTCCCCGACCCGGAGAGGACGTAATAGACCTCGGACGTCTTGAGACGATGGGGGCGGGTCTTTTTTCCGGGCTTGACGACGGCATGGGCCAGGCTGTAGCGGAAGGCGAGCGGAGATTTCCCGGGATGAAGGAGTTCGCGAAGGACGGCCCTGTCCCCGGAAACGAAGTTTTCGCTGGTTTTCAGGTCCCTGATGAACATGAAGGAAATCGAATCGGGGAGGTGGGACTTGAACCCACGGCCCCAGCGTCCCGAACGCTGTGCGCTACCATGCTGCGCTACTCCCCGATGGAAGCAACATTATAATGGAGTCGGTCCCGGATGTCCAGCAGGAAAGATTGACCATCCCGCTCAGGGTATGATAGAAATTGTGAGATTATTTTCAAGGAGGTCCGTCGATGAGAAGATCCCTAAGTATCATTTTTCTAATTGTCCTGGTGACGTCGGCCGGGTTCGCGGCCGAGGAGGCGCGGTTCCTGCGCTATCCGACCACGAACGGCGACAAGGTCGTCTTCACTTATGAAGGGGATCTCTGGTCCGTTCCCGTGGCGGGCGGTCAGGCGACACGCCTGACGACCTTCCCCGGCATCGAAACCTTCGCCAGGTTCTCTCCGGACGGCAACTGGATCGCCTTCACGGCGAGCTATGACGGCCCCCAGGCCGTCTATCTGATGCCGGCCGAGGGAGGGATGCCGAAAAGGCTGACCTATAGCCCCGGCAGCGCCCAGGTCGTCGGTTGGACACCCGACGGCGCCAGGGTCGTGTATCGCTCCATGTTCGAAAATATCGTCGGGCGCGACCCCAATCTCTATTTCGTCGGCCGCGACGGAACCGCGCCGGAGCGCTTCCCGCTCGATCGCGGCGTCCTGTGCAGTTTTTCCGCAGACGGCAAGAAGATGCTCTACTGCCGGCGGGGGAACGAGGAGTATTACTGGAAACGCTACAAGGGCGGCCAGTACCAGGACATCTGGATGTATGACTTCGAGAAAAAGGCTTACACCCCGATCTCGGATTATGTCGGCAAGAACAGCTATCCGATGTGGATCGGCGATGCGATGTTTTTTGTCTCCGACCGCGGAAACGGGATCGCGAACCTTTACGCCCAGAAGATCGGGGCCAAGGAGGTCGCGCCGGTCACGACGTACGGTGACTTCGATATCATGACCCCGTCCGCGAACGGCAAGACGATCGTCTACGCCCAGAACGGCACCCTCCATCTCCTTGACGCCGCGACGAAACAGGACCGGAAAGTCCAGGTCCTCGTCCCGTCCGACCGCTGGACCCTGAGGCCGCGGACGATCAACCCCCGCGATTACATCCACAGCGTCAACATCGGCAACAACGGCGAGACGGTCGTCCTCGAAGCCCGGGGCGACGTTTTCAGCGTTCCGACGGGCAAGGGGCCGTCCGAGAACCTCTCAAACACTCCCGGAACCCGCGAAATGCACCCGGCGATCTCGCCTGACGGCAAGACCATCGCTTTCTTTTCGGATAAAAGCGGCGAATATCAACTCTATACGCAGAAGGTCGAAGGCGGGGAATGGACGCCTCTGACGACCGAACTCGACCGGTTCATCTACCACCTTCACTGGTCGCCGGACGGCAAAAAAATCCTCTTCGGCAATAAGGACTTCGCCCTCTTCTATGTGGACGTGGCAACGAAAAAGCTCATCAAAGTTGATGCGTCCAACCAGATGAAGAACGACGAATTCACCTGGGAGGTCAGCGACTATGGCTGGTCGCCCGACAGCAATTGGATCTGCTACAGCTTCGTCCAGTACAACCGCAACAACCAGATCTTCCTTTATAACCTGGCCCAGGGCAATAAATTTGCGGTGACGGACGATTTCTACGACAACCTCAACCCCTGCTTTGACGCCAACGGGGATTACCTCTATTATCTTTCGAGCCGGAATTTCAATCTCCAGATGGATTTCTACGAGGACAATCATGTGATCGCAACGCCCCAGCAGGTCATGGCCGTCCAACTCCGCGACGGTGAAATGCCCCCGTTCGTCGAGGGCCCGGCCGCCGGGAGCATCGAGAAGACCGACAAGAAGGCCGAGCCCGGGCCGTTCCGTATCGACACCGAAGGGCTACAAAAACGCACTTATCCTTTCCCCGTCGATCCCGGCAATTTCTTCCACCTCCGGGCGGCCAAGGGAAAGGCGGTCTGGTGCTCCGTCGACAGGTTTACCGAAGACGAATACGAAGAGATCTTCAAACCCAAGGGCGCCACAAAGTGGTCGCTCCACATCTTCAATATGACGGACAAGAAAGAGGTCGTGCTCGAAGACAAAATCCGCGAATTCGGCCTTTCGACGAACGGAGAACAGCTTGTCTCCCGAAAGGACGGAGACATCCTCGTCTCTTCGGTGGACAAGGCCTTTCAGTCAAAAAGCTTAGGCGAAAAGCTCGGTCTTCAGGGCCTGGCCTATTCCGTGGACGTCCAGAAGGAATGGAACCAGATCTTCAGTGACGCTTGGCGCTGGTATCGCGATTTCTTCTACGATGCCAACTTTCATGGCCGGGACTGGAAGGCCATGGGCGAGAAGTATCGTGCTTACATCCCCTATCTGTCCTCTCGCGACGAACTGAACTGGGTCCTTTCCCAGATGGTGGGCGAGCTCTGCGTCTCGCACACATATGTCGGCGGAGGAGACTATGGCCCGTTGGCGACGCCGCAAGGATTGTCGGTTACCACGGGACTGCTGGGTGCGGACCTGGTCCCGGACAAGGCTGCCGACAGATACAGATTTGAGAAGATCTATGGGCCGACCGAGATCAACCTCGGTCTCAAGGGGCCGCTCGTCCGTCCGGATATCATCCTCAAGGAGGGCGATTACCTCATCGCCATCAACGGGGCTGAAGTGAGAACGGGCGATGATTACTTCAAACTCCTCCAGGTGACGCCGGGACGCAAGATCAAGGTCTCCGTCAACGGGTTGCCCACCGCCTCAGGAGCGAAGACTTATGAGGTCGAACCCATCCGCAACGACCAGCCGCTCAGGTATTTTCGCTGGCTTTCAGACAACATCAAGAAGATCGAGAAGGCCACAAACGGCCGTGTCGGCTACATGCACATTAACGCTATGGGCGGAGGCGGCATCGGCGAGTTCGACAAGTTCTGGCGGGCCTTCCGATACAAGGACGGGATCATCATCGACGTCCGCCGGAACTCCGGCGGCTGGACCGAGTATTTCCTGATCGACAAACTCGAACGCCAGTTGACGGCCTTCAACGTCCTCCGGAACATGGTACCCTTCCGTTATCCGGGCACGGCAAGCAACGGCCAATATGTCGTCATCTCAAATGAGAACAACGGATCGGACGGGGAGGCTTTCGTCGAGGACTTTCGGGCCCGGAAGCTCGGGCCGGTCGTCGGCGTCCCGTCCTGGGGCGGCTTGGTCGGCATCCTCAACCAGCAGCTGACGATCGATAACGGGACCGTCGAGCAGTCAAACAATGCCTTTTACGGGAGCGAAGGCAAGTGGCTCATCGAGAACCACGGCGCCGATCCGGATTATCTCGTCGACAACGACCCCGCTTCCGTTATGGCCGGCCGTGATCTGCAGCTCGAGAAGGCCATCGAGGTCATCCTGGAGAGGGTCAAGGCCAACCCGTTCAAGTTCCCGGAAACGCCGGCGTACCCTAAGAAATAGTGACAGACCTGCTATAATAGAAAGCCCGGGAAACCGATTGGTCCCCGGGCCTTAAACCATCGGATTATCAAATGATCGTCGTCGACAACCTTTCGAAGAACTACGGCAAGCAGGCCCTTTTCGACAACATCAGCTTCAAGATCAATCGTCGGGAGCGGGTCGGGGTCGTCGGCCGGAACGGCCATGGCAAGACGACGCTCGTCCGGATGATCGCCGGGCTCGAGGAGGCGGATTCGGGGGCGATCTCCATGCCCCGGAACTACCGGATCGGTTACGTGGAGCAGCACCTGGACTTCAAGGCCGATTACGTCATAGATGAAGCGGCCCGGGGGCTCTCCCCGGACGCGGTTTCCGAGCTGTGGCGGGTGGAAAAGGTCATGGCCGGTCTCGGTTTCGACAAGAACGATCTGAACAAACACCCGTCCGAGCTTTCCGGGGGTTACCAGGTCCGGCTTAACCTGGCCAAGGTCCTCCTTGCGGATTTCCAGATGCTTCTCCTCGATGAGCCCAATAACTATCTCGACATCACCTCCATCCGCTGGCTGGAGCGTTTTCTCCTGGCCTGGCCGGGCGAGCTGATGCTCATCACCCACGACCGAAGTTTCATGGACAAGGTCGTGACCCACGTCCTGGGGATCCATCGGCGGAAGGCGCGCAAGATCGCGGGAGATACGGGAAAATATTATGCTCAGATCGCCCAGGAAGAAGAGATCTATGAAAAGACCCGCGTCAACGATGAGCGCAAGCAGAAAGAGATGGACCTCTTCATCACCCGATTCCGGGCCAAGGCGAGACTGGGAAGTCTCGTCCAGTCGAGGGTTAAGAGCCTGGAAAAGATGGAGAAAAGAGACAAACTCCAGACCATCCGGACCCTCGAATTCTCTTTCGCCGAGAAGCCCTTTCACCATAAGTACGCCCTGAGTGCTGATGGCCTGTCATTCGGCTACGACCCCGGGAAGTCCCTCATCAAGGACTTCACGATGACCATCGGGGCGCGGGACCGGGTCTTCGTCGTGGGCAAGAACGGCAAGGGAAAGACGACCCTGCTTAAGCTTCTGGCGGGGGCTCTCAGGCCCGGTGAGGGGGAGGTCATGTCGCCCCAGTCAGTAGCCATGGGATACTTCGAGCAGACGAACGTTTCGAGCCTCGTCGATTCGAATACGGTTCTTGACGAGGTCGCTTCCGCCGGCGTCAACGAGGACCCTAAAGTTTCCAGGCTCATCGCCGGGGCCATGATGTTCGAGGGAGATGACGCGCTTAAGCCCGTTCGTATCCTCTCGGGGGGGGAGAAGAGCCGGCTCATGCTGGGAAAGCTCATTGCTACTCCGGTCAACCTGCTCCTCCTCGACGAGCCGACGAACCACCTCGACCTGGAGTCGAGCGATGCGCTCCTCGCGGCCCTCGATGATTTCGACGGGGCGGTGATCATGGTCACGCATAACGAGAGGTTCCTCCATGCCCTGGCTGAGAGGCTGGTCGTCTTCCAGAACGGCGGGCTCCTCATCTATGAGGGAGACTATCAGCGGTTCCTGGACAAGATCGGCTGGAAAGATGAGGAGGAGCGCCCCCGGGGAAAGGGGACCATCGAAGCAGAGGATACAAAGGAAGCCCCGCCCAGGGAAAAGATGAATCCCCGGGAGTTCCGGAAGCTCCGTTCCGAGCTCATCGCGGAACGGTCCAGGATCCTTCGGCCGCTCGAAAAGAAAATTCAGGATAAAGAGAAGGCCGTCGAGCGTCTGGACGCCGAGCTCCAGAGGTTGAACGCGGCCGTCGTGGAGGCTTCGGGAATGAAGGACGGGTTTCGCGTCGTGGCGCTCTCGAAGTCCATGCACCAGGCCAAGACCGACATCGACATTCTTCTCGAGGACCTCGAGAAGCTGACCGGAGAGCACGAGGTGAAGAAAGCGGAGTATGAGACCCGGCTCGCCGGGCTCGGGGGCGAAGGGGAAGGCCCTTCGGAAGGCTCCTGAGGGCCCGGATCGTTTGACTTGGGTTCATCCCTTTGGTATAAGCGGAAAGGTAATGTTCCATGTCTGAGAAACGGCCGGCCTTGGTCCTCCTCATAGGCCTGGCTTTCGCGTTTTTCCCTGTTTCGTGCTCACGCAGCTCGGCACCTCACGAGATTATCGTGGCCGGGTCCACCAGCGTCCAGCCTTTTGCGGACAGATGGGCGGAGGCTTTTATCAAGAGCCGGCCGGGCTGTTTCGTCAATGTCCAGGGAGGCGGCTCCAGCGCCGGCATCCAAGCCGCCAAGTCCGGGGCGGCGGATATCGGCACCTCTTCCCGGGAGTTGAAAGCCGATGAAAAGGACCTGAAGGAGATCGTCGTCGCCCGGGACGGATTGGCGATCATTGTTCATCCGGCCAATCCCTTTCGCGGGCTCAGCTTGGCCGAGGTCAAACAGGTCTTCACCGGCGAGATCCCGAGCTGGAAGTTCCTGAAGGGACCGGATAAGGCCATTACGGTCGTGACCCGGGAAGAGGGATCCGGAACACGCGGTGCATTCCAAGAGCTGGTCATGGGCAAGTCGAGGATCTCTCGGGGAGCGATCGTCGAGGACTCGAACGGAACGGTCCGGGAGATCGTGGCCGGCGACCCCAATGCCATCGGATACATTTCTCTCGGCCTGGTGAATGAAAGGATCCGGGCCCTCGTTTTGGACGGGGCCGAGCCCTCAGAAGCGACGATCCTCGATGGCCGCTACAAGCTCGTCCGGCCCTTCCTCTTCGTCTCGAAAGGCGAGCTCAAGGGCTTGGCCGGGGACTTCGTTGAGTTCGTTCTTTCTCGCGAGGGACAGGACATGATCCGGAAGGAGGGGCTTCTCGCCGCCCGGTGACTGCCCTTCGCAGCAGTTGAAGGCAGGGGCCTCGAAATGAGAACTCGATGAATAAGTTGGAAAGGAACGAGAGGCTGGTCCGGCTGGCCCTGCTCGCCATCGCCTTCTCGGCCGTCTCGGTCCTGGCGGTCATCACCGCCTTCATCTTCACGGAAGGCGTCCCGATCATGTTCAAGTACGGTTTCAAGAGCTTCCTGGGCGGGACGAATTGGTATCCCTCCGAAAAAAGCTTCGGGCTCCTGCCCATGATCGTCGGTTCCCTGATGGTCACTTTGGGCGCGCTCGTCATCGGGGTGCCGCTGGGCTTGTCCTGCGCTGTCTTCCTGACCGAGTTCTCGTCAAAAAGACTGCGACGGATTATCAAGCCCGTTATCGAGCTTCTTGCGGGGATCCCTTCTGTCGTCTATGGGTTCATGGGCGTCGTCCTCCTCGTCCCCTTCATCCGACGGACCTTCGGGGGGCCCGGGCTCTCGGTCCTCGCCGGGGCCGTCATCTTGGGGATCATGATCCTGCCCACGATCATCAGCATCACCATAGATTCCCTTCTTGCCGTCCCGCCCGCCTACAGGGAAGGCTCCATCGCCCTGGGGGCCACCCGCTGGCAAACGACAAAGATGGTTCTTTTCCCGGCCGCGAGGTCAGGCATCGTCGCCAGCATCATCCTCGGCATGGGACGGGCCGTCGGCGAAACCATGGCTGTGATCATGGTGGCGGGGAACGCCGTGGCCGTGCCCGGGTCCCTCCTCGCGCCTGTCCGGACATTGACATCCAACATTGCTCTGGAGATGGGCTATGCGAGCGGCGAACACCGCCAGGCCTTGTTTGCCACAGGCGTTATTCTCTTCGTCATCATCATGGTCCTGAATACGATCGCCAATGTGACGTCTTCGAGGAAAAAGGTCTGACCCATGCGCCTGGACCCGAAAATCGAACAGGGCCTGGTCAAGACTGCGCTCCAAGTCATGACAGCGGCCACGGTCTTCATCCTTCTTTTCATCATCGTTTTCATCCTCAGGAAAGGAATTCCCGTTCTCGGCCTTTCTTTCCTGACCCGGAACCCCGTGGACATGGGTCGGGGAGGGGGGATCTTTTCCACGATCGTCGGGACGCTTGTCCTGACCCTCGTCGCCGTCCTCATCGCGGCCCCCCTCGGCGTGGGTACGGCCATTTTCCTCACGGAATACACCTGGGAGAACCGGGTCACCCGGATCATCCGCTTCGGGGCGGATTGCCTGGCCGGGATCCCGTCTATCATTTTCGGCCTTTTCGGCTTCATTCTCTTCGTGACAAAGCTCGGGTTCGGCTGGTCCATCTTGAGCGGCGGCCTGACCCTGGCCTTCATGATCCTGCCGACGATCATCCGGACAAGCGAAGAAGCCATTAAGAGCGTCCCGGTCTCTTACCGCCAGGTGAGCTTTTCCCTCGGCAGCACCCGATGGCAGATGGTCACCCGCGTCGTCCTGCCGGCGGCCCTGCCGGGCATCGTCACCGGCATCATTCTGAGCATCGGCCGGAGCATCGGTGAGACGGCCGCGGTCATTTTCACGGCCGGCAGCGCCCTTCACATCCCCACGTCGATCTTCTCATCTTCCAGGACCATGGCCGTCCATTTTTACATTCTGGCCAGGGAAGGAATCTCCATGTCCAACGCTTACGGGACGGCCGCGATCCTGGTCATCTCCGTCCTGATCATCAACCTCCTCACATATTACCTTATGGAAAAGTTCATCAGGAAATACTCATGACGACAGCCATCCGGGTCAAGGGGTTCAGCCACTTCTTTGGAAGCGCGCAGACCCTGAAGGGGATCAACCTCGATGTCCTCAAGAACGAGATCCTGGGGGTCATCGGCCCGGCCGGCAGCGGAAAATCGACCTTTCTCGGCGCGCTCAACCGGATGAACGACCTCATCCGCAGGTCACGGACGGAGGGCGTGATCGAGATCGATGGAAAGAACATTTATGACCCGGACGTCAACGTGGCCGAACTCAGACGGAAACTGGGCATGGTCTTTGCAACCCCCGTGCCCCTGCCTCGATCGATATTCGAGAACGTCGTTTTCGGGACGCGGCTCTCCGGGTCCAGCGGCCGGGCCCGGTTGGCCGAGCTCGTTCAGAATTGCCTGGAGAGGACGACACTCTGGGAGGAGGTCAAGGACCGCTTGGACGCTTCCGCCCTCAAGCTCTCAGGAGGCCAGCAGCAGCGGCTCTGCATTGCCAGGGTCCTGGCCCTCAGGCCCGAGTTCATTCTCCTCGACGAACCCTGCTCGGGGCTTGACCCTATCTCAACGGCGAAAATCGAGGATTCCCTGCGCTTGTTGAAACGAGACTTCACGATCATTCTCGTCACCAACAACACGAAGCAGGCCGCCCGGGTCGCCGACAGGACCGCTTTTTTCCTCAATGGCGAACTCATCGAGGTGGGGCCGACGGACAAGATCTTCACCGCTCCCGACGACCGGAGGACCGATGATTACCTGCGCGGGAGGTTCGGGTAAAAGACAGCCATGAAAATCATCGAAGTCCGCGACCTGTCACTTTTCTATGGGGAATTCCAGGCCCTTAGAAGCATCCATCTGAACATCGAAGCGAAGCGGATCACGGCCCTTATCGGGCCCTCCGGCTGCGGGAAGTCGACATTCCTCAGGACGCTCGACCGCATGAACGACCTCATCGAGGGCGTCAAGATCTCCGGCAAGGTCATCATCGACGGAGTGGACATCTACCGGCCCGGAACGGATCTCCTGGCCCTGCGCAAGAAGGTCGGCATGGTTTTTCAGCGCCCCAACCCGTTCCCGTTGAGCATCTATGACAACGTCACTTATGGGCTTAAGGTGCACGGCATCACGGACAAATCGGTCGTCCAGGCGGGGCTGGAACGCAGCCTCGAAGCGGTCCACCTCTGGACGGAACTCAAGGATAGGCTCTGGACCAACGCCCTGGCGCTTTCCGGGGAGCAGCAGCAGAGGCTCTGCATCGCCCGGGTGCTGGCCGTGGAGCCGGAGATCCTCCTTATGGACGAGCCCTGTTCGGCCCTCGATCCGATCGCAACATCCAGGATCGAGGAACTCATGTACGAACTCGAAAAAAACTATACGATCGTCATTGTCACCCACAACATGCAGCAGGCGGCCCGCGTCTCGGGCTTTACAGGCTATTTCCTCCTGGGGGATCTCATCGAGTTCGATGAGACGGACCGGATCTTCACCAATCCGTCGGATCCGCGCACGGAGGATTATATCACGGGCCGGTTCGGCTAAAAAGGAGTGTGTCATGGACGATACGAAGAAGGTCATCCGGATAGGAGTAGGCATCATTCTGTTGCTGGCGGTCGCGGCGGGGATCTATTACCTCATCAGCCATAATGCGGAGAAGCCCGTCGAGGAAAAACCGCTCCAGGTTTCCTCGCCCCCGGCGACGGGAAGCACGGCCG
>Ga0315291_10011827_pt1 | contig 10621 bp, 6 predicted proteins | sample YL17G12_20_MG_FD_203070 | JGI IMG/M metagenome (GOLD analysis project Ga0315291, IMG submission 203070) | Sediment microbial communities from Yellowstone Lake, YNP, Wyoming, USA - YL17G12_20 | ecosystem: Environmental > Aquatic > Freshwater > Lake > Sediment | place: USA: Wyoming | collected... | reverse complement strand
TTTGTGTCTTCGTGGTTTCTCTGAACCCACACCACTGCACTGCAATTTTCATTCCACATATATAACGCAAAAAAGCACCTTTCGGTGCCTTTTTCGCGGGTGGTTTCATGCCCATTAGGTTTGGCTGTCATCACTTGGCAATGTTGCCCAATTGCACCCGATAGATGCGCTGGTTGTCCGTCACGTCATCCTCACCGGCCACGGGGAAGGCGCGCACCTTTAGCCAGTACTCCGACCGGACGGGAATGTCCGACAGCCCAATCAGCCGCACGATCTTCACTTCGCCAGGCGACAGGGTCTCAATCGTAGCCGTCCTGGACAACGCAGGAGTCAGATCGCGGTTATCAGCGCGCAGTTCCACGCGCACGGTGACGCCGCGTTCCGTCTCCCGCCCTGTGTTCTCCACCGCAACGAGAAGAGAGACATTCTTCAGGTCGGCAAATGCCTTGACGGTCTCCAGCGGCGGGTCAAAGTCAATGGCAAGGACGGTCAGATCGTGGGCAGAAAGAAGGCTGGAAGCCTCCGGCGCGAGCGCGTTTGAAGCATCCAGCGGACGGTTCTCAATCTGAACTTGTGAACAGCCAGCCAGGGCACCCATCAGGAGCAGTGAGAGCAGAGCCACCAACGGCAGGCGGCGTAACCTCCCATCTCCCATCACTTCCTCCTCAGTTTTGAATGCTCTCGGTCTCCAGAGAGCAAAAGAGACAAGATGTAAATCTTGTCACAATCCTATCTTAGCCGAATATCCCCCTTTTGTCAAGTCAATGCAAGGCGGGGCAGCCATGGTCAGCGGATTGTCAAGGCTGCATGTCGCGCCAGTATGTCCTTGATCTCCCCCGGCATCCGTGAAACATCCCAGCGCCACCGCCCGAAGCCGCCATGCGCGTTCACGGCCTGTATCCACTCGTCCAGGTAGCGGCGCTTGACCCTGTCCTGATCCGTGTCCTGACCTTTGGTTTCCAGTACCAGCATGTCGCCGCTCGCGAGACGAATCAGAAAATCAGGCCGATACTTGCGAACTACGCCACGATAGACGTACAGTACTTCAAATCCAAGATGGTCGTTCTTGACCCACGCCGCCACTGCTGGATTGTGTTCCAACTCAAACTCGTCTGACGCTTCCCACGCGCTGTCATAGACGCAGAAATTGATGTGCGAGCGTCGCGTCCTTTCGCAGGGCTTGCCAGTGTACCATGTCCCCATGTCGGCAGTAGAGACAATCGGGCGGTCGCGGTCGAAAACCGGTTCTAGCTTCTCGGTGTTCTCCAATCGGATTGCGTCCCAGATGTGTTGCACCACCTTGGTCATGTTCAGCGTGACGATCAGACGGCGCCGCAACTCATCCTGGTAGAACAATGGCGGGGTGATGTAGATCTTGTCGGAGCGGATAAACTGCTCCACCAAACGGACCAACTGGGCAAGTAGAGCGTCTTTGCTGCCTTTCCAGTCGTGCAACATCTGACCGTACACGTCGCGGGCGGCCTCAAAGATGATGCGCTGGGTGCGGAACTCTCGCGCCAGCCGTTCCAGGTCAATGGCGGCGATTTTCGTTACGTCGGGCCTGCCTTCCACGATTGGCGCCAGTTCCGCCACCTGCGCGGTCTGAGCGGCGCGCAGTTCCAGCTGCGTGACCCGCGGCCAATCCAGCGAAAGTGTTGGCCGATACACGTGGTCAATGCGAATGATATTGGGCCAGCGGATCTCGTACTGCGCCTTGGCAGGGTCCGGGTGGATGGGTGTCTTGGGCGGTGGCGGAGGAGGCGGCGGCCCATCAACGGCCTCGTGCGGCAAGAAGGTGAATGGCACGCCGAATATGTTGACGTACTCAGGCTCGAACAGTCCTGTGTGCTTGTCGACCTCGTAGGATGTGCGCCGCAGACCGCGTCCAACCACCTGCTCGCACAGGAGCTGGCTTGAAAAGGCGCGTAGTCCCATGATGTGCGTTACGGTCTTGGCGTCCCATCCCTCGGAGAGCATGCCCACCGAGATCACGTTCTGAATCTTCTCCCCTGGCTGGCCTGTCTTACCTACCGTATCCACCATCAGCCGGAGCATCTCAGCGCGTTCGCTCCTGGTCAGTTTGCGCGTTGGCTCTGCAGGTTCTTCTTCGTCCCCACCTTCGCCTGGCTCAAGAGCGGCAAGCGGCTCCTCATGCTCCTCGGCTTCTTTGAGTACTTTAGAATCAATGTGAAGGATGCGCTCCGCGTCGCACAGTTCGTCAATGTGCACTCGCTTGTGGTCAAAGCCATACTTGACCCGCGCCGCAGTCTCGGTACGGTTGCCCACAGTGATCATCACAGGCGGGGTGGGCAGGCCCGCCCTTTCCCACGCGCGCGCCGTCTCGCGCCAGTCATAGCCCAGCAGGTAGTAGGCGTTCGTTACCAGGTCGGGCAGCGGCTCGTGCGGCTCGGCGCGGCGGCTCAGGTCGTCCTTGACTTCAGGGTCGTTGTAAATGTGGTACAGCCGCGACTTGTAGGTTTTGGCGTCGGGTACGGCATCGTCGCGCACCACCACGCGCGGGGTTTTGACCAGGCCCGATTCTATGGCGTCATTAAGCCCGAAGTCGCTGACGATCCAGCCGAAAAGCGCTTCCTCCGTGGTCTTCTGGCCCGAAGGGGAGAAGGGCGTGGCAGAGAAGTCGTAGCAGGACAGAATGCCCCGCGTGGAGTGGATACGGTCGAGCCCACCAATCCAGACCGTTGCTTCCTCTGCACTGTCCCTCAGGTCGCGCATCCGCAGGTACTTGCCCAGGGCCTCCACGTTGACCCGCCAGGCGTGGTGCGCTTCGTCATTGATCACCAGCAGATTCCGGGCGTTCGCCATCTCGCCCAGCACCTCGCGGGTGTAGGCTTCGTCGCTCTTGACGCCGCGCTTGTCCACGCTGCGCTTGCGGGCCATTTGCTCCTCGCTCTCCCAATTGAGCACGTGCCAGTTTCGGATGAGGACGCGGCCCAGACGCAGTTTCTCCATCAATGCTGACGGCACGATGCGGAACGCTTCGTAGTAGTTGCCGGGCGCGGACGGCCCCAGCACTGCCAGTCGGCTCTTGACGGTCAGCCCCGGCGCGATGACCAGCACGTTCTTGGCAAAGCGGGAATCTTGTGGGTACGCGACTTTGTTCAGGATGTGCCAGGCGATAGCCATCGCCATCACGAGCGTTTTGCCGGAACCCGTCGCCATCTTGCAGCACAGCCGTCGGAAAAGGCCGCCATCGGAGGGAATGTCAATCCCCACCCTGTCTGTGGCGGGCGCTTCCGTCAACCAGATGATCGTCTCCACCGCCTCCAACTGGCAGAAGAAGAACCGCCGCGCCTCGTACTCTTCTGGGTCCGTCCAGTGCTCCAGCAGTCGCCGCGTCATGCCTGTGATGCCGGGGTAGCCCGCTTCGCGCCATGCCTTGACGCGCGGGCGAATCTGGTTGGGCAGCGGAATCGGGATGAAGATGCCCGGGTCGTCGAAGGCTTTGGAGGTCTCAGACGCGACCACGTACCCCGCCGGGCGACGCCCTTCCGCGAGCGAAAACAAGCGCGTCTCGCGATCGTAGTGCCAATGGCGCTGCGGCTCCTCGTAGGGCGAGTTGATGATCAGCCGGTCAATTCCTGTCATGTAGTTCTCCAAGTCGTATTACACAGCGCTGGAGACTGTGCGCCCTTTGGAGCGCGACATCAATATTCCAGTACTGTGCAACAAACTTTTCGAGCACAACGTTGTAGCCGGGCCCTACAGCTGACGAGACATTGGGCTGTGGTAGCATCGCGTCACGCAGCTCCCTTTTCCGTGAGCGGCGTGCCAGGTTGACAAGCGTCTGCTTAGGGTCGTCCAGGTTTTCAGGATTTCGGGGGATCAAGGCCGCAGATACTCCGAGGAAGCGAGCCATGCCCTCACGGTCGGCTAAGAACCAGCTTTCTATCTCGCGTACAACTGTGCGCAGCAGCATCTTGTTACATCGATCTGGCAGCCAGGCCGCCGGAACCTCCGGTGGACAGTTCAGACCCGTATCCATAAAGTCTACGAGCATGAGAATGGGGTTGCCATATCGGGCGCGCACGTTGAAACCGGCCGCTTTATCGCGCAAATATCGCCACCCTTTCTTGCCATACGCAGCGCCAAACTGATGCCGGCAGTAGTCAATCAGCCGGGCGGCTACTGCCTCATCCAGTGTCCCTTCGATCAGTGCATCTACGATCATGGCTCAAACCCGAAGGCTAATTGGCGGATATTTTCCGGGGCAGCCCTGGGCATCAGTACATCGGCAGCTGTTAGCCCGGCCGCCATCGCCTTGCGGTCGGCTTCGTCGGGAGCGAGCAGCAATGTCCCGTTGGGGCTTGGTTCCAGACGCAGGACTTCTTCGGGACCAATCCCCTCGTCCCTGAGCATTTCCTCGGAGTGAGTGGAGACAATGAATTGGCGTAGCTCTTTGCGGCTGCGATTGATGCGATGGAACACGGTCGGCAAACGACGCACTACCTCGGGATGCAACGACATTTCTGGCTCTTCCAGCAGGAGCGGGCCGGAACCCTCGTACACGGTCCACAGAAGGCCCAACAGGCGTAGCGTCCCATCTGAGAACTGGCTTTCATTCTGCCGGGCATCATGGGGACGCCAATGGGAATAGCTGCCGATGAGATGCGGCACCCCGGAATCGTCCAGTACCACCTGCAACTCGGTCAACTGGGGCACTGCGCTTTGCAGCGCTTTGGTAATCTTTGTCAGGCGTGAGTCTCGCGTTTGGGGTTTCGTTTTCCACAAGCGTAGCAAGAAATCTCTACCGTAGGGATCGTTCTGTACCGGCAACGGGGAGAAGCCACGCGGATCGCGCACTACTTGGGGCAGCAGGTTTTGGTAGTAGATCGACTTGAAGAAATCAGCCACCGCGCGGAACGGCTGGTTCTCCGAGACTTGTTCCAGGGCGGTCTGCGTTAGACGCAACGGATCCTGTCCATCATCCCCTGTGGGGCGACGCAGCAACTCTTCTTCTTGCTTATAGACGACCTCCTCGCGCACGACCGGGCGCTGAGCATAGTCCTGGTTAACAGACAGGCGATAGCGCCAATCGCCGTTCCCGCCGTCTGCCAACGCCACCTCGATGTCAATGCTGCTGTAGCGTGTGGCTGCCAGGCAGCGGATAGCAGACACACCACCGCGGGCGCCCACGGCTCTTTCCAGCCCGTTGTTCGCCACGTCTCGCAAGAAGCGCAAGACGTCGAGCAGGTTGGACTTGCCCGCGGCGTTCGGTCCGATCAGGAACACGCGCAGTCCCAGAGCTGCCTCGGCGTTCTTGAAATTCTTCCAGTTCCTGAGCTTGATATGACTGATGTACATGGTTACTCCTCTACAATCTTTGCCCGCTCATACTCTCGCGGCCTGCCACACTTGCGGGCAAGTGAACTCACCCTACCTCTAGCACCTTCAGGCTCTCAATCCCGCGGTCATCCACAATCTTGACGGCAACGCGCTTGTGCTTGCCAGCCCCAAATGGCAGCGAGACCGTGCCTCGGTAGGCTTCAATCAGATCGGGGTCTATGTCGGCCTTGAGGTTCTTCGCCAGCCGCGCCCAACCTTCGTTTTCGCCCGCCATTGGGAAGAAGACCTGCCGCGGGAACAGGCTGCGACCGTCGTAGTCTGTGTCAAGCATCCACACGGCGATCTTGTCCGAAGAGCCGGACTCAATGTTGCCGGTCTTGGTGTTGTAGTAGTCAAAGCCGTGCACCGAGACTCGGTACTTGCCCTTGTCCTCGCCTGTGGCTACGCGCTCCACCTGCACGTCCGGCTGGCCGATTAGCCAGAACGACTCGTTGCTGGCGCGCTTCTTCTTCAGGTCATGTGTCAGCAGGTCGTCGTCGATCTTCGCCCTGAGCAGCGTAACGCCAGGCCAGTTGGTTTCGTCAATATCCCTGGCGGCTTCTGGGTCGAACTGGAAGGCGGCGAAGACGATTAGTCTTGGCCGGGGCACCAGGGTTTGGGCTTCCTCGATGGCGTGGGCTACCTGGCGCTGTTCCAGCGGGGCGTGTTCCGGGCCGAAAGAAACGACGATGCGCTGTGGGCTGTAGGCCGGGCCGGTCTCCCGCACGGAATCCGCGCCCTCTGCGCTGGGGCGGGTTTCGCCGTCGGCGTGCAAATAGCGGCAGCCGGGCAGTGGCTCCAATCGGGCGAAGCGGATGTACTGGCCGTTCTTGCCGCGGATGCCGGTCTTCAGCAGTTCATCGCGCCATTCGGCCTGGCGCAGCGTTTCGCCGGAGCGGGCCACGGAGGCGTCGCCGGCGGGCTGATCTCCGGCCATGATTTCGTCCACCGACCTGACCGACGGGGCGGGGACGGCCTCCACTGTGAACGGCCCCGTAACGCGCGTGACCTTGCGGTCCACATACGGCTTGTCGTAGAGCGTTTCCTGCCCGGGCGGCTCGCTGTTGGCGATGCTCCCCATGGTAATATGCGGCACAGTCTTGCACTTGATCCCGCTGCCCACGCCCTCGTCGGGGCGCGCCAGTTCGTAGTAGTCGTAGACCGTCGTCATCAGCCGCTGCTTGGCGAGCGTGATCGCTACCCGCGACGTATCGCAGGTGATCCACCGCCGACCCCATTGCTCAGCCACATACGCTGTGGTCCCAGAGCCGCATGTGGGGTCAAGAACCAGATCGCCGGGGTCGGTGGTCATCAGAAGGCAGCGTTCCACCGCCTTTGGGTTCGTTTGAACTGCATACACCTTTCCCTCGGTGAATCCACCCGCCGTGTCAAACCACATGTTCGACAGTTGTGAGAACGGCGCATCGTCGTAGTATAGCTTATAGTAAACGCGGTCACCAAGCCTGAAGATCCTATTCGCCTTGAGAAGATTCTGCATTCCATCCTGTGTGGTCTTCCATCCCTTACTCTTGGCAGGATAGTATGTTTCCCCCTGGAATTCAACAGGGAAGTCGGTAGTCTTTCCCCCACCAGTGGCAGATAGGTCAAGTCGACGAAATACCCTTGCCTTCTTCACTGTTTCTCCGAGATCCTGTCGCTCCTCGGGAGTCAAGCGGCGATATCTATCGGTTCCTGCGTCGACAAAGACAAACTCGTTGTCATCATCCATGTCGCGCTGTAGCCACAGTTGCCTGTACTTGAATCGGGCTTTGTCTTTCGCATATAGAATCAAGTAGTCAGCTATATTGGCGAGATGCTTCGTGGTGAGCGGGATTTTCGTTTTGAAGGAGATTTCTGTTACGAAGTTGTCTACCCCGAACGTTTCGTCCAGGAGACTGCGCACAAAGTGCAGGTTCTCGTCGCTAATCTGCACAAACACGCTGCCGGATTCGGTCAGCAGTTCGCGGGCCAGTAGCAGGCGGTCGCGCAGGTAAGCCAGGTAGGAGTGGATGCCTAGTTCCCAGGTGTCGCGGAAGGCGCGGATCTGCTCCGGTTCGGCGGTCAGGTCTTCGTCCTTGCCGTCCTTCACGTCGCGCTTGTTCACAAAGGGCTGGAAGTTGGAGCCGTACTTGATGCCGTAGGGCGGGTCAAAATAGACCATCTGCACCTTGCCCGCCATCCCCTCTTTCTCCAGCAACGAGTTCATGACCAGCAGCGAGTCGCCTGCTATGAAGCGGTTGGACCAGCCGTGCGGGTGCTTGTAGAACTCAATCGCTTGGCGGATGGGCGGGTTCTCTTCCGGTGACTGAAACATGGAGAGCTGCAGCAGCGCAGTGGGGTCGGGCTGGCGCCGGACGGCCTCAATGATGGTGCGCGGGTCAATTCGCTCGTGGACGTGCAGGGACACCGTGGGAACCTCAAACGAGGTGTGCTCGGCTTTGCCCGCCCAGACGAGTTGGGGGTCCAGGTGAGGGTCATAGGCATAAGTTTGCGCAGCCGCGTCCGGGTCGGTGTCCGGCGTTACCAGTCCCGCAGGCGGGTTATTCAGACGCTCCTGTCCCGTGTGCTGGTATGCTTCAATCGAGCGTCCTGTCTTGGCGGACTTCTTGCGAGCCATTTCTCAAGCCACCTCCTCGCACCAATCCTGGTATTTGCGTGCGAAGGTACTGTAGCATGAGCGCACAGGACTGTCAAGCAGCACGGTGAGCCCGGCAGGGCTGCTGCAAAGTCGTCTGGCCCCCTCCTTGCACTTTACAGAAGCAGGACGCCGCGCTATACTGGGCACGAATCAGGGAGTGCCCGCCTACGGCTTACTGGAGATGGAGATGACCCGGCCGCGAGTCCTGTTTGTCTTGCTCACCACCGTCGCCCTGCTTTCGGCGTGCAGGGGCGGCCCTGCGGCCACGCCCACCGCGCCGCCACCGGCAACGGGCGAACCAGCCGATATCGCGACCGCTTATCTCGACGCATGGGCGCAGGCCCGCTACGGCGAGATGTACGGCCTGCTGACATCGGCGGACCGGGCCGCGCGCTCCGAGGCCGACTTCGCCGCGTTCTACGGGGACATCGCCGCTGGCGCGAAACTGACCTCCGCCAGCGCGCAGCTGGTTTCGCTGCTGGCCGAGGGGAATCAGGCGCGGGGGCGCTTCCGCGTGACGCTCACCAGCCAGGCCGTGGGCGAGTTTGAGCGCGAGTGTCCCATCACTTTGGCGCTGGAGAATAGCGAGTGGCGTGTCCAATGGTCGCCCAAACTCGTCCTCCCAGAGTTGGAAGAGGGTGACATCCTGCAAATTCTGTATCAATCCTCGGTGCGCGGGAACATCTACGACGGGGCGGGGCATGCCCTGGCCGCTCAGGGAACCTACGTCACAGTGGGCGTGGTTCCGGCGCTGATCCAGGACGAGCGGCTCATGCTGGCGGCCCTCAGCCGCATCCTGGGCATGGCCCCCGACGCCATCCAGGAGAAGTACCAGAACGCTCCCCGCGCCGACTGGTTCATGCCGGTGGCTGACATCACCCCGGAGCAGAACCAGGCTCACTACGACGAACTGAGCAGCCTGCCGGGGGTGTCGCTCAAGGAGAAGGCGCGCCGCGACTATGCCGACGGATCGCTGGCCGCCCACGTTCTGGGCTATCTGGGCGAAATCAGCGAGGCCGAACTGAAGACGTGGCACGCGAAGGGCTACCAGAGCGGCGACTTGATCGGCAGGAGCGGGCTGGAAGCCTGGGCCGAGCCATACCTGGCCGGGCAGCGGGGCATGCAGCTGGTCATCGTCTCCGAGGCGGGACAGGTGCGCTCCGTGCTGGCCGAGCGGCCTGCTGTCCACTCGCGCAACGTCGTCGTGACGCTGAACACCGAATTGCAGAAGGCCGCGACCGAGGCCCTGGGCGAGCGGCTGGGATCCATCGTGGCGCTGGACCCGCGGAATGGCGCGGTGCTAGCGATGGTCAGTTATCCCGCGTTCAATCCCAACGACTTCGCCACGGGCGTTTCGACAGAAGTCTGGAATGCACTGACCGCCGACACCCGCAACCCGATGCTGAACCGCGCAACCCAGGCTCTCTATCCGCCTGGCTCCATCTTCAAGGTGGTGACGATGGCGGCGGGGCTGGAGAAAGGCGGCTACGCCCCCGGCAGCCCCTTCACCTGCACGGGCGTCTGGACGGGGCTGGGCAGCGGCTGGACGAAGACCTGCTACAACAGGGCCGGGCATGGCAACCTCGACCTGGTGCGCGGGCTAACTCAATCGTGTGACGTGGTGTTCTACACCCTGGGAAAGTCGCTGTACGACGCCAACCCCCAGGCTCTGCCCGACATGGCGAAGGCGTTCGGGTTGGGCGCGCAGACCGGAATTGACCTGACGGGCGAGGCATCGGGGCTTGTCCCCGACGAGGCCTGGAAGAAGCAGGCCAGAAGCGAGGGCTGGTATCCGGGCGACAATGTGAACCTCGCCATCGGGCAGGGTGACCTGCTGGTGACGCCGCTCCAGATAGCAACGCTGTACGCGGCCATCGCCAACGGGGGGACGCTCTACCGCCCGCACTTGCTGGCGAAAGTTCCCGCCTGGGCCGAAGGAGAGCAGGACGTGGTCGCGCAGCCGGAGGTCATCGGGCGTCTGCCCGTTTCCGCCGAGAACCTGGGGGCCATCCAGCGCGGGCTGGAAGGCGTGACCCAGCAGCCCTACGGCACGTCGTGGCGCGTTTTCCAGGGGATGACGGTTTCGGTGGCGGGCAAGAGCGGCACGGCGGAGAACATCTTTGAACTGCCACACTCCTGGTGGGTGGGATACGCGCCCGCCGATAACTCGCAAATCGTGGTGGTGGCGGTGGTGGAAAACGTGGGTGAGGGGAGCAAATTCGCCGCGCCGGTGGTCCGGCAGGTGCTGGAAGCCTGGCTCGCGCTGCGATAGCAATAGAAGACTCTCACCGCAGAGCACACTGAGGGAGCGGAGAAAAAAGCAACCGCGAATAACGCGAATAAACGCGAATGATTCTTGAAAAACTATTCGCGTCCATTCGCGTTATTCGCGGTTAGTATTCTGTCCTGCGGTGAACTTGAGGAGGGCAATATGAGCAATACGGATTTGGCGTTCCATTACGTTTGCACGCTGGATGAGGCGCGGGAGATCGTCGCGCGGCAAGACCGCTTCTGGGTTTCCAACTGCGGCTGCCGCGAGGAGCGGGGACAATGCGACCGCTCGCGGATGGACCTGTGCCTGATGTTCCGGGACGATTTCCCGTCCGGCGGCACCGGCCTGCACGAAGCGACGCGCGGCGA
>Ga0315291_10011826_pt1 | contig 10621 bp, 9 predicted proteins | sample YL17G12_20_MG_FD_203070 | JGI IMG/M metagenome (GOLD analysis project Ga0315291, IMG submission 203070) | Sediment microbial communities from Yellowstone Lake, YNP, Wyoming, USA - YL17G12_20 | ecosystem: Environmental > Aquatic > Freshwater > Lake > Sediment | place: USA: Wyoming | collected... | reverse complement strand
ACTGCCGGAGGGGTGAGCACCGGAGTCCTCTCGACAAGCGAACCGAACTCGTCGTACAGCCTCACTGTGACTCCTCCGCTTACCACGGCTACTGTCAGCGCAATACTGGATGAACGAACGGCCGGCGCAGCCTCCAGAGATCTCGTGTCAAAGGTTCTGTCCTGCGGAACGCCTTTCATCCAAAAGAATGTCAACAGACAGAGCGCAGCGAAGACAATGTATTTCGCTTTTCTGCGCGATAGGGTCTTCGATTCTCCGGCTACTTTGTTTTGTGAAGCTCTCATCGTGGTGTCAGAAACTTTATGTCACGAGCCGCCATATGGGCTCGATATATTCCTCGGTAGATTTCTATGCTCAGATTGATTTCAGTGTTCAGCGTTTGCCCTCGTCTTGTTTGTCCTTTTCGCGTCGGCCTTTCCGTTCTTAGAGCCGCCGGCTTTATCAACGCCACCAGCGTCAGCACTGCCAGCTTTGTCAGGGCTTCCAGCGTCAGCGATCGAGAAGATTATTCTGCTCTTGAGGCCACACGCTATCATAACTCCCGGACCCGGAATGGTTCGTGACCACAGCATCACCTGAAATTTTCTTCCGGCCAGAGCGGTGTCACTTGGTATCTCTATGAAAACGTCGGATATGCCCATCTGTTCCGGTGCAAGAAGAAGAGAATCTGACTCGAGGCTCACCCAATCATTACTCGGTATTGGTTCGGCCCCCTGCCTCAACTCAACGGAATCCGGAACGAGCGCACAGATTCTCACCATGACTGTGTCTTCACCTCTGTTGACGACCGAAAGGGGAATATTCGCCAGTTTTTTCAGACTGTATTTTTCACCTCTTCCCAGCCCAGTTATTACGACTTCACCAAGGTTTGTGCTCAATCCTCCCGCCGTTACTGCTGACGCAATACAGAAAGCCAATGTGAGCGTAACAAGACTAAGGAAGCAATTCCTCATCCGGATTGTCCTTCTTGTGCTGTCTGGGGCCGTGGCGGCTTCCCGTCACGGCCCCGACAGGTTGTAGATTGATAGAAAACTAGGCAGCCGATGCTGTCACAGTAGCAACGATAGTCTGCTGGCTTGTGACAGTCGTAGCGCTCGGCGCCTCAAACTTGAACCAAAGATGTCTTTCGGCTGATGTCGGGACGGAGACACCCGTCTCGTTTCCGGCGAACTTCGTTGCAGAGCAAGAGATCGGAGTAATGCTTAGAGCGTGATCAGCGTAGACAAAACTTCCGCTGGCGGGCTGGACACTGTTGAAGATCGAGCTCAAGCAGTACTCTTCATTTCCTGGAGCAGCCTGGACTGCGGTCCAGCCACCGGGATTAGTGAGGTTGATCGAGTAGGTCTCTGCAACGTTGCCGGTGTTGGTGACAGTCGAGGAGACTGTCGAGACGGTCGCGCTTCCGGCCGTTACGACCCCGAAGTCAATGGGACCCGTAGTGCTTACGCTGAGATTCTGAATCATCACCGTCACAGAGATGTTGGTTGGATTAGCGGCCAGAGCAGCGTGAGAGAAAACCAGAGTCAGCACAAGACTGAGTCCGAGTAGAACGACGAACCTGCGAATTGTGAGCATTTTTGCACCCCCTTTCGTTTTGATCTTCTGTCATGTTTCAAACTCGTACCGTGCGCCAATCCTTCAGACGCGCACGATACGCTGTGACCCTCGAGGCCTCGCAAAAGTCCGGATTGTGGGGTCACGTTGTGATATTCGGCAATTCGCGGGGATCCTTTAGCTCTTTGTGACGATTGAACCGATGATTTTGCAGGTTATGGCCGCGGCACGAAAGTAAGGTGGCTGTTGGTGGGAGTTATTGAGAGGAAAGCCTTACGGTTAGAGTGCATCTACTGTGGTGGTGCGTCGCACGCCTTCGGGCTGGAAAAAGAGCAAAACGCCAAGAATCGGCTTTTGCGTATCGGTTCTTTGACCGGCTGTGTATGCGCTACTTCGGCCCGCTAGAAACGAGGGAAGAAGCTTCATCAAGCAAAGCTCGCTATGGCCTTTTCCTCATCTTGGAAGGTTTCGAAGATCAGGCTGAGCTTAGTGACCATTAGCAGGCTCTCGATCCTCTTTGTGACGCTTAGGAGCTTGAGTGTACCGCCAGCACTCTTGGTGCTTGTGAGTGCCGCTATGAGAATCCCGAGGCCCGTACTATTAACAAGATAGACCTTGCCCATGTCCACCAGGACTTTGGTCTTTCCTTCTGCGATTACTTGCTTGATCGTATCGTGAAAATGTTCGCCGTCGGTCCCTCCGGTCAGATCACCACTCAGACGTAGAATAGCCACATCGTTATTGACCTGCTTGTCGATCTTCACTTGCGCTACCTCCGGTATGAAGATTAAACTGGCATGCCTTGCCGGCGAGAACCTTCGGCATTCGCAAGGCATGCATTTGCAATAGCTACCACCGAGACATTCCAGTCAGGCCGAACCTAACGCTGAACCCGTGCACGCATCGCCAAGTCACAAACCAGGGGTCCAGCATTATCCCGCTATATTTTCTGCCGTCACATAAGAATCCAGCAAGTCGTCCCATTTGTCAAGAGAAATGGGCGTGTAGTTGGACATCTGAATTGTCACGCGACAGCGCAAAATGTGGAAATCTTAATGCTAAGGAACGGAGCGTACCATGCCGATTTAGAGAAATGAACGTACCTGTTCATAGTATGTCACTTGCATGTCAGGCGGCTTTCGCCCACGATGCATGAAAGGCAACAGCCGACATACCCTTGTAGGATTCGTGCCGAGAACAGGAACGGGAATAGGAATAGGAATAGGAACAGGAACGGGAACAGGGCTATCAACAAGAGTTCACCCTGCAATGAAGACTAGATGTATGGAGATTACGACGAAGGTTCTTCATCGACTTCGAGAAGAAACACGCGTTTCGCTCGGCCCGCCCGTTCAGGAAGAGCTCGTTCCTTCCCGGGAAACCGTCTCCGGGTTCACTCTAGTCGAGCTCACGATCGTTCTAGTCGTCATAGGGATATTGGCTGCCATCGCCATCCCGAACTACGTCCTGATGACGAGCAGGGCGAAGGAAGCAAAGGTCAAGGAGAATGCTCACTGCATACAGCTTGCCGTAGAGCTTTACGCAACTCAAAACGATGGCATCTACGCTGATGCCAACGATGGTTCCATTGTTGCCAACATCGTTCCTTTTCTACCCGGGCAGCAAAGACTCAAGAACTCGTTCAGCGGCAACAGGACAGAACCAGTAGCAGGTGCAGCCGCCAACGCGGGTGAGGTCGGCTACCAGGCAGTAGCTGGTGGGGGTGGTGTGAATGTGGGCTACACAATCACCGGCTTTGGCAGGACGCAACTAATCCTTACTCTTAACGGCGGCTTCTAGGGACAACCTCAATTTCAAAGAGTTTCGGCCACCACTTTCCCGTTACGAATAACCTTCCTTGTATCGAATCATAGGCAATGCCATTGAGAACATCAACGGACCGGGTTAAGTCATCGCGATCCAAGAGCCCTCCCAGTTCTATCCATCCCAGTACGCGACCCGTCTGAGGTGAGATTCTTGCTATACGGTTTGTCGGCCACACGTTTGCAAAAATCTCGCCGCGCACGTACTCCAGTTCATTAAGGCCACTGACCAGTCTATCTTTGTCCTTTACTTGAATCCGGCCCTTTTCTTCGAAAGTCTCGGGATCAAGGAAGTGAAGTATCGACGTGCCGTCGCTCATGATTAGACGCGATCTGTCGTGCGTGATGCCCCACCCCTCGGTTGGATACAGGAACCTACGCAGCAGCTTGAAGCTCGTTTTGTCGTATACAAAACCTACGTGTGACTGCCACGTAAGCTGAATGATCTTGTCTCCGTAAACCGTTATGCCTTCGCCAAAGTACTCCGGCGTAAGCCGGCTGATCTGAAGTGTTCTGCCAGTCTTGATGTCCACCTTGCGTAGCGTTGAGCCACCATAGTTACCGGTTCCCTCGTAAAGGAAACCGTTCGTGAAAACCAGTCCCTGCGTGAAGGCATCTCGCGCGTGTGGGTAGGTGTTTACAATTCTGTACGTGTAAATTGGAGTCGCGGCAACACGCTCCGACGCGCCGGAACCCGCAGGATCGGCGTTACGTACTGACAGATCCACGAAGCCGGACAAGCTTGAGGACAAGCCTGCGAAACCCCGGGGACCCGTGAGCGTTCCCTTGAGATTCACAAAACCGGACGACAGACCAGAAACGTCTCTTGATTGCGGAGAGCCGCAGCACGGGTAGGCCGGAACGATTGCTGTCATCGCAACTGAAAGGAAAAGGGAGACAATGGTGCCGAGCCGGGCAGCAGTGGCTAGGGCTGGCAAACACGAATGGCGCACAAATAGGTCCTGTCGTAATAGTGTCAGAGCAACACATCGCAAATTTTGGAAACGAATTAGAGTCATGATATCATAAATATGGGAAACCAAGGCAACTGATGCTGCGGTATGACATCTCAATTGTCGTAGTTCTTTGATACCCGGCCTGTCACTCCTTGTAACCTGTCTGATGCCCCGCGCTTGACACTCCAAACGTCGCTGTGGTAGCATCTCGACGGCTGACTTTGGTCACGCCCATTGCTTCGCAAGGGACTCTTCCCGCACGATTTTCTTGTTTTCTTGCGACATTTACCAGTTTGCGGAGGTGCGATCTTGAAAGAATACGATGTGGCCAAATTGAGAAACTTGGTATTTGTTGGACACGGAGGGGCAGGGAAGACCTCGCTCTGCGAGGCTCTTCTGTTCAGTGCTAAGGCCACTAAGAGGCTGGGCAAAGTTGATGACGGCACTTCTGTTCTCGATTATACGCCCGAGGAAGTTCAGCGAAAAATCACAATCTCGCTTTCTCTCGGACACCTGGACTGGAAGGATCATTTCTTCAATCTCATTGACACGCCTGGGTACGCCGATTTTGTAGGCGATGTGAAAGCGGGGCTTTCTGTTGCTGACAGCGCACTGGTCCTTCTGCGAGCGGCAGGCGGCGTCGAGGTCGGCACCATGAAAGTGTGGGACTTCATTGAAGAGTGCTTCCTCCCCGCCTTCGTGTGTGTGACCATGATGGATAAGGAACACGCAGATTTTTGGGAATGCCTGAGTGGTGCATCCGAGTCGTTTTCTAGAAGGGTGGTTCCGGTGATCTTGCCCATCGGAACGGGAGATACATTTACTGGGGTCGTGGACATTCTCTCTATGAAGGCTTATCTCTATGATGATCAGGGCCAATTCACGGAGCAACAAGAGATCCCCGCTGACATGAAAAAGCGAGCCGAAGAGGCGAGAGAGAAACTGGTAGATGGGATCGCGGAAGGTGATGATAGCCTTCTTGAGAAGTATCTCGAGAAGGGAGCGCTTGAGCCGAAAGAGATAGTGGAAGGGCTCCGCAAGAGTATTGCGAAAAGGACTATACTTCCGATAGCTGCTGTGTCGGGGCATAAGGGGATAGGAATTCCCCAGTTGCTGGACCTACTTGTTACCGTTCTTCCTTCACCCGCTGACAGGGATCCGATCAAAGGAACAGTTCCCGGGACCGACAAGCAGGTGGAGAGAAAGCCGCTCTTGAGCGAACCGCTTTGCGCGATGGTCTTCAAGACTATTTCGGAACCCCACGTGGGAGAGCTTTCTCTCATGAGGGTGTTCTCTGGCACACTGGAGGCTGGTTCCGAAGCCTTCAATTCAACAAAGAACAAGAGCGAGAAGATCGGCCAGCTCTTCAGGCTGCAGGGAAAGGAGCGGATGGACGTAGTTTCCCTCAAGCCAGGAGAGTTCGGTGCGGCAGTGAAGCTCAGGGACACTTCAACTGGAGACACGCTTTGTTCTTCTGCGAGCCCAATCCAGCTCGAACCCATGAAATTCCCTCAACCTGCGCTTTCCGAGGCTCTTAAACCAAGGGCAAAGGGTGACGAAGAGAAAATCGCTAACGGACTTTCGCGTCTCAAGGAAGAGGACCCGACGTTCACGGTTTTTGTTGACCCCGAACTCAAGCAGACTCTGCTAAACGGCATGGGAGAGCTGCACCTCGAGGTCATAGTGGGCAAACTGCGCGACCGCTTCGGCGTGGAGGTAGATATCGTCAAGCCCAAGATACCTTACAGGGAAACTATAAAGGGTAAGGCAGAAGTTCAGGGTAGACACAAGAAGCAATCTGGTGGCAGAGGTCAGTTCGGAGACGTTTGGATAAGGATCGAACCGAGAAAGAGGGGAGAAGGGTTCGAGTTCGTGAACAAAATCGTAGGAGGTTCCATACCGACGAAATACATTCCTGCGGTGCAGAAGGGAGTAGAGGAGGCGTGCAAAGAAGGAGTTCTCGCGGGTTACCAGCTCGTTGATTTCAGAGTCTATCTATTCGATGGTTCGTACCACACTGTGGATTCTTCTGACCTTGCCTTTAAGATCGCGGGTTCCATCGCTTTCAAGAAGGCGGTGACCGAGGCCAAACCAATTCTGCTCGAACCAATAATGGAAGTGGAGGTCACCGTACCAGATGACTGCATGGGTGACGTGATGGGCGACCTGAGCAGCAAGCGCGGTAGAATTCTCGGCATGGACTCTCACGGCAAGATGCAGCGCGTGAGGGCCCTTGTTCCACAGGCAGAGCTTTACAAGTACTCCACGAACTTGAGATCGTTGACACAGGGAAGAGCTTCCCACACTGCAAAATTCGCCTACTACGAAGAGCTTCCTCAAGAGATGAGTGAGAAGGTAATTGCTGAAGCGAAGCAAGAGAAGGAGTGAGGCGGTATGTCGGGTCATTCAAAATGGAGCACGATAAAAAGGAAGAAGGAAAAAGTTGATCAGCAGCGTGGTCGACTTTTCGGCAAGTGCATCAAAGAGATCACCGTTGCTGCTCGGCAAGGAGGCAGCGACATAAACGCTAATGCCCGCCTGAGAGCCGCTGTGCAGTTGGCCAAAAACTACAACATGCCGGCGGACAACATCGAAAGGGCCATAAAGAAGGGTACGGGAGAATTGCCAGGCGTGGCCTACGAGGAGATCTCCTACGAGGGCTACGGTCCACACGGCATAGCCATTCTGGCTGAGACCGTGACGGACAATAGGAATAGGACGACCTCCGAAATAAGACACATTTTCTCCAAGAACGGAGGTAACCTCGGCGAGGTCGGATGCGTTTCGTGGATGTTTGACCTCAGGGGACTCATTACTGTCGAAAGGAATTCGGTAGACGAGGACAAACTGATGAGCCTCGCGCTCGACGCGGGGGCAGAGGATTTCAATGATGAGTCGCCGGAGTACTACGAGATAACAACAGAGTCTTCCAAGCTTGACTCTGTGAGGGAAGCTCTCAAGAAAGCTGGCATTTCTCTAACTGGGGCTGAGCTTTCGCGCATCCCACAGTCAAGCATCACTGTCGGCGAGAAAGAGGCGGAGCAGATCCTCAAGCTAATGGAAGCGCTTGAAGAGCACGAGGACGTCCAGAAAGTCTTCGCAAATTTCGACATTCCTAATGAAATCATGGCGAAGCTTGGAAAATAGCGACCGACCCAAAGAATACACCGTGCTTGGGATCGATCCTGGAAGTCTTGTAACGGGCTACGGCTTGGTTCACAGGGTGCAGTCCGGACTCCAATGCGTCGATTTCGGCTGCGTGAAACTTTCTTCGACGCAATCCCTCACGCTCAGACTGGAACAGATTTACGACAGGCTCTCACAGATTGTGGCCGCATTCAAGCCCGACAGAATGGCCGTGGAAACCATATTTTACAGTCGAAGCGCAAGGTCAGCTCTTATCATGGGTCACGTGAGGGGGGTGGTACTCCTAGTCGCTGCAAAGGCAGGTCTTGAGGTTTTTGAATATACCCCCCTGGAAATAAAGCTGTCGGTTGTAGGTTCTGGCGCCGCCTCGAAGAGGCAAGTCCAGTTCATGGTCTCGAAGATGCTCTCAGTCTCCGGACGGCTGCCAATCGACGCATCGGATGCTCTGGCAGTGGCACTCTGCCACGTCAATAAGTGCGCAAGGGAACACTACGACCGCGCGTCTCGAGTCGGAGGCGTCTGGACGCAGGCCGCCCTGAATGCGAAGGCGGTGAAGAGTGTAAAGGGCATCAAGGGAGCCCCGGCTGTGAAGGGCGCCCCGGGTGTGAAGGGAGCATCATGATCTTGTGTCACAGGGCAGGTTTGTGACTGACACGGTTTTCTTGAACACAAGTGATAGGGACTGGGTGCGATGATATTTCGTCTCAAGGGTACGTTGGTAGAAAAGACTCCCACCAGAGTCGTGCTCGACGTGGGGGGCGTAGGCTACGGGGTCAACGTGCCGCTTTCAACATACGAAAGGATCGGTGACGTCGGCGGCTCCACAGAGCTACTCACACATTTACACGTCAGGGAAGATTCACTGGATCTGTACGGTTTTGCGACCCCGGAAGAAAAAGCACTTTTTGAGCTTCTCATCCTTGTTTCGGGAATAGGACCAAGACTTGCATTGGGTATACTTTCCGGGAGCGAAGTCCGCTCGTTTGCCGAAGCCGTTGCTACGGCAAACACCGCCATGCTGACCACGATTTCTGGCATCGGGAAGAAAATGGCGGAGAGAATTGTTGTTGAGTTGAAAGATAAAATTGCCGCCCTAGCGCATGCACGTGAGAAAATCGCCGCCGTGGGCGCCGAGTCTCCGCAATTCAACGACGCCATCCTGGCCCTTGTTTCTCTTGGTCTCACCAGGGCTTCGGCCGCAAAGGCTTTGAATAGGGTTGTCTCCGAGGCGGGAGTCGATCTCACCCTGGAAGAGATGGTACGACGCGCTCTCTCACTTGCGGGGGGGTAGGAGCGACGCCGGGGCGGTAGAGTGCCCGGAGTCTGCATCGACCCCACCGTCATGAGACCTGTTCCGCAAATTGAAGCTCCCACAGTCTCGAGTAGATGCCCCCGCTCTCTATGAGTTCTTCGTGCGTGCCTTCCTCTTTGATGCTTCCCTTGTGAAGTACGATTATTCTGTCGGCACTTCTTATCGTAGAAAGCCTGTGCGCGATCACTATGGAAGTTCTCCCAGAAAGAAGGGATTTCAAGGCTTCTCTTATTCTGCGCTCCGTCTCCGGGTCAACGCTGGACGTGGCCTCGTCAAGTATTAGAATAGTGGGCTCGTGAAGAAGTGCACGGGCAAAGGAGATCAACTGTCTCTGTCCCGCGGAGAGTGAGATCCCTCTTTCCCCCACCTCTTCGTTATATCCGTGGGGCAGCCTCGATATAAATTCGTCAGCCTGCACCTTGCGCGCTGCTTCAACGATTTGCCCTCTTGTAAGGTCGGTTTTTCCCAGCCCGAGATTCTCTTCTACCGTAGCAGAGAAAAGAAACACATCCTGCGGCACTATGGCTATGTTCTTCCTAAGCTCCTTCTCTGGAATCTTCCGAATATCAACACCGTCCACCCTGATCGATCCTTGCTGTAGCTCATAGAATCTGGACAGCAAACTCATAAGAGTGGTCTTGCCTGCACCGGTTGCCCCCACGATTGCCAGAGTTTCCCCTTCCTCCACAGTGAAAGAGACATTTTTCAATACTTCCTCTCCTCTGTCATACGAGAAAGTAACACCGTCGAATTCCACTTTTCCCTTCAGTCTATCGACATGAATTGGACACGCGGCGTCTTTGATCTCTGGCTCCGTATCGATGAGATTGAATATTCGCTCGGCAGAAGCCATGGCCGCCTGCATCGTGTTGTACTTTTCGCTCAAATCGCTGATGGGCCTAAAGAACCTTTGAGTATACTGAAGAAAGGCAACAAGGGCGCCGATGGTCAAGGCTCCGTGCATCACCCTTCCACCGCCATACCACACGATCAGTGCTATCGCTGCTGCTCCGATAAGCTCCATGACAGGGAAAAAGATAGAGTGATAGAGGACGGACTTGAGGTATGCCTCCAGGTGCGACGCATTCAGCCTGTCAAACTGCGCCATACTCCTCTGTTCGCGCACAAAAGCCTGAACAATCCTGATACCGCCCAGAGTTTCCTGCAGAAACGCGTTCAAGCGCGCGATGCGGGCCCTGACCATGCTGTAAGCTATTCTCACCTTCTTTCTGAACATCATGGTGCCCGTAAAGATAAAAGGTATGACAGTAAAGACAACCAGTGCCAGTCTCAAGTCCATTCCAACGAGGACAACGGCTATCCCGATCAAAGTAAAAATGTCCCCGAATATCGCGACCACACCGCTTGTGACGAGCTCGTTCAACACTTCAACGTCGTTTGTCACCCTTGTGAGGAGTCTTCCAACGGGATTCTTGTCGAAGAAGGAGATCGAAAGTCGTTGTAGATGCGAAAAGATCTCAGTTCTGAGGTCCGCCATGACCTGCTGGCCCGTCTTGTTCATCATGTAGACCTGCCAGTAGCGTAGCAGGAAGGCGACGATCAGGGAGAATACGTACAGAGCTGCGAGAAGCGGAAGCCCCCGTGAATCTCCCTTCGAGATATACTTGTCTATACCCACTTTCACGAGATACGGGCCGACCAGCTCCGATGCAGACACGAGGAGGAGAAGCAAAACCGACAGCGCCACCACGAGTTTGTATGGAGTAAGGTATTTTAGAAGCCTTCTTGCCAGCCGAGAGTCATAGGCTTTAAGCAGGATCTCTTCTTCTTCGTGTGTGCGCGGTGGCATACTCTGGTTATCCTCTCTT
>Ga0315291_10011824_pt1 | contig 10622 bp, 14 predicted proteins | sample YL17G12_20_MG_FD_203070 | JGI IMG/M metagenome (GOLD analysis project Ga0315291, IMG submission 203070) | Sediment microbial communities from Yellowstone Lake, YNP, Wyoming, USA - YL17G12_20 | ecosystem: Environmental > Aquatic > Freshwater > Lake > Sediment | place: USA: Wyoming | collected... | reverse complement strand
AAGGTGTTTTGGAGAGCATCCGAGAAGTCCTTCTTACCCCTCACCCTGACCCTCTCCCCTGCCTTCGCCGAAGCGGCTTCGCGCAGGCAGGCCCAAGGGGAGAGGGGAGATAACTTTTGACAATACGGCAACTAAAAAAAGGAGGAAGAAAAATGAATAATAAAGCGGCATATATACTGATGACGGCTGTTTTGCTGTTCGCTTTTGCGGGTCAGGCCGGGGCGTTCTGTGTTCATAATAAGTCTGACAGGACAATGGGTTTTTATCAAACTTCCGGTGGTAGCTTTTTGAAAGACTTTTTAAATTAGGGACACATACCATTTTTAAGTTATTACTTCCGGTTCTTCCGCGCAGCTTAGGGGCTTTGCTTGGCTGGCTTTTCTTACCGGTTATTCTGAAACGCAACAAGAATTCTTTATCTTTTGGCATTTTCCCATTGTTTTTTGGCTGGATCTCTTTGCTTTTTGTGGAGAAATTATTTGTAGCCACCCAACCATTTGACGGAGCCTTTTAAATCAGTTTTAGCCAGGACATCAACCAGCTTTCGATCGGCGGTAATCATTGTGGTCTCATAGACTTTTGTTAGACCAACATATATTGCGTCATAAACGGTGATCCTGTATGCCATGGCGATATCCAAAGCCAGTGGTATCAGTGGTCTTGAGGCTTCTACTTTTAAAGGAAGCGATAAGATGGCGCTGGTGCTGGTGATCTCTTCAACCTCAAAGCGAGTAAGTTCTTTCAGGCGCTGCTTTTTCCAGAGTATATTCCCTGCCTCGGCGTAGATTAAATCCGGTGCCGATAAGTCAATATGTCCCTTCTCCACATCGGTCAGTAATCGCTCAGCCCTACCCGAGAGGATTTTGGGAACATAGAATTTGACCAAAACACTTGCATCAATCACAAGATTCAACGGGCCCTGTCCTCCCTCGGAAGTTTTGCACTGTCAGTAAAACGAACGGCTTTCTTCCGCAGTTTTCTCCTAATAGCAAAGAATAGACGAGCAGTGAAGACTGTAGGTTTCCGAAATTAAAAATCCCTGCCTGCGGTAGGCAGGCAAATTTCAAATTTAAAATCTGCAATGATTGAGGTTCCCATTCATAGATATCTCAGCCTTATACTTCTTCAAAGACTGAACGGTTTTGAACCCCCATTTATATTTAACGATCCTTATTTTCAAATAAACTTTTGCTTTACAAAGATCTGATAATGGGATAATCATTAAAAGAAAGGAGGAGTTGAAGATGGATCTAATGGATGCGATCAAAGGGAGACGAAGTATTCGGAAATACAAATCTGATCCTGTTGCTGAAGAGACACTCCACACTTTGATGGAGGCGGTGAGATGGGCTCCTTCTTGGGCCAATACCCAATGTTGGAAAGTGATCGTTGTCAAGGATCCGAAAATGAAATCTGAGGTGGCAGGTGCCCTCCCAAAAAGCAATCCAGCCCTCTCCTCAATCATGGAGGCACCACTTCTTCTTATCCTCTGTGGGATGAAGGGGATTTCTGGTTACTATCAGGGCCAACCAAAAACAGTGAAGGGGGATTGGCTGATGTTTGATACGGGTCTTGCTATGCAGAATCTCTGTTTGGCCGCCCATGCATTAGGTTTGGGCACGGTCATCATCGGGATGTTCGACCATAAGGGCGTGGAAAAGATTTTAGGCGTTCCTCAAGATGTCGAAGTGGTGGCCATGACACCTCTCGGATATCCTACTACTGTAGGAAATATCCCAAAGAGAAAGGAACTTTCTGAATTTGTATTTTATGATGAATATCTTAAAAAAGAATAAATCCAAATGTCAAAATCCAAATGTCAAATGAATGTCAAAGTTTAAATTTCTGTAACTCAACCCTTTCAGGATTGATCATAATCAAGGCTAAAGCCTTGAGTTACAGTTTGTTTCTCCTGCCTGCGCGAAGTCCCGCCTTGCGGGACGAAGGCAGGAGCTTCGAGATTCGAATTTCGGATTCTCGGTAAGGGGGTGGATAAAATAGCATGACCAAGGAAGAGGTTCTTCAATCGCTTGTGGTCCAGACGGAGTCAAAACTGCTAATGGTGGTCATCGACGGAATCGGTGGATTGCCCGTCCGTGGGAAGACAGAATTGGAGGCAGCAAAGATTCCAAACCTTGACCGACTGGCATCGAAATCGAACTGTGGATTGATCGATCCGATCTCCTATGGGGTCACACCGGGAAGCGGTCCTTCCCATTTAGCCCTCTTTGGATATGATCCATTTCGATATGAAATTGGAAGAGGGGTCATGGAGGCATTGGGGATCGGTTTAAAACTGACAAAGGATGACCTGACAGCCAGAGGCAATTTTGCAACAATGGACGGGGAGGGGATCATTGTCGATCGAAGAGCCGGTAGGATTCCGACTGAAAAGAACCAGGAGATTTGTCAGTTCCTCCAAAGGGAAATCAAAGAGGTGGAAGGGGTTCGTATTTCTATTTATCCTGGGAGAGAACATCGATTCGTCGTCGTATTTCAAGGGAAGGCATTGAAGGACGACCTCACCGATGCAGACCCACAGAAAGATGGGAAAAAGGCAAAAGGAACAGATGGCCTCTCTCCAGAGGCTCAAAGGACCGCTGCTATCGTGAACGATTACTTAAAGAAGGCAACGGAGGTTCTCAAGCCATTTCATCCTGCTAATACAATCCTGCTCAGAGGGTTTTCGAAGATTCCAGATCTCCCAACGATGCCCGATCGATTTAAGCTCCGACCCGCTGCCATTGCAACCTACCCGATGTATCGGGGACTGGCGAGATTGGTAGGAATGGATGTTTTAGAGACAGGGGAGACCATCAAGCAAGAGGTCGAGACCCTAAAGAAATATTTTGACCGCTATGACTTCTTTTATCTTCATTTCAAGAAACCTGATATGGCCGGGGAGGATGGAAATTTTAGAACGAAAGCGAAGGCCTTTGAAGAGATTGACCGGATCCTTCCTTCCCTCATCAAGCTGAAACCGGATGTTATGGTGATCACCGGAGACCATTCTACTCCCTCCCTTTTAAAATCTCACAGTTGGCATCCCAACCCCATTCTTCTTCATTCTAAATATATCCGGCCGGATGGCACCCGGAGATTCACAGAGAGGCACTGTCAAAGAGGAGAATTGGGTAGGTTTCCAGCGGTGGATGTCATCCCATTGATGTTAGCCAACGGACTAAAATTAAAGAAATTTGGGGCCTAAGCCTGCACGATATTAGGTCATTCATCATGGGTTTGTTAAATGATATGATCACTTACAAGTTCGAATTAGCGGTCATGCAGGCAAATTCCAAACATCAAGCACCAATATCCAAATAAATTCCAATCTCCAATGATCAAAGGTAGAATCCGATATTCAAATCATTTGGTAACGTTCAAAAGGTGAGGCATTTCAATAAACCACTCAAAGCAACTCCGGTCCCAAGCAAATTCCCCTCCCCCTTCGATGGGGGAGGGTGAGGGTGGGGGTGAGAATGTTAGAAACTTTATTAATAATTTCAGCCACTTTCCCCCTCCCCTTAATCCCCTCCCACGAGGGGAGGGGAGATTTCGGAGATTTTCTAAAGGGACCGTTTAGTTTGCTCGGCTGTAAAAACATTTATGCCTCACCTTTTGAACGATACTAATCATTTAAAATTATTTTGTTTCGAAATTGGGTATTGGAATTTGTTTGGGATCTGGAATTTGGTCATTGGGATTTAATTCATTCAGCGCATCCTCAACAAAACAAAGATTGCAGAGACGGATATCTGATGAAAAGGTACCAATATCTTTATGGTCCGGTTCCTTCGAGAAGGTTGGGAAGGTCGCTTGGGATTGATCTTGTCCCGCATAAGATATGTACTTACGATTGTATTTATTGCCAGATCGGGAAGACGACAAAGAAGGCCCTCTTAAGAAAGGAATATATTCCCAAAGAAGAAGTGTTGAAAGAAGTGAAAGCATTTCTTTCAAGGGAAGATTCACCCATCGATCATTTTTCTCTGTCTGGTTCCGGAGAACCAACCCTTCATTCTCAAATCCGGCCGATCATCGAAGGAATCAAGGGAATGTCCTCCATACCGGTTGCTGTCATCACCAACGGCTCTTTACTTTATAAAGAGAAAGTGAGGAAGGATTTACTTCGAGCAGACATCGTCCTTCCTTCCTTGGATGCAGTATCATCAGAAGTCTTTATGAGAATCAATCGACCTCACCGGAGCATTTCGGTTGAAAAGGTGATTGGAGGGATGGTCGAGTTTAGAAAGGTGTACAAGGGCCAGGTTTGGTTGGAGGTTCTATTCTGCAAGGGTGTCAATGATACGCCAGAAGAACTCCAGAAAATGAAGGAACCCATTGATCGAATCCAACCTGATCGTATTCACCTGAACACAGTCGTCCGACCTCCTTCTGAGCAGTGGGCAGTCCCTTTGGGCCAAAGAGAAATGGAAGGGATCAGAGCCTTTTTTGGTGAGAAGGCTTCGATCATCTCGGAGTTCGATCGTCATCCCCTTTCCGTTGTCGAAAGTGATATGTCAGAAGGGATTTTGAAAATTCTGAGACGAAGGCCTCTCTCTCTAAAGGATCTTTCCAAAGGGATGGGAATCCCTCCCAATGAGCTGGAGGGATATATCGCGTCCTTGGTTCAAGAGGGTAAGATCGAACCCCGCTTTTTTGGGGATTCCATCTATTATGAAATTAAGTGAAATTTTCCTATGGGTTTGAGGTGAATGAATCATGAAAATTGAAAATGTTCCTTTCTGCACGATTGATTGGAATAACATACCGGTTGAAGAACATCCCGGGATAAAAGGTAAAGCACTCTGGAAAACTTTCGAAATGGGAAACATTCGCGTTCGAATGGTAGAGTATACCCCGGGATATTATGCTGATCACTGGTGTCATCGCGGACACGTATTATTAGTTTTAGAAGGAGAATTAATCACTGAACTGGATGACGGAAGGAAATTTGTATTAACACCTGGAACCAGTTATCAAGTCGCTGAAGATGCAAATCCTCATCGATCGATTACTGAAAAAGGTGCTAAATTATTTGTTGTTGATTAGCAGGATGCAGATAAATTACCTTTTGCTGTCACTCCCGAGAAAGCAGGAGTCGAGAATGGTTTGAAAATACTGGATTCCTGCTTCCGCAGGAATGACATTCTAAGTCTAAAAAGGACTTTTTCAGCAGCCTGTTAATTCTTCAATCTAAAATAGTTGAATAAGAAATAGAAGAGAGGAGGGAACTCTCCATGAAGCGCTCCTTTGTCTATGTTATTTACTGTCTTCTTTTCTTGGGTCTTATTTCCCCGACATCGGCTCAGCAACAGACTTCGCAGCAGGCACAGCCGCTGAAGCAGGAAGTCCCGGCCATCTCCGTTCAGAATGTCAAGGGAAACATCTATCAGGTCAAAGGCGGGACGGGCGCCAACAGCGGCTTTTTCATCGGTGAAAGGGAAGTCCTGGCCATCGACGCCAAGATGACTGAAGATGCGGCCAAGCAGATGATTGCGGAAATCAAAAAGTTGACTCCTCATCCCATCCGCACCGTCATTCTCACCCACAGCGACCGCGACCATGTCAACGGCCTGGTGGGTTTTCCGCAGGGGATAAATATCATTTCCCATGAGAAGACCCGTGTCCATATGGACACGGCCTTTCAATCGGCCCAGGAACGCGCCTATCTTCCGAACATCACCTTCTCCGATAGGCTCAGCCTCTATCTTGGCAGCGGCCCGAGAGGCGCACGCATCGATCTTTTTTATTTTGGTCCGGCGCACACGGACGGCGATGCTGTCGTCTATTTTTTCGATGAAAAGGTAGCTTTTATCGGCGACGTCATTTTTATCGGCCGAGACATGCTCATCCACCGCCAGAAAAATGGAAGCTCCTTCGGCTTGGTCAAAGTCTTGAAGGCCATTCTGAACCTTGATGCGGAAATATTTATCCACGGCCACGGCGACCTGGCTACGAAGAAAGACATCCAGAACCTAATTCAAAATGTCGAAGAAAAACAGATCAGAGTCCAGGCCTTGGTGAAAGAAGGAAAGACCCTCGAGCAAGTCAAAAGGATCTTCAATATCGAAGACCAGCCCGGAGGCATGCGCTGGATGAGCCTCGTTGAAATCATCTATCTTGAACTGACTGAAAGAAAATAACCCGGATCTCAGGAGATTCTGAGCGCGGCACGTGAGGATGCGGCCTGCCGGGCACAAAAAAGAAAAGCCCCTGACGCGTCAGAGTCAGGGGCTTTTCCATAGCAGATTCTATCCCAGCGCCAAGAGGACCACGGGTTCACCCGTGGTTGAATTGGCCCTCTGGTGCGGGATCTTCGCCCCAAAGGGACGTTTGGAGTAGTACCATGGGCTTGTCCATGGGGCTCCATTGGTCAGGCCTTTGTAATCTCGAAGGAAAGCTGGCCATCGTCGTACTTGAGAGGCCTGATTGTCACATCCATACCCACCTTTACATCTTCAGGCTTTATGTCTTTTGTCATCCGGGCGAACAACTTCAAGCCACTGCCAAAGTCCACAACACCCATTGTGTAGGGAGGGTCCCCCTCGAAGCCAAAAGGCGCATAATAGGCGGTGGTAAATGTCTCAAGCTTGCCTTTCTTGGGCATCTCGAACCAGTCCGTGTTCTTTGAGAAACAATTTGCGCAGTCGGCCCTTGGAGGAAAGAACTTTGCACCGCAATCCTTACAAACGGTCCCTTCAACCTTCCCCTCTGCCAGGAGATCAACAAATTTTGCCGTCTTTGTCACTGCCGTAAAGCTTTTCCTTCCGAATTTCTCGAAACCCATACCTCACCTCCCTTTAAATAATCACCCCTCACCCCCTCCCTCTCCCCAGAGGGGAGAGGGGAAGGGTGAGGGGAAATATCTAATACGTTTGATTAACAATTATCAATTAGCAGTGAAATAAAACAGGCTCCCTCCTTGCGCAGGAATGAGAATGTCCTGTTGTCGTCCATTCATCACAACCTGAGAAAAGTAATTTCTCTTTATGTTTTTCATTGAAAATTGCTAATTGATCACTGCTAATTTTGCATTGATCTTTTCTCAGTCTCTGCCGAATATTGTAACGTTACCGTATAGTCCAACGCCACCAATGTTGTGCACTAGGCCGATATCGGGCTCACCCGCTACCTGCATGGGACCTGCCTCACCGCGAAGCTGCAGAACGATGGTACGAATCTGGGATCCACCCGTTGCACCAATGGGATGCCCTTTTGAAAGGAGCCCGCCATCGACGTTCACGGGGATCTTTCCCTCTTTATACGTCGCTTTCTCGCGAATGAGCTGCTTCCCCTCACCCATCGGTGCGAATCCAAGACCCTCATAGGCCATAATCTCTGCGATGGTAAAGCAGTCGTGCACTTCGGCCACTTTGACATCTTTCGAGGTGATCCCAGCCATCTTGTATGCTTGGGCGGCTGCTGCATAGCCAACGCTCAGGCCTTTGGTAAAATCGGGTCTCGCTGCCATGTTGACCGCCTCTGACGCTGCTCCAATACCTAAAATCCAGACTGGTTTCTTGGGAAAAGTCTTTGCTTTTTCGGCGTTTGCAAGAATGATACAGGAGCTTCCGTCCGCGTTTGCACAACAGTCACCTACCCGGAGAGGCCATGCTACAGGGCCTGCCATTTTTGCCTCCGGATCGCCCTGCTTAAAGTCTTCCGCCTTTATCGGTTTCCTGTAGACCGCCCTTTCGTTGATCACGCCATAAGTGGATGCTTTGATCCTGACGCTCATCAGGTCATCGTGGGTCAATCCATGCTTCGCCATGTAGGCCTGTGCATAGAGGGCGTAATACGCGGGCATCATGGTTCCAAAGGGTGCCTCCCACTGGATGTCAGCGCCTCGACCCATTCTCTCCTGTGATTCCGCAGATGTGATCTCGGACATCTTCTGAAACCCGAGGACAACGACCACGTCATGGAGACCGGACTTAATCATGCTGTATCCCACTTTTACACCGGAGCTACTCGAAGAGCAAACACTCTCCACGTAAAACGTTGGCTGAGGGATAAGACCCAGGTATTCTGCAAGGACGCCCGCAGGGGAGCGTTGTTTGTCATATTCAGGGGCCGAACAGAAAACGGAAGCATCAACCTCTTTCTGAGTGATGCCCGCATCTTGCATGGCTTCCCTGAAGGCCTCGAAGGCCAGTTCCCGAATAGATCCCTCATAACCCCTGACGAAGCTACTCTGGCCCACACCAATGACTGCCACCTCTTTTTTCATCAAGAACCTCCCTTTTTCCCTCACCTCCGCCCTCTCCCCTCACAGGAGAGGGAAAGCCGCCGACGCGCCATAGCCGCTTTGGCGACGGCGCGGGTGAAGTAAATTTTGCGTTGATAAATAAGCCATAAAGATAAACGAGAGTTCATTTTTTTGTCAAGTTATTTTTTTTTGGTAACTTTTGATATTTCCACACCGCTCGCTGATGTTCTTCAATATCAGAGGAAAAATAGTGAGATCCGTCATTTTTTGAAACGAAGTAAAGATAAGGGACAGGAGCAGGGTAGAGGGCAGCAAGAAGAGAGTCTTTCCCTGGGTTACAGATGGGTGTGGGGGGAAGTCCATTCATGAGATAAGTATTATATGGAGTGGGTTTTAACAGATGCTCTTTGGTCAGATTTCCATCAAAATTTTTAATTCCATAAATCACAGTGGGATCGCTTTGGAGAGGGATCTTCTTTTTTAAACGGTTGTGAAAAACGGCTGAGATGAGAGGCTTCTCTTCAGAGAGGGGAGTCTCCTTTTCAATGATGGAGGCTAAAATCACCATATCCCTTTGTGGAATTCCCAATTGAGAAGCCCTGAGGGCCAGTTCTGAATCGAAGACCTTCTTGAACTGATGGACCATTATCTGGATCACTTCCTCAGGGTCCATGTCTCTGATCAAGTGATATGTCTCAGGGAAAAGGTAGCCTTCCAATGTCGACCCTGCCCCGCCTTTGACAAGATAAGACAGGCCAAGGGAAGAGATGAAAGCAGGTGAGGATGCCCTTTGACCAAAGCCTCTTTTATCCACGATATTTGAATCTTCTAATAGTTGGGCGATTTGGGAAAGGGTGTATCCCTCAGGGATGGTGACCAGATGGCGTTTAACCTGTCCTTTCACAAGGGTGTCCAATACTTCCAAAGGAAGCATCTGGGTAGTGAACTCATATTCTCCTGCTTTGACTTTAGCCTTTTTATTGAAGACGGTGGTCATCAGGACAAAAAAATGTCTATTTCTGATGATGCCCTCCTGCTGAAGCATCTCCGAGATCTGCCTGAGATGCATTCCCCTCTTGATGTAGACCACCTTGGCGATGGGAGTCTTGGAAGGAGGTCTGAAGAGATGCCAATAAAAGGCAACCATAATGAGAAACAGTAGGAGACAGAGAGAGAGGAGATAGGCCTTACGCCGGAAGAAGGGGTCCATGGTTGCGATTCCAAATTTGATCTAAGTATCCTTGGAGAATGAGAACGGCGGCCAATTTATCAATGACCTTCTTCCTTTTCTTTCTGGAAAGATCTGCTTCGAGAAGGATTTTTGATGCTCCGACCGTGGAAAGCCTTTCATCCCAAGTGACAATAGGAAGACGTATTTTTTCCTTAGAGGCCTTTATCCATTGGAAAACCATTTCGGCTTGCTTCCCTAAAGTCCCATCCATATTCTTAGGAAGACCGACCACGATTTTCTCTATTTTATACTGGTCAATGACCATTGTGATCTCCTTTAAATCCTCTTCCATTAACTTTCTCCTGATCGTTTTGAGACCTTGAGCGGTCATCCCCAATTCATCGCTGATCGCAATTCCGATAGTGCATGAACCCATATCCAAACCCATGATTCTCATCTTTTTTATATCACTCATTTGTCAATTATTGTCAACCATCTCGTTGTCCTTTGTCATTTAAGAATTAAAAGTGGACAGTTCTTGGCGGATTTAAAATTTAAAAGTGGACACCTAATCCCCCTGTAACGAGCGTTGCCTACTGATTAACTCCGATATGAGGATCAGATGATCAAGACTAATAGATCCCCCTCTCCCGCTGGCGGGAGAGGGTTGGGGTGAGGGTAGAATCCATGAAATCCCCCTCACCTTTATCCTCTCCCCAACGGGGAGAGGATATTAGAAGGTGTCCAGTTTTAAACTTTAAAGTGTCCAGTTTTAAATTTTAGCTAACACCATCTCGTTGTCCTTCCCCAATTCCAGTTTTTGTTGATAGCCGAGGACTTAGGAACAACCAGCCAAGTGATAAAAGACATCCATTCAAGTCAGCGTTGACGAAAGGAAAAATGGAGTGGGCAAGTCTCACTATCTTACTTAAGCAGGAGATGCATCCTGTCCCGAGTTGGGAATGGACAGGGACACGTGGCTGTTAAAGGCGGGTAAGCGGTTTGTGTCCTGTTGCTCCTGGCAAGTATCCTCTTTTTAGACATGGTTAGGGAATATGGCCATAACCCAAGAATGGAAAATTTCTAAATAATTAAATCTTTAATAAATACGCTAACTCATAGATAATATAATAAAAATAAAATTTCCTTGACAAAAGAACAAAAAAAAGGTAGTTTGTTATTAATTGCACAATCTAATTATGAAGGAGGGGTCGTATGGATTTTAAATTAACTGAAGAA
>Ga0315291_10011821_pt1 | contig 10623 bp, 10 predicted proteins | sample YL17G12_20_MG_FD_203070 | JGI IMG/M metagenome (GOLD analysis project Ga0315291, IMG submission 203070) | Sediment microbial communities from Yellowstone Lake, YNP, Wyoming, USA - YL17G12_20 | ecosystem: Environmental > Aquatic > Freshwater > Lake > Sediment | place: USA: Wyoming | collected... | reverse complement strand
GACGGCGATACCCGTCCGCGCCGCATCGCGTCCGAAGATCAAGATGAGGGGAAAACGCCGGAAGAAGCAGGCGAAGTGCTTCGACAAGAGGGGATACGACAGCCATCGTCCGAAGGTGGAGACGGTGAACTCTGTGGAGAAGCGGACCATGGGATCCATCGTGCTGGCTCGGAATTCGGGCCAGCAGCACAAGGAGCTCGTGTTTCGCGCCTTGTCGTACAACTCGAGGAGGCTGGAGTCTCTTCTTTTGCTCTTGATCGAGGGTTTCTACAGAGCAGGCGTTGCACAACGCTTATATAGAAGCTCTAGTATATTCGAGTTCTGGAGGCATAATTGATGTTGGGAGGCCAATCCGTAATAGTGCTCAGAGAAGGGACGGAATCGACGAAGGGCAAGACTGCACACAGCAACAACATAATGGCAGCTAGAGCTGTCGCCGACGCCGTTAGAAGCACTCTGGGTCCGAAGGGCATGGACAAGATGCTCGTGGACAGCATGGGTGATATCGTGATCACCAATGACGGTGCAACGATACTGAAGGAACTGGATATTGAACACCCCGCGGCCAAGATGGTCGTCGAGGTCGCCAAGACTCAGGACAATGAGTGCGGCGACGGAACCACAACGGCCGTGATCATCGCAGGAGAGCTTCTGAAGAAGTCCGAGGCACTGATCGACCAGAACGTGCACCCGACCGTGATTTCGAACGGTTTCAGACTCGCAGCTCAGGAGGCTGTGAAGATCTTGAAGCGCATGGGGATCGAGGTTTCACCCACGGACAGGAAGACGCTGAAACTTGTCGCTATGACGGCCATGACTGGAAAGGGCGTCGGTGGCGAGCGCGATTTGCTCGCCGATATCGCGGTTGAAGCGGTCTCATCCGTAGCCGAGAAGGAAGATGGAAAGTACCGTGCGGATATAGACAACATCCAAGTGGAGAAGAAGCACGGCGGCGCTGTATCGGATACGAACATGATCAAGGGACTGATACTCGACAAGGAACGCGTGCACTCGAGGATGCCTCGCGTGGTAAAGGACGCGAAGATCGCCCTCGTGGATTCCGCGCTCGAGATCAAGAAGACTGAGGTTGAGGCGAAGATCCAGATCAGAGACCCGACCCAGATGCAGAAGTTCCTCGACGAAGAGGAGAAGACTCTGAAGGCAATGGTCGAGAAGGTCAAGAAGTCTGGTGCGAACGTTCTCATATGCGAGAAGGGCGTCGACGACCTTGCACAGCACTATCTGGCCAAGGAAGGCATCTACGCTGTAAGAAGGGTCAAGAGATCCGATATGGAGAAGCTCTCCAAGGCAACCGGCGGCAAGATCATCACCAACCTCGACGACCTGAAGGCATCCGAACTAGGATACGCTGCACAGGTTGAAGAGAACAAGATATCTGATTCCGACATGACTTTTGTCACGGGGTGCAAGAACCCAAAGGCCGTCTCGATACTGATTAGAGGCGGCACGGAGCACGTCGTAGATGAGGTCGAGAGAGCCTTGCACGACGCCCTCAAGGTTGTTGCAGTTGCCATCGAGGACGGCGTTGTCGTTCCTGGTGGAGGCGCGCCCGAGATCGAACTCGCGCTCAAGCTGAGAAACTACGGCCAGACGGTTGGTGGCAGGGAGCAATTGGCCATCGAGGCATTCGCGGAAGCGCTTGAGGTAATTCCGTGGACTCTCGCAGAGAATGCGGGCATGGATTCGATCGATGTTGTCATCGAGCTCAAGAACGCCCACAACAACAAGAAGGGCGGCAAGAACTTCGGCGTGAATGTCTTGGAGAACAGGGTCTCCGACATGATCGCTGCGAAGGTCCTCGAACCACTCCGCGTCAAGACGCAAGCCGTTCAATCAGCAACGGAAGTCGCATCGATGATTCTCAGGATCGACGATGTGATCGCATCGAAGAAGATGAGCCCATCAGAGATGGGTCCACCTCCGGGCGCTGGTGGCATGGGCGGCGGAATGGGCGGAATGCCTCCGGGCATGATGTAAACCGTTTGAGTTTTTCCGGAGGCCCGATGGCCTCCTAAACTGCTTTCTATTTTCACTTTCCGCGTGTCTTCCGGCTCTTTGTTCTCTTCTTGATTTGCAGGGCGAGATACATCTGGCCAGCGGAGGTTAGCTGGATTCCCCCGGAATCGTCCATGCTTCCGAGGCGCACTACTCCATGTTCCGGAGATTCCACCGAGCAGGCGGGTTTCCCACGTAGGGAGACTGCGCCCTAAGCACCGTCCTTTTTCCCCGCACATTTCAGCGCAGCGAGGTTCACCTACTGGTCCACTTCTTTCACAGAGCTGTATTGCACTTTTCGGTTGTGGATTGCTTTCATCCGAGCATCCGCTAGTTCGCTTCATTTGTCATTGTCCAAGAGGTATTGTGGATCTGATGCACCGATTCTCACAAGGCCTCTTTTGTGTACAATTCCCGCTCCATTAGTCTGCGCGGAAACCGCACATTCCGTAGTCTCCTTTCGAGCTCAAGAACAAACGCGCGGAGAGTGAAGACTTGCACTTTTTCCTGGCCTGTTCGCAGTGAGTATATCTCTGAGCTATTTCATTATTGCTAATATCATTCATATCATTACTAATCATATGTCGTGTCTTGTCGGCTATCTGCTTCCGATTGCAGAATTGGAACGCGCCAGGCAAACGGAAGACTTGCCAAGGACAATGTCTTTCGCATCTCTCGCATACTTTTTCCATATATCTGGCTCTCCACGAATTGCTGCGACTGGCATACGATCTTCTGCGCCGCATGAGGTGGTTTTCCTGCTCGATCCTATGTCGCGGTCCACGACAGCCGATGGTCTTCGGATAGGTTGTTTGGGTTCTTTGCGTGCCGTGTCTTGACGTGGCACGTACAGTTGGCGTGCTAGAAACTAACACGCCGTCTGCCGTCGTCGGACGGCATTACTCTATTCAGGTATATTCGTAAATTCGGTAGTTATACAACAAATACTTATTTATGTCTTAACTATAATCAACCTCCTGCAATTGCCCCCGTTGGGGGCAACACCGCCTTCGAGCTCACGGATCGCCGGTTTTCCAGTTGAAGTCATGGTATTTCTCGGTTTTTGAGCAGACCGTGCTATAGTATAACACGCTTGCGACCTCGAAAGCGTGCTGGGGAGGGCGGCCTCCCATGCCCTCCTAGGGAAAACGGCAACAAATCGGGTATTAGTTGACGCTTTTGAGGGGGTTTTCCGGTGGAGGAATGGTCCGAGGGCATTTTGGAGTGAAAATGCGACATTTTTAAATAGGCACAAACCAATGCTTTCGTCGGACAATCGTCTGAAGACGAAGGGATGGGAATTAGCATGCGCAAGTATCTCAAGCAGGAAGAGCTCAAAGCTCTGCTAGAGGCACCTAGGCGAATGAGAGATCGCCTGATTATCAAACTTCTATATGAAACGGGGATGAGGGTCGGTGAGCTCACAGCCTTGACAATTGGTGACGTGGACATCGAAGCCGGTGAGATCACGATACAAGAAGCGAAGAGACACGAGGAAGGTCGAAAGGTCCCGCTGGTTAACAGTTGGACCAAGTCGATGCTCCACGACTACATCGGAACTCGGAAGATTCGGAAGGATCCGCTGTTCGTTTCAAACAAGCGTGGGCCGCTCTCGAGAAGGCAAGTGGAGAGACTGATTGGCAACTATGGCCAGAGGGTCGGTCTGGACAAGGACAAAAGCCACCCTCACGTGCTCCGGCACACGCATGCTGTCTATGCTCTGAAATCTGGTATTGATCTTCGCACTCTGCAGCAGAATCTGGGACATGCTAGCATTGAGGTCACTGCCATCTATCTCACCATGGATATCGACGACAGAAAGGAGGAGTATTCGAAGCACCCACTGCCCAGCATGGGTGAGGTCGACAGCGTTCGCTCACAGATCTCCCATACTGAGAACCTTGCCGAGGTCAACACATCTCAGGCCAACCACACGAACTCGTTTGTGATCTCAGATGATGTATAGGTCTGACATAAACTATTTCTCGTGAAAAATCTCTCGCATATACTATTTCATGCCAGAGCTAAAGATGGATGCATTGCGCGAAATTCGCAGCATATTCTCGAGGTCTAGGGCTAGTCTATAATATCGGAATCGTCACTCTCGACTCCGATGAAGGACGAGTGGACCGAGAAGTACCGTCCCCGCTCGCTTTCTGAAATCGTTGGTAACGAGAACGCGATACGGGGAATCAGGAAGTGGGGTGAATCCTGGAGGAATTGTATCCCTCGCCTGAAGGCTCTCACGTTGCGGGGTGAGCCAGGCACCGGGAAGACCAGCGCAGCTCTCGCGCTGGCACACGACATGGGCTGGGACTTCATCGAGATGAACGCATCGGATCACAGGAACGCGGCGTCCATCAGGAAAGTGGCGGGGGCGGGCTCCGTCAGCCAGACCTTCACTCTCGATGGTGAGTTCCTCTCATCCGATGATGGCAGAAGGAAACTCGTGATACTGGACGAAGCGGACAACCTGTTCGGCAGGGAGGATTTCGGCGGCGCGAAGGCGATAGCCGAAACGATTAGAGAGTCTCGCCAACCGATCATATTGATCGTGAACGACTACTACGAGCTGACCAGAAAAGCCCCTGCCATCAAGTCGCTGGCAGAGAGCGTCACTTTCGGCAGGCTTGATGCGAAGGTGATAGTCAAGGTCCTCAAGTCTGTCGCTGAGCATGAAGGAGCGACGATTCCAGAGTTGGCCCTTGCTCATGTTGCTGAGAATTCCGGTGGGGACATGAGAGCTGCTCTGAACGATCTCCAGATGCTGGTCGAAGGTCGGGAAACACTCACCTTGGAAGACTCAAAAGCAGTTGGAAAAAGGAATCAACTCAGGGACCTTGACTCGGCGCTTAGAGCGATGTTCGGCGCCAAGACTGTGAAGGAGGCAAGGGACGCAACCTTCGATCTGGACAAGACGCCGGACGAGCTCGTGAAATGGATTGAAGAGAACATCCCGTTGGAGCTGCCCCATCCTAGCGATATGGCTGGGGCTTTCGACGCCCTCTCGCTGTCCGATGTGTACCTTGGCCGGACGAGGAAGCTGCAGCACTACGGACTGTGGTCGTATGCCAAGGAAATGATGACAGGAGGGGTCGCTTTGTCGAGGGGATATGGACCCAGACCTAGCGTCTACCAGTACAGGTTCCCGGGTTACTTCATTCTCATGTCGCGAGCCAAGGGTCCGCGAGCAGCAAGGGATTCCATCTCCAGCAAGCTGGCGGATTATCTGCACACCTCCCGAAAATGCGTCATCGATTCCACATTGCCCTATCTATCGGCCATGGTCAAGAACGACCAGGAATTGCTCGGCAAGCTTGTTTCCGATTTTGGTCTCGACGATGGCGACGTGGCCTATCTTCTCGGTGTCGATGTGGATTCCCCAGCTGTCCAGAATGTCATCAACCAATCTGGAATGAGTGCCCACGAAGCCAGTGCTGGAGGGAAGAAGCGCGGCAAAGGCGCTCGTGGGATAGGCAGACTGCAGGATTTCTGAGGTGCCTTGAGGGATGGATTCGCGAACAAAGGAGCATCTTGAGAGACAGCAGTACCGAATCATCGGCGACACGGGAGCGGTCAAGCTATGTCACTGGATGCGTCAGAAGCTGATCCACGGTAGACCTTGCTACAAAGAGGAGTTCTATGGCATCGCTTCGCACAGGTGCCTCCAGATGACACCCGCAGTGAACGTGTGCAACTTCCGTTGCCTCTTCTGTTGGCGATATCATGGGATGACTGGATTCGGTCAGTCCGGCTACCCCGAGCCCGAGGAGCTGCTTGAGATGTGCCTCAGGGAGCAGAAGCTCCTTGTATCAGGGTTCAAGGGAGACTCCAGGTGCGACCCGAAGCTTTGGGAGGAGGCCAGGAACCCAAACCAGGTGGCCATCTCGTTGTCTGGGGAGCCGACGCTCTACCCCAAGCTCGGGGAGTTCATAGAGCTCTGCAAACGGAAAGGTATGACTACATTCCTCGTTACAAACGGCTCCGTTCCGAAAGCGCTGGAGGAGCTCTCTCCCCTCCCCACTCAGCTGTACGTGTCCGTTTCCGCACCGACTAGGGAGATCTTCGAGAAGCTATGCGTCCCACAGTTCCCGCGCGCGTGGGAGAACCTCATGGAGACACTAGCATTGTTGCCATCGTTGTCGACAAGGACCGTTATCCGGCATACCCTGGTGAATGGATGGAACCTCGGCTGGGAGGATGACTACGCCAAGCTCGACTCGATCGCCCAGCCGATCTTCATAGAGCCGAAAGGATATGTCTTCGTGGGCGATTCCAGAACACGAATGACCGTGGAGAACATGCCCTCCCATGAGTCTGTCAGGGAATTCTCCCAAAGGCTGGCTGATAGGCTCTCTTTTGAGGTTCTGCATGAGAGAGAGGACAGCAGAGTGGTCCTGATCGGAAAGGACGGCAAGAACATACGATTGAGATGAGCGTCACTTGAGCCTGATCGTCTCGAGGTTCAACGGAGCTCTGGTCTCTATCCCGAACTTCTTGTACAGAGTGCTGGCAAGGTCGGAGCACTTGAAATCCTCCCCGTGGCAGATGATTATCCGCTCGGGCCGCGGTTCCAGCGTGCTCACGTAATTCACCAGCTGGCGTCTGTCGGAGTGGCCGGAGAATCCATCGATGGTCTCCACATCCATCTTCATGTGCAGCGTCAAAGGTTTTCCCCTTTCATTGAGCGTGATATCGCTCCAGCCCTTCTGGAGCTTCCTGCCCATCGTGCCTTCTCCCTGATAGCCGACGAACGCTATGGTGTTCAACTCGTTGTCGCACCAGGCCTTGAAGTACTCCATGACAGGCCCACCGTTCATCATTCCGCTCGTGGCCAGCACAATGCAGGGTTCGGGGTCGTTGCAGATCGTCTCGCGCATCTCCGAGCTGTCGACCCGCTTGAAGATTTCGGACAGGAAGGGGTTCTCGCCCATCTGGAATATCTGGGTCCTCAGCTGACTGTTGAGGTATTCCGGATATGCTGTATGGATCGCAGTCGCCTCCCAGATCATCCCGTCCAGGTAGATGGGCGCCTTCTGTATCTGGTGGTTTCTCATCAGGTCCTCGAGGACAAGCATGACCTCCTGCGACCTTCCAACTGCGAAGACAGGAACCAGGACCTTGCCGCCTCGCGCCAGTGTCGTGCGGACCGTCTCCTTAAGCTGCGCGCCAGCGTCCTGGCGGCTGGGCTGCATGTCGTGGTAGCCACCGTATGTCGACTCTATCACGAGGGTCTCGAGCCTCGGGAACTTGTTGACGGCGGCGTTGAAGAGCCATGACTTCTCGAACTTGATGTCGCCGGTGAAGGCGATGTTGTACAACCCGTCTCCAACGTGAAAGTGAGCTATTGACGATCCGAGGATGTGTCCCGCGTTCTGGAACGTGAGCCGGACGTCGGGCGAGATGTCTGTCGTCTCGCCGTACTTGAGCGGGATGCAATGCATCACCACTTCCCGTATGTGGGATGACTCGTAAGGCGGCTTCTTCGCCTCACCCACGGCCACCTTGATGAAATCCAGCTGAAGGAGAGACATCAGGTCACGCGTGGGCGTGGTGCAATAGACTGGTCCCTCGTATCCGTACTTGAAAAGAGCTGGCACAAGGCCACAGTGGTCCAGGTGCGCGTGCGTTACTACAACGGCATCGATGGAATCCATCGGCTGCAACTCAGGTGCGCTCAGGTAGGGCGTAGAACCGCCGTTGTCCGCTGAGACGGCCACACCGCAGTCGATGAGAACCTTGCTCTCGCGCGTCGTGAGCAAGGACGCGCTCCTTCCCACCTCTCTATAGCCACCAAGGGCAGTCACCCTGAGCCAGGTCTCTTCGTTCATACGCTGTCTCATGAGCCTTCTTCCGACCTTCCTGAGGAACTCCTTCCTCTCGTCCTGCATCTTCCGGAGATAGCTCCTGATCTCGCTGACGGTCTTGGATGGGATCGGAGGTGCTCGGACGACCTTCGGGGCCCATCCTATCTCCTTCTTGATCTCGTTCAGGACGGCTCCGTGCTTGCCGATGACGAGCCCAGGTGATATCGCCTCGATCGTGACCTCACCGGTTTCATCGTCGAAGTATATGCTGGATATCTTCGCTTCTTCAGGTATGATCTTGCGGATCCTCTCTTCCGCGCTCTCGGTGTCCGCAAGCATCGTCGGGTCGGGCCTGATCGCGACCCTGCGCCTTAGGCTCTGTGCGAGCTGGCGGACGAGGTCGTTGTTGTGAGCGAACTCCTCGAGGTTCTTCGTGTAGATGACTATGACAGGTCCCTCGAAGTCGATGTCGGTGACTTCTATGTTTGTGGGGATGGTCTTCTTGACTGCCTCTCTGGCGTCTTCTAGAATCTTCTCTATGCCCATCTATTTCACTCAACTGTATCGAATAGGTTGTCTCGGCAGAAATGCCGACTGGAGATGTACTGACTTATCACGACAGTTTCATCTTGGCAAGCCGCTTCTGAATGTCTTTCTCGTCGCATGTGACGAATCCGTCCTTGGTTATGGACGCAAGACTGTATCCGTCCCCGGATGCGGAATCTCGTCTCATGGCTGCGTGCAGACCTCTAATCGCGAGGTCGATGCCGTCGTTCACTTGCAGGCCCTTCTCGTAGTGATCCTCCAGCACGCCGTACACATACGGTGAGCCGGAGCCGGTGGTCACATAGTCGTCGGGTATCGCCCCTCCGACCATGTCCAGGGCATAGACATGCCCTCCTTCCCTGTCAATGCCTCCGAGTATCAGGCCAACATAGTACGGGTAGAATCTGTTGCCTCCAAGCACGTTCGAGGTCAAAGTGGCGGCCGACCTCACGCTCATGGGCTGTCCCCTCTTGAGCTTGTACAACTCCACCTCTGCTGTGATGTACCTTGCGAGAGTCTGTGCGTCACCGACCACCCCCGCGACGGTCAATCCGAGGTTGTCGTCGATCTTGAAAAGCTTCTGCGTCGTCTTGTGAGCTATCAGAGTCCCCATGGTGGCCCTCATTTCCGTGGCCAGGACGACTCCTTCCTTGCACACTAGCCCTATGGTCGTAGTACCCGTCTTGACTTTCTCAATATCTGTCATGAATGGACACCGTCATTGAAAACTTGTCAACTAAAAGGCGTTTTGAAAGAATCCCCATGCCAGTATATAATTGTTTGTCCTCAAAACCACCGGGCGGGCACGCGAGCAAATGCCGAGTGCAGGGACAAGTATTATCTCCATTAGCGCCACATAATCACACGAGATGGGTAGCATATAAGTCCCTTCCAAGTTGGCACGCACCCTTGATTGGACGCCGTGCTCCGAAAGGATTTGGAGGAAGGGCATTGCGTCAGGAAACCAATTGCCTGCCCATCTCCCCTCGCTTTTCCAGGACAACGATAAATACGTTCATGAGCATTCAATAATCAACACAGGTGACTGCAATGAAGATCCTAGTCGTCGATGATTCGGAAGCGTTTCGGAAGATAATGGTCGAACTCTTGGTGCGGGTTGGCTTCCACGACACTGTGGAAGCCAAGGACTTCGATGAGGCAATCGAGGTGTTCAGGCGGGAGAGACCCAAGATATCCTTCGTCGACATGATCCTGCCGGGCAAGTCTGGCGTGGAGGTCACGAAGGCCATGCTCGCGATTGACCACAAAGCCACGATCGTAGCCATGAGCTCTATCATAAACAAGAAAATGATCCGCGACAGCATGGACGCAGGCGCGAAGGACTTCCTTCTCAAACCCACAAACGAGATTGCCCTGAGCTCGGTCCTCGCGATGTGGAGTGATTAGATGGGCCTCTTCTCGAAGAGGACCGACGTGAAGAAATCTGGCGCGGAGGCAGGGCTCGGGATCACGAGGAAATACAATCTGGCCGGCGGGAAATCGTACGTGGTCGAGGAGTCTCCGCCCGACATCAGCTTCGACGCCTTTGTGAACATAATCTCGACGACATCTAGCGACGCGTGCAAGAAGATGGTGGGTCTGGCCGTGAGCCGCCAACACCCGGACCTCATAAAACAAAAATACGGACTTGAAACCACCCCCATATACTGGCTCGCGACCCGCACGGGCCAGGAAATCATCTCCCCGACGAACCTGGGAATACTCACGCACACGATGATCCAGTTCATCGATGCGAACCCATGCGGCGTGATCCTTCTCGACGGGATCGAGTACCTCGTCTCCAACAACGATTTCAACAAGGTCCTGCGAGTCATCGACCAGGTCAACGACCACATCTCTCAGGGCAAGGCGTTAATGATCATCCCCGTGGATCCGAGAGCGTTCGAGCAGAAAGAGCTGGCCCTTCTCGAGAGGAACATGGAGAAGATATCGACAAAGCTGAAGAAGTAGTGATTTTAGACAGGCGCTCAGCTCGCCACCAAAGCTGTCGAGGCGTAGACGATCTCCGAGACCAGGATGCAGGTTCCCAGAGCGCAGAACAGGGTCGAGCGATTCTTGCCGCCCTCCAGACCCCAGAGGAAGTATGTCACCACCGTGTTCGTCTCTGCCAGAAACACCCCCAGAACGAGGAGGAAGAACCCAGCCCCGATTCCTCCCGTGCCGCTTGCCGTGACGCCCCCAAGCGAGAGGTATATCGCGTATGTGATGCCGAGGACGACAGGTCCGAGCGCAT
>Ga0315291_10011820_pt1 | contig 10623 bp, 7 predicted proteins | sample YL17G12_20_MG_FD_203070 | JGI IMG/M metagenome (GOLD analysis project Ga0315291, IMG submission 203070) | Sediment microbial communities from Yellowstone Lake, YNP, Wyoming, USA - YL17G12_20 | ecosystem: Environmental > Aquatic > Freshwater > Lake > Sediment | place: USA: Wyoming | collected... | reverse complement strand
AGTAACGGCGGGCGGAAGGGGCGGGTGTCAGGCTCCGACCGTGCAGTTGTCATTCTGCAGTTGTCATTCTGACCCGGAGCGAGGTCGAAAGGCTCAGGATGACGAGATCCCGCGCGACTAACCATGATACTATAGACGTTCTTGCATTAGAGTAGCAGACGCTGAGAGATGTGGCACAGCCGCCCCCGGCTGTGTGAGCGCCGTCTGAGCGGCGCTCGTGGTGTACAGGCGAGGGCGCCTGTCCCCACATTGGGCCTCCCATGATGCAAGAGGCTCTGTAAGATCCTATCCTGCAACCGGTTGACTGTCATCCTGAACGGAGCGAAGCGAAGTGAAGGATCTTGTTGGCGCATCGCACCACGCTCCCAAGATTCTTCGGCCTCCAGCCTTCGTGGCCGAAGGCTACTTCGGCGGAGTAGGCTCGCCTCAGAATGACATCTCGGCCGGGTCCGCTGGGTTTCTCGGATGGGCTTTATCTCCCCTCGCCCTCTTCGAACTGCTCGCGCGTGGTGTGATGCTCGGGGTTGACCTGGAGCCGGTTGCGGACGAAGGTGACGCCCTCGACCTTGCCCGCAACTTCGGCCGCCGCCTCTCGCAGGACGGCCGTGGGCACGGCGCCGTCGAGGAATACCACGCCGTTGACGTACTTGACCGAGATATCGAGCGCGGCGGTTTGCTCGTTCTCGCGCAGCGCCTTGCGCGCCTCGTGCTCCACGTGTCCGGCCTGGGGCATCATATCCTCCCACCACGTTCCGAGCGCAGCGAGGTTACGGCCTCGCGGCGCAGGGCTGACGTCGCATCCGCGATATTATAGCCGATAGGCGGCGGGCGCACAATCACCGCGCCCACGCGGCGCCCCGCACCGCCGTCGGCAAGCGCGCGAGGCGGCCAACGGCGGCCGCCTCGCGCGGATTCCTTTGCCACTCTGCGAAGTAGCGAGCTCGCTTCGCCACGTAGCACGAGCTCTGCGGCTGCAGCCGCTACTGCAGGGTCACGTCGAAGTCGCCGGCCATGTCCATGGTCGGCGCCGGCTGGCCCTCGCGTGCCGGCCCGGCCATGTTCTGCTGCAGGTGGATCTTGGCGGACGGGCCGACCCCCGCGCCGTAGTCGAAGAGCTCGTAGCCGGTGAAGGTCTGGCTCATGTTGGAGAAGGGAGCTTGGGCGCCCTCGGCGCGGGTTTGACCGCTGCCCTTGAAGCTGATGCGCGCCACCTCCTTGCCCTTGTACTGCTCGACGCCGACGAAGGTGTAGTCATACTTCATGACCACCTCCATCTTCTGCCCCATGACGTTGAGGGGGAGCTTGATCTCCTGCGACCAAGTGGCGCCGGGCGCGACCGGGCCCTCGGGAAAGACCGTGGTCTGCTGGAGGGCCGTCGGTTCGAAGCCCCCCAACATGTCGCCCATCGAGCCGAGGTCGAGCTCCAGCACCCGGCCGCGGGCGTCCACTTTCGCCTTGAACGTCTGGCCGAGGGCCTCCATCCCGGGCACGTTCGCGGGCAGCTCCATGGGCTTGCCATCGACGAGCATCGACAGCTTGCCGCCTTCGAGGAGCATTTGCATCTGCATGCCCATCGTCTCCGTCGTCATCGCCATGCGGTCAATGGCCATCTCCTGCGACGCCACGCCTTGATCGTTGACCGCAGTGGTCTTGATCGTCATGCGCATGTCAACGTTGACCGTCAAGGGCATGGGGCTGGGGCCGCCCACCATCGCCCCTTGCATCGCACCTTTGACGGCGTACGTGTCCGCCTTGCCCGCCTTGTACTTGTAGCGCAGCAGCAAACCGTCGTCCGCATACGCGGTCGCCGCCACCACCAGTGCTGCCACCAACACCGTCACTACCATGCCGATCCTTTTCATCGCTCACAGGCCTCCTTCTCGCTTTGAGCACAACGTTACCACCCGGCGCCACGGAGGTCAACGGCCGCCGTCCCTGCGATGTGCTAGTTTCCGCTCATCGGCTCGCGGCCCCTGCGGCCGTCAACCACGTTGCCCGATTCCCCGACGTAGGGTTGCACCTCGACGAAGTTGAACATCAGCTCCTGGCCGACGGGCCCGCCGGGGTCGTCGGGCGTTGCCCAGTCGCAGATGGTGAGGCGCCCCTCGGCGCCGGTCGCGCGGAAGATGCGCCAGTGGTAGTTCATCCACGCGTAGTGCTTGTCATCGTAGGGGCCGAGGTGGTGGCTGTAGCAATTGTGAAAGACGTGCTGGAACGATCGCTCCTCCAGCACCTCCACGCCGTCCAGGCGGATGGACACGGCATGCTTCTGCTGCTGCGGCAGATCGCCGTAATCCGCCGTGAACATGCGCAGGGAATAGAGCCGGCCGGGCCGCAGTCCCTTGATGGTCTGCGACGCGGCGTTGGGCCCGCGCGCGCTGCGCTTCATCAGCATGAAGCTGTCGCCCTGCTCGGTCTCGGGGTACCTGCCCTGGAGCCAGCTATAGCCCTCCATGCTCGTCGCGGTAACGGCGCCCACGCTGCCCGGCTCGGCGGGCGCGACCTCCCACCCGGGTAGCGCAGATTTTAAATCGGCGCCACCAGCGCAGTCGGGGTTGTCGAGGTGGGGCAGCAGGTAAGGGTCGGACAGCAGCGGCGCGGTGTGACCCTCGATGCAGTAATGGCGATAGAGGCGCGCCGCCCAGCGCACGTTCTCCTCGTCCGCGTAGCTCGACAGGTACTCCATCACGCCGTACAGCCCCGCGAATGCGGGATCGTTGGCGAGGGTGTTGAACTGCATGTCCATCCACACCTTGTAGTCAACCCCCGGGTTGATGTCGAGGCTCTCGGGCGGGGCCGACAGGTAGCCCAGGGTCACGATGGTATGCCGCGCGGCGCCGGGCTGAGCCGCGTTCCACTCTTGCATGACTGTGCTCAGGCGCGCGGACAGAAACGCCCGCGCCTGCGCCTCCGTGGGTTGCTCCGGCAAGTAGGATTCCCACGCGAAGCGCCAACCCGCATCCATCACCGTTTGGATGAACTCGCGGCTCAAGTCCGCCTCGTGCATGTCGCCGCCGCAGTAGGGGTAGAAGGTCTTGCCCGCCAGCCGCGGGTCGCGCTGCAGCCGCCGCAGGGCCTCCGTCCACGCCAGGTACTTCTCGTTGTCGCCGCCGCCGAATTCGTCGGCGATCACGCCGTCCGCCAGGGAATCGTGAAAGGCCATGTGCTCCCCCCAGTACTTCTCGGCCTCGTCGGCGGTGACGGTCGCGTCCCTGCCCAGCCCGGGCACGCCGCAGGCGATGATCCAGTGCCGGCCCTGTCGCTTCCATTCCTCAACGTAGGGGCGGTATTGCTCAGCGGGGCTGCCGATGACGGTGGTGCAGTGCGGCAGCACGTATCTCTGCAGGAAATCCCAGTCGTAGGGGCCGTGCTCGCTGACATGGGGATCGGCCTGAAACTGGCAGTAGAGCAGCTCGGGTATGGCGCGAACGACCAGGGATTGCAGCCGCGCCCCGCCGTCGCAGCGCACGGTCAACTCATGCTTGCCCGCCGGCAGCAGGCGCATGGCCTCGACCGGGCCGGCCGGTCCCGGCTCGTTGGCGATAATGGCTAAGCCCGACTTGTCGGGCCGCCGCCCCGGCCCACAGGGCTTAGGGGCCTCGCCGGGGCCGCCGTCCAGCAGTATGCGCACCGCCCCGGATGCGGGCACGTCGGCTTCGGAGGCGATGAAAACCCACCCCTCGCGCGGATTGGTGAATTCGTATCGCTGCTCCCCCTTAGCTGTCGGCCCGAGTTTCAGCAGCTCGCTTACGAAGTTGTTGAGCACCCTCAGGCCGTCCGACGCGCCGGCGGCTAGGCTCCGACTTGTCGGAGCCGCCGTGGCGGCCTGCGGCCTAGCCAGCCAGCGGGAAGCGTCCGGCCACGCGACCGATTCAACCAGCACCGGGCCGAGGCTCTTGCCCGACCGGTCTTGCGCAACGGCGCGGACGTCATACTCCCCCGCCGGCAACTCGCCAACATCCAGCGAGGCCGCGGCGAGCTTCTGCTCGGGCAGCACACATGCGCGAGCGGTATGCGACGCCCGGCCGCCGCCCACCGGCGCCAGTTCCACGTCAACGGTCGCGTCCGGCGCAAGATCCCCCCAGGGCCGCGTGTCCACATCCACCAGCAACTGCCGATTGTGATACACCACGCTGACGTTCACTGCTTTGGCCACGTTGGACACCCTTTCCAGGGAGTAGAGAAGCGCGCCGTTGCTGCGATCGCTCAGGGAGAAGCGATAGGTGCGCTTGCCGCTCCTCGCAACCGGCAACTCCACCGGCACGCGCGCCGTCTGCCTGCCGGCGAGCGGCACCTCTTGTGACGACGGGTTCTGCCTCATCGCCAGGTCGGCCACGGTGAGCTGCAGTTCGCGGGCGGCGCGGGAGCGATTGCGCGCCTGAAGGAATGCGCCGCTCGGCCGCCCGACGCTCAGCGGCTGGTGCCCCAGCGCCTCGACCACCAGCGGCCCGCCGGGAATGATGAGTTCGCCGTAGAGGTCGGGGTTGGCCCAGTCGTTCCCGAAGGGCATCCAGGTGTCGCCCTCGTCGTTGGCGACGGTGCGCAGGCGCTCGAAGTTCACTCGCCAGATCATGCCGACCTGCGGCGCGCGCGCAATGCCGAGGGCGGAGAACGGCAGCGCCACCTCGATCGCGTACTCGCGGGCGCCAACTCGCGCGGCCGCTCGAATCGCGCTCGCATCGAGGCGGCCGTAGTCGCGGAGCAGGAACTCCTTGGTGCCGATGGAGTTCAACTTGAGTTGACAGATCTGGCTCATGCCGCCGGCCGGGTCGAAGTTGAACTCGATGCAGTCGTCGCCCCACACGGCCGAGTTGTCGCGCGCGGCCTGGGCTCGCAGACTGCCCGGATTGGGCTCACTGCAGCGGAAGGCGAGGTAGAGATGATCGAGGTCGCTCAGCGCGTACACCAGCGTGGGCTCCGAGGCCGGCTCGCCGCTATCCGCTATGATGAAGCCCCCCGCTCGTCCGGCACCTTGCCAAACGGGGTCGGAGAGATCGCCGTCGATGACAGGCGGTGCAGCAACCGCGGGGGCCCCAATGACCCTGCTGTGCCAAGCCGGTGACGCCCAGCCCTGCCCGCACAGCAAGACCGCGGCGCCGAGCAGGATGGCGAGACACGCCCTCGCGGCCACCATCTGTCGAGTGCACATGCCGCTTGCCTCCCCAATATGAGTTCGGCAGGGGCCGCGCGCGGCCCTGCACCAGCCGAGGGGCGCGGGTCACAGGCCGGAGCCAGGATGACCGCCGCGCGCGACAGGACGGGCCCCGCCCCGTGTGGAAATCAGCAGGTGCGCGCGTAGGGGCCCGGATGGGTCCTGGCGTTTTCCCGCCCGCAGGATGCGAGCGCGCGAAGAGGCCAAGGATGAACCGACGAGCATTCATCCGCAACATCGGGAGCGCGATTCTCGGCGGCGCGATGGGCGGCGCCCTCGGCCAGGCCTCCGGCGCGGGAGAGACTTCGGTGATGCGCACGCGGCCCCTGGGGCGCACCGGGCACCGCAGCTCGCTGCTGACGTTCGGCGGCTACGCGCTCAACGCCATGCCGCAGGCGGAGGCGGACCGCGCCGTCGCCGAGATGATCGACGCCGGCGTCAACGCATTCGACGTCGCGCCGAGCTACGGCGACGCGGAGGTGAAGTTGGGCCACGCGCTTGAGGGTAAGCGCGACCGCGTGTTCTTGCACTGTAAGACCCTCGAGCGATCCAAGGATGGCGCGGCGGCGGAGGTGCGCGCTTCCCTGAAGCGGCTGCGCACGGATCGCTTCGATCTGTATCAGCTCCACGGGCTGAATAGACCGCAAGAGCTGGAGCAGGCGCTCGGCGCCGGCGGTGCGATGGAAGCGTTTCGAGAGGCGCGCAAGGCCGGGCTGATCCGCTTCATCGGCATCACCGGCCACCGCCCGGCGACGCTGGTGGAGGCGATGCGGCGTTGCCCCTTCGACACGGTGATGGCGCCTGTCAACTTCGTGCTGGAGCATCACAGCGGTTTCGCCAGCGCGGTGCTGGCGGAAGCCAAGCGACGTGACGTCGGCGTCATCGCCATCAAGGCCATGGCAGCGCAGCCGTGGCCGGAGCGGGCTAAACGGGACTACCCCAACTGCTGGTACCAGCCGCTCGACGACGACCGGCAGGTGGTGCTGGCGCTGCGCTTCACACTGTCACAGCCGGTCGCGACCGCGATTCCCCCCGCGGACATGCGGCTGCAGCGCAAGGCCGTCGCCGCCGTTCGCCACTACCAACGCATAACGGCGTCCGACGAGGCGGAGCTAGAGCGCCTTGCCGCCGGCCTGAAGCCGATCTTCGCCGCTTGATCCTGGCCTATTTAACGGTGGTGCCCCAAGGCCTGCCAGCCTGGGCATTTCAGAAACGCAGCGACGCTGACGATGCGCACGCCGCCTGCCCGACCGGGATCGAGCAAGTCGCCGTCCGCGGTAATGACGAATTCAGCGCGGCCGGCGATGAGAGCAGGCGCGAACGATCAGTCTGGAGCCCGGCCGCATCTTGGGCATCTTGCCGGATGGCAGGCCCGGCAGAAGGCTTTACCGCAGGCGGGGCAGGGGCCGTGCGCCGCAGGGCTGACCAGGTGCAGGGCGTCATCGCAGACTTCACGGGGCCGCTCCCACGTGTAGCTGTATTCGCATGGGAGCTGCTCCAGCTTGCGGACGAGGGGATTCCAATCCAGCATGAACAGGCGTTCGCCTTTGCGGCGCTTGATCCGCACTGTGAACCGCTGCGTCGGCATTGCCAGTTCCAGGGTCTGTAGCCACGCCAGTTCCACCCTCATCGCGTACTTCTGATGTACGTCCGTGACCTTGGCCTGGTATTCCCGAGCGATCGCATCCAGCCGCTGGCGCTCGCGGGCCTGCTCGGCCTGTTGCTTCTCAGTCAACTCCCCTCGCACACTCAGCGCGGCCAGCCGCATTGCGGCCTCGCGCCGCAAATCCTGGTGATAGGCAAAGAGCCGCTGCAAGTCCCGTTCCTGGCGGCGAGACATGCCCTTGAAGAAGGGTTGCAGATGGTGGCGAAGTCGCAACGGCAGGGCGCGCTCCAGGATCGCGCTGAACTGCTGGCGCTCCCAGGGGAGTGGCGGGAGGGCGGGCATCGGCCTGTCCTGAGCGAAGTCGAAGGGCGACGCGGGATGCGATGCCAGAGCCTCTGCGCTGGTCAGCAGTTCGGGCAGCATACCATCCAACGTCGCGCCATTGGCTCGGTTGAAGCCGAATTCCAGTATGCCGTCTCGCTTTTCGTCGGAGATGGCAGTGTAGCCGAAACTGAGAATCTGGTAGCAGGTCCACGCCGGTGCGACGCCCTCCAGGCGGTAGGTGGCATTCAATAAGTGCAGGTTCTGTTCGAGAATCCGCTCTGGATTAGCCAGCGGCGGATTGCCGGGAGCGAGGATTCGTCGGGCGTGGCGGCCATGCTCTCCCAGCAGCGCCGACACGCGCTCCATCATTTGGGACTCGAGTGTGACGCGGTGCGCGTTGTCGGGCAATTCGGCGCCAAAACCCAGCCGCGCCCACTCCGGAAGGTCGAGCGCCCGTTGCACCGCCAGCGGCGCGAGCACCTCCAGACCCTCGGGGTCAATCACTTCCACCGCCGCCCCGGATGCTTCAAGCAAGGTGGCGAAGAACTGCTGTAGCTGGTTCATCATGCCGTCTCGAATTCTTCGCCGAACAACGCGGTATCCAACTCCTTGATCGCGTCATACTGCTGCTTGGCCTTCACCATGCGCTCGCCCAGGTCGGCAAACGCGCGGGAGCGGTCCTGTTGGGTAGTCTCAAGCCAGGTGGTGAGGACGATGTCGGCAAAGTCCTGCTGCTCGTCCAGTTCGCCCAGGATGGCATCGATCTCCCCCACCACCAGCTCGAACATGTTGATCTTCTCGTCCAGAACCTGCAGCACCTGGCTTTCCACGGTGTCGCGCGCCACCAGGTTGAAGATGAAGACTTCCCGCGTCTGTCCGATGCGATGGAGGCGGCCGATGCGCTGTTCGATGGCCATCGGATTCCAGGGCAGGTCGAAATTGATCAGGGTGTTGCAGAACTGCACGTTGCGCCCCTCGCCGCCTGATTGCGTGCACAACAACACCGGCACCCGCTCGCGGAATTCCACGATCGCGGCGTCCTTCTGCGGCCCCGACAACGAGCCTTCGAAGCGCGCAAATGGGATACCCTGCTCGCGCAGCGTGGCATCGAGATGGAGAAGGGTCTCACGACGGTGGACGAAGACCATCTTCTTCTCTTGCGGATTGCGCTGCAGCAGGTCAACCAGCGCGTTCTCTTTCACGCCGCGATCGATCCGGCGGTATCGTTCATACAAGGCGCGCCAGCGCTCGTCCTTCCCCGCGCTGAAGCGATGCAGGGCCGCGGCCGCGGCGGCCGGGGAGGAGCCTGCGGCGCTCAGCAGGTGATGCAAAGCCAACCGGTGGTGCCCGGGCGCGCTCGCGTGCAGCTCTCGCACCAACCGATCCAGCGCCTCGTAGCAGCTCTGTTCTTCGCTGGTCGCCTGCAGGCGCAGCGTGACCGCGTGGCGGGAGGGGAGGCGCACATCGACCAGTGCGCGGGTATTGCGGACCATGACATCGCGCATCAGCTCGCGCATCCGTTCGCGGTTGGCGGGGACACGCGGCTTGCCCGGAGTCATGTGGGCAGCGCGGAATTCCTTCTCCGTCTTGAAGATGCCCGGCTTCAGCAGCGTGAAGAGGTTATAGAGTTCCACCAGGCTGTTTTGCACCGGGGTGGCAGATAACAGGAGCAGAAAGCGCTTGCGCAGGGCGTCCACGAGCCGGTAATTCTGGGTGCTGCGACTCTTCAGGTGATGGGCTTCATCGACAATAACCAAGTCGTATGCCTGCTGTGTCAGGTGCGCGAAGTGCTCCTGGCGGCGGGCGGTGGCGATGGAGGCGATGACGTGCGGCTGCGCCCAAAAGGCGCCGGGGTCGGTTCTCAACAGGCTGTCATAGCTGGTGGCGCAAGCAATCTCGAACTTGGTCGCCATCTCTTCCTGCCACTGCCCCACCAGGGAAGCGGGCGTCAGGATGAGCACCTTCTGCACCATCCCGCGCAAGAGGTACTCCTTCAACACCATGCCCGCCTCGATCGTCTTGCCGAGCCCCACTTCATCCGCCAGCACCACTCGGCCGCGAAATGACCTGAGCACCTTACGCACCGTCTCCACTTGGTACCAATAGGTCTGCACCTGATGCAGCAGCGGAAGGCAAAGCAACTCGTCGAACTCGCGCAGCAGGCTTAAGTGAGTGAAGTCGGCACGTAACCGATACCAATCGGAATTCTCCTCGCCCTGCGCCGGTCGGTCCAGTACGATGGCATTCGCATTGAGCAGCTCAAAACGGACCGGGATGTCAGGGTCATAACGTGGCAATTCCGGCACATCAGGCAGCAATGCGGCGGCTTCGGCCGCAGGCGGCGACGGGGTCCGGCCGCGGGGGACTTGCCTCGCGCTGCGTGCAGCGGCGGCGGTCCTTTGCTTAGGTCTGGTGGTCGCGCGAGGGGCCTCGTAGGTGCAGATCGTCATCAGCGACTCCACCAGCCAAGGCCACAGCGACGGGTCCGCGAGAAACCAATCTATCCCTTGTTCGGGATCGCGCACACCGACTTTCCGCAGCAGCTCTCGTGCGCCCACCATGACCCCCTGTTGCGCGAGCGCGATGGCGCGCAGCAGGTGATGGCGGTTATCGACGACATAGTCTCTGCGGATGCGCTTCAGATGCCGCAGGCACCGCTCCGGGTTCTCCTCGAGGAGGGCGGCAACCGCCGCGAGATACAGAATCTCATGCTCCCGGGGCCACTCCCTGACGGCCTGTTCCGCGAGTTCCTGCAAGTGCGCCGCTCGCAGGGCGAATGCCTGGTTCAAGCTATCAGCCCATGTCGCCGCGTCCCGTGGCATGTCGGGAGGAATGGCCGATTGGTTCATAGCAAACCTGTACTACGGGGCATTCGACCGAACCCATGAGATCCCGGATGCCGCGCAGTTGTCATGGTGCTTGCGAAGTCTTCTGCCCGGGGAGAATCGTCCACGATACGCTCCGGTCGTCAAGGGCTGGGAGCTAGTGTGGAGTTCGCACTGGGTAAGGCGAATTCCCCTGCGAGCGGGTTCGGCGACGCTGATCGTCAGAGCCGGCCATCCAGAAACGCAGCGACACCGATGATGCGCACAACGCCCACCTGACCGAGGTCGAGCAAGTCGGCATCGCCGGTGATGATGAAATCGGCGCGCCCGGCGATGGCGCAGGTCACGACCTTTACGTCTGTCGCGTCACGCACTCGGACATCAACTTCCTCCAGGGGAACCACCCACTCGGCGTAGGAAAGGACATCCCGCAGGATGAGATCGCCCCGCTCCTGCGGCACGGCGAAATCCTCAGCGAGGACGTCTTCGAGTTCAAGCAACAGCGCGGCGGAGGTGATCGCCTGAAAACGACTGTCCTTGTCAGGGACCCGTGAAGCCGGCCTGCGATGATGCTGCCAACCTATATGCCGTGGTTCGAGTATCCGGGAAGAACCGGCACTCGATGCTACCCGACACACGCTTGGCAGAGAGTGCAGGCCTCTGCCAGTGGTCGCCGCGGTGGACGATCTCCGGCACCGCGCCGCCCAGCATCATGT
>Ga0315291_10011815_pt1 | contig 10626 bp, 6 predicted proteins | sample YL17G12_20_MG_FD_203070 | JGI IMG/M metagenome (GOLD analysis project Ga0315291, IMG submission 203070) | Sediment microbial communities from Yellowstone Lake, YNP, Wyoming, USA - YL17G12_20 | ecosystem: Environmental > Aquatic > Freshwater > Lake > Sediment | place: USA: Wyoming | collected... | reverse complement strand
CCCACGTGGCCAGCCACCAGTTCTGGCAGCTCCGCGACCCAGGGCATCCTATGTTCGACGCCGCGTCGGCGGCCGGCTGCGCCGACGCCATGGAACACGTCTACGCGGCAATTGACGAAGCCGTCGGGAGGATCATCGAGGAGTTGCCTCGGGACGCCACTATCGTCCTCATGACCCAACAGGGCGTCGAAAACAACTACAGCGGCTCGCACCTGTTGCCGGAGTGGCTGGCGTTGCGAAACGCGGGAGGCCGGCGCCCCGTGCGGCGCGGTCCCCTCCACCGGGTCGCCGCGGCGCTGAGCTCGCAGGCGCGCCTGCACATAGGCTGGGCGCTGCCCCACCGAGTCGCCATGGGGTGGCTTTCGCGCAAGTACCCGGGCGAGGGCGACGTCTTCATGCTGCCCGGGTCGGAGTTCATGGCGCTCCTGCGAGTGAACCTGGAGGGGCGCGAGCCGAGGGGCGCCGTTCCCCTATCCCGGTACCGGGAGGTGCTCGAGCGCCTGCGGGAAGACCTGCTGGCACTGCGCAACGCGTCTACAGGCAGTGCAGCCGTCGAAGACATGATCCTCCCACACGCCGTCTACCGCGGGCGGCGCGTGGACAACCTGCCGGACGCGATCGTCAAGTGGCGCAACGACGCGCCGATACGGGCGCTCCAGTGCCCGCAGCATGGCACCATCAGCAAGGGAGTGAGGTTCCTGGACCTCTCCCACTCTTCGCACACGGGGACGGGACTGGCCGTCATCGCGGGGCCGGGGATACCGCACGGGCGCACCTCGGCGCCGCGCCCCCTGGTGGACCTCACGGCGACCTTCTACTCGCTCCTAAGAGAGGCCGTTCCGCCGCACCTGGAAGGCAAGGCCATTGCGCTGTGACGTCTGGCCCGGCCCGACACGATGCGCGCCGTCAGTCCTTGCCCAGCAGCCACTGATCGAAGCCCCACTCCGTCTTCAGCATGGGCAGGCGGGCTTCCTTCAGCACCTGGGCGCGGACAAGCTTGTCCTCGTCGCGTGCGAGCTCCTTCTGTGCCTCGCTGAACTGCACGACCTGGGGCGTAAGCACCACGACGACCTCCGTCTGCCGGTTCGCATTCTGCTCGCCTCCGAAGAGGTAACCGAGCACGGGTATGCTGCCCAGGATGGGGGCCTTCGCGGTGGACTTCACGTCTTCGGTGCGCCGGACGCCGCCCACGCAGATGGGCGTGCCGTCGCGCAGCTCGACCGTGCCGTATTCGCTGTTGCTCCGCACAAGCGGCGTGCCCGACGGCGTCGCGCCAACGATGTCGTTCATCGTCAGCGTGTACTGCATCTCGGTCGTTTCCAGGCCGATGGCGGGGGTCACGGTCAGCGTCAGGCCCACGGTAACGTCGCCCGGGTGCTCGAGGCAGATCTCGTCGAGCAGGTCATCGAAGTCGCTCACGGCCTTGCCCGTGGTGCTGCTGATCAGGTTCTTCTCGCCGGGCGTGGTCTTGAAGCGGAGCACCTCGTCCGTGACGGACAACGTCCCGGTCGTGCCATGGCGCACGTTCAGTCGCCCGGAGGTGACCAGCCGCGCTCTGCCCTTGCGCACCATGAAGTCTATATACTCAGAGGTCAGCAGGAAGTTGACGGCTGCGTAGAGCCCCCTGCCGCGCTTGTTGAACTCCTGGGTGCCCGCGACAACGGTCCGTTCCGGCACGAAGGGGTCGAAGATGCTGGTGACGTGCTCGGCGCGCTGGTGCGAGCCGAAGCCCCAGAATACGAAGTCGAACAGATCCCGGCCCGGCCCGCACTTCCACGCCACGTAGTCGAGGCCGAGCTTCAGGTCGTCCGTCAGCTCCACCTCGTAGACTGAGGCATCGAGCACAAGCTGCGGCGGGAAGTAGTCCGCTACTTGTGCAGCTTCCAGCCACTTGTCCGCCCGGTACGGCTCCATTCGCTTGAAGACGGAGTTCGTGGTCGTGTCCACGGACGTGACCGTGAACTCGCCGCCGCCCGGCACCGAGGCGACCGCGTCTATGTTGGACACGTCGCGGAACTTCGCCCGGTAGTAGAACTGCTTAGAGCCGTCCACCTCCTCCTTCAGCCAGGGCTCGTCCACCGCCTTCAGGGCCGCTTCCACGTAAGGCAGTTGGAAGTCCGGGCAGATGACCTGGAGGTACGCTTTCTTGCCGACCTTGTCGTTGATGACCTCGGCGCGGCCACCCTCTTTGCCAGTGATCAGACGGAACAGCCCGCGGAGTTCCCTCGGCGTCGCCCTTTCGATGGGGTATATGCCGGTCACGAAATCGTTCACCAGGTTCTTCTGGTTGACGCGCAGGACTTTCACAGTAGAGTCCTCGTCGCCGCTGATCTGTATCCGCTCCTCCTGGTTGAGGTAGTTGTCCACGTTGCTGGCAGCGGCGGTCGGGCTCGGGTTGCCATCTGTGGCCTGCACGCCCGCCGCCTCGTCCTGCCCGGCCGCGAGCACGGGGCCGCTTGCGGCCAGCCAAAGGGCCGCTACCACGGCAAGGGCCGTAAGCTGAATGGTCCTTCTCATTGTCTGATTCCTCGCTCCAATGGGGTCCGGTGTGGTCATCTGGCAGTCTCAGGATCCAGGAGCCACTGGTCGAAGCCCGCCTCCGTGCCCAGGTGCTTCACGGGCAACTGCTGGGTCGCGCGCGCCTGGATCAGGGCGGCGTCTATCTGCGTGCCCGTGCCCGTCATCGCGCTGAAGTCCTCCACCACGTTCGCGGAAAGGACAACCACGACGCGCCGCTGCTTGACGAGGTTCTGCTCGCCGCCGAACAGGTATCCGACGATGGGAAGGCTGCCCAGGAAAGGCACCTTGTTCGACTGCTGCACCATCATCTCGCGCGTGTAGCCGCCGAGGACGATCTCCTGGCCGTCCTGCACCCGGAGCTTCGTGTCGTACTTGCGCCGGACGAGTTGCGGCGTACCGAGCGAATCGAACCCGGTGTTGCCGACAACGTCAACGAGGATGTCCATATTGATCCCGTCGCTGCCAATCAGAGGCGTGACTTTCAGGATGACGCCGGCGCTCGAGGCCCCCAGCACGCGTTCCCTCTGGTCGCCCACGACGATGCGCACGTCGTCAGCGTCCTCGTTGCGTCGCCAGTAGAAGATGACGTCGGCGGCCGTCAACTGCGCGGCGCGTCCGTTGCGCGTCAGGACCTTGGCGCTGGTCAGCACGCGCGCCTTCTGCTTCGTCACGAGGAAGTCGAAAAACTCGCTGGGCACGTCCAGGAAGTAACTGTAGTATGCCCCGTAGGATCTCCAGCCGTGGTGCGGCAGAGCGAACGTCCCCCCCGGCACGCCGGTATCCAAGAGCGGCGGCGCGCCCTTGAGCGTGGGTATCCGCTCCCTCTCAAAGAACGCGCCGGCCTGGAAGAGATCCCGCCCCGGTCCGTTCTTCCACGAGACGAAATCCAGGCCGAGTGCGTCGTCATTCTCGACGTTGACCTCGTACAGCGTGGCCTCGACCATGACCTGCGGAGGCGGCTGATCCAACGCCGGCAGCCAGCTCTGGAGGTTCGCGATGCCGCCCGGCGACTCGTAGAACAGGAAGCCGTTGACCTCCGTGTCCGGCACCTGGTCAGTCGTCGTCCTGTTCGGCGACAGCGCGGCATTAGCGTCCGCGACGAAGGACGCGTCCGCCACGTCGCGGTGCTTCGGGCGGTAGTAGAGCATCACGTCGCCGCTGGAGGAGGTCAGCCCCGGCGTGTCTATGACCGCCATCAGCCTGTCTATGTAAGGCAACTGGTAGATCGGGGCCACGACGACCACCTTGCCGCTCTTGACGGAGTCCGGGTCGTCCGGATGCTCGGGCTTGCCGAAGACGAACCAGCCCCCTTCCTCGATCTGCATGACGCGCCGGAAGAAACGCAGGACCGCAAAGGGGTTCACGTTCTTGAACTCGTAGACCTTCGGCACGTAGCGGTTCGTCTCGGCCTTGTTCGTGGTCCGCAGCACCTTGATGAGGCGCTGCGGAACCGCCTCCGGCGCGGCAAACTCCCCTCCCTTCGGCGGCTCCTCCGCCCCGACGTAACCGCCCACCACCAATCCGCCCAGCACCGACAAGACGACGATCAGCCGTCTCATCTCTGCCCTCCCTCCTGCGAAGGTTCGCCAAGTTCAAGCGGCTCGACTGCGCCGCTGTAGGGGTTCACCGCGAGCTTCGTTGCCTTGTGAACTGGATCCTCCCCGCCGCCGATGAAAACGTGCCATACGTAGATGCTGCCGTCGCCCAGCGGCACCAGGACCGCCCGCATCCCCTCGCTCGCGTTGGTGCCCGCGCGTTCCCGCGCCAGCCGGATCGCCTCCTCGCGCATGATCAGGCCGGAGTATGGGTCACGCTTGAACATGACCTTGTCCGTGACGTGGAACTCTGCCATCTTCGAGTAGTACGTCGGTTCGACCTCGGCCTTCCCTGCCTCTGTCCGGCACCCGGAGAGCGTCGCCATCATCGCCCAGTCGCCGGCCTCGGTCGTCAAGCGGTCAAACAGCAATGTGCGCGACGTGCTCTGTCCCACAGCGACCGTCCGGGCATCGCCGGGGCTGTTCTCCGGCAGCACGGGCTTGCGCTTCATGCGCACAGGCGACCCTTTCTGGGCCAGATAGAACGTCAGCGTGCTGTTGTCCAGCGCGGACAGGATCAGCGGCGGGCCACTCGTGCCCGTACCGAGAGACTCGCCCTGGTTGACGACCTCCACCGTCGCCAACACGGGCTCGCCGATTTGGTAGGACTGAGCGTTCAACGACAGGTTCACGCCAACCGCCAGCCTGCTCGGCGTCGTAGCACACCCTGCTGCGCTCAGGAGCACAGCCAGGGCGAAGGCGATACGACAGACGCCAAGCATCGGGCTTCGGCGCCGCTCCGTCGCTCCCCCGCGGCCCCTCCAGTCCATGCGCTCGCCCTCCTTCCACTTCTGCGCCACTGGCCCCTGCGGGTCGCCCGTTGCCCCGTCGGTCCTGCCCACCAGCGGCCTCAGCACCTTGCCGAAGACCGTAATGGCCTCGTCCCCCTCGGTAACGTTACCAAAGGAAACGATAGTCTATCGGCCCAGCAGCCCTTTGTCAAGAGGGATTCCTCGCAGTTCGCAAGGCGGTAGCTTTGGCGTCAGGATCAGCAGCGCGCCCACTGGGACGCCCTCGCCGTTCAGCAAGAGGTGCGCGCGCGCACACAGGTGCGCTTGCCGGCCGCCTGCAAGTGTGGCCCGCCGCACAGCCGTCGCTGCGTCTAATGGCGCCGCCACGATAGGTTCGCTCATATCCAGGTTCTCGACGGCCTCGATCACGCTCCTGCCGCGGAGCGCACCCTCGTTGCGGGCGACCATTCACCTGGCCGTGGCGGCAAACCTGGCCCTGGCGGCAGCCTTCGCCATTCTCCACTTCGTCTCGGAGAGGAGGCGCGCGCAAGGGGCCGCGCCGACGCCGGCAGGAACCCAGAACGACGAACCCGCCGCTGCTCTCGATGGCAACGTCGGGCAGGCGGGGCTCGGAACGGGGCACGGCAGGCTGCTGCGGGCGGCCGTGGCCGTGTCCGGGCTCGTCTCCTTCTCCTGCGAGGTGCTCTGGACGCGCCTGCTCGCGTTCCGGTTCGAGGCGATCGTGTACGCCTTCAGCGTCATGCTGACGGCCTTTCTGCTGGGGCTCGGGCTCGGCAGCGCCACCGTGGGCTTCCTCCGGTGGACGCGGCCCAGGTCGCACTACTGGCGCGTCTTGGACTATCTTCAGGCCGCCGTGGGCGTCACGGGCATGGCGACCATCTTCCTTCTGTTCGCTCCGCGCATCCCCTATCACTCGTTTGCGGGGCGCGCCCTCGCGCACCTGGGCGTGAGCCTGATCGTGATGACCGTGCCGACGATTCTCCTGGGCGCGGCCTTCCCCATTGCGTGCCATCTTTACGCGGCAAGCGTTCGCGAGACCGGCCGGTCCGTGGGCAGGATCTACGTTTTCAACACGGCCGGCTGCATCGTCGGAGCGCTGTTGACGGGCTTCTACCTCGTCCGCGCCCTGGGCACGCAAGGGACTTTGACGGCCGCGTCATTCCTCATGGTAGCCAGCGGAAGCGCGGTCGTCGCGGCGGCGCCAGGGACGGCCGTACGGCGCGCCTGGAGACCGCTCCCGGCGATGCGGGCTGCCGCGTTCATCGTCTCGGCCACGCCGTCAAACTTCCTCCAGCGCTACCACGCGACGACTCTGGCCGTTGCCGTCGGAGACCCCGCCCTCAAGCTCACCGTCCCCGACAGCAAGGAGGACGCGGAAGGGATAGCAACCGTCTTCGAGACGCCTGAGCACGAGCGCGGGCTTTCCGTCGGCACGACCGTGGTGGCCGGTGCGAACTTCAGCCATCGCGTGGGCATAAGTGCTCCCGTCCGGCCTCCCGACGCTGCTCACCCAGCGCCGTCCCTTGGACGAGCGCCTCGGTAGACCACCGAGGGACACCACGGAACGACGCCCGTCGGGGACGCGGCTCAGTCCCGACGCGCCAGGACGGCGACGCCGTCCATCTCGAAGAGCAGCTCCTCCCGGCAGACATCGGCCTGCACGCAGACGACAGGCATGTCCGCAAGCCCCCGCTCTGCGATGGCCCGGCAGCAAGCCGGATAGTCGGCGGCGCGCTTAAGGAACAGGGTCCCTTGCGCCATGTCCGAGAGGGCAGCGCCCTCCTGCGAGATGAGGGACTGGACGCTGTCAAGGGTCCACAACACCTGCGCGCGGGCATCGTTCGGGGACAGACTCCTGCCCTGCTCATCAATCGCGGCGGTCCCGGAGATCTGGATCTGCGCAAGGTCGGGCTCGCGGATGCACACGCCTCGCGAGAACGCCGAGCCATATCGGTAGGCGTCCGCCTGCTTGACGTTGGCCATGGGCACCACACTGACCCGCGCTGTCGGCCCGCCGGCCACCGCCAGCAGGTCCATGATGCAGGCAGCGCCGTAGGAGTTGCGGCCTTCGATGCCTGTGCTCGCCGGCAGGCGAACGGGTTGCCCCGACGAGTCGCCCGCGGAGTCGGGCATCAGGCCGAACGCAGTGTACCTGGAGTTCCTCGCCAGGTTGAACTCGTCGTACCAGTCCAGTATATCGGCCAGGTAGATCCACGTTCGGGCCACCTGCCCGTAGCCAAGCCTCTGAGTCCTCAGCACTCTCAGGGCCTCTTCGAACATCCGTTCGGCCTGGCCTGCGCGCGCGGCCTGCGCTGAGGTGCCGTGCAAGAGCCCGTGCACATTCTGGAGCACGGTGAACTCGGCCCCGCTCCTCTCCCAGCGTCGCCCGACGGTCACGCCGCCGTCCTGCACGGGCACGATCGCGTCCGGGCGCGCCGGGCGAACCGCCATCAACTGCGCGCCGGCAAGCCCGTTGCCCCAGATCGGGCGGCCTTCGACGTAGGTGACGGGGCCGTCGTCGGCCACTCCGCACTCGCGCAACGCCTCTGCGCGCGAACCAAGAACGTCCTCCCGGGCCGACAGGCTCCCGAAGACGCGCTCGTGCACTACCTGCATGCGACGGGCCGTCAGGAACTTGCCGACGCGCCGGTATCCCTCCTGCGCCGCCCAGGCCGTCCCCTCCCCCTCGCCGGCCACCGAGACCGTAATGTGCGCCAGATCGTCCGCCGCCGAAACCACGTGCACGGCCAGCGGGCCGCTGCGGTCAACGCGATGGCTGCGCATGAGATGCCTTCCCCGTGGCTCGCGCCCGGGCCGAGCGGCTGCTCGGCGCTGTCCGGCGTCGCCGGTGCCATCAAGAGAGTGGATTCCGACAACTGCTGACCAACTGACAGGATGCTACCACAGACCCCGCCATGCTGCAAAGGGCAGGAGGAAACGTTCGGCGGCCGGGAAGCCGGAGCGTCCTGGCGCGCTCTTAAGGACGCGCGTGCCACGGCTGGTCCACGCCGCTTGAGGCGGCAGGCGACGGCGCCCCGACACGCGGGCTCGCGGAGGTCACCGCCAGCTCGGATTTCACCCACACCGGCGAGCGTATGACGCGCGCTATCTGCTCCCCTCTCACGGGGACCGGCCGTTGGATGAGTTCGGGCAGGTTGTAGGTCTTCAGGAAGCCGTCGTAGAAGTCCGGGTCCCTCTGCGGCAGCACGAAGGGCTTGTGGACCTCCCCGGTCTCATCCACGTAGGCGATGTACGGGCGCGCCAGCAGGCCGTCCGCGCGCTTGCTGCTGAAGACGATCCATCGTCCGTTGCTGGACCAGCAGTGCCACGTGTCCTGCCGGTTGCTGTTGATCGCCAGGCGCCTGTACTGCCGCGTTCCGAGATCCATCATGTAGAGGTCTGCGCTGACCTGGTGGATCGGGAAGCAGCCGTAGTCCGACATGCAGAAGAGCAACCATCGCCCGTCCGGCGAGATGCGCGGGAGCGTGATGCTTTTGCCTGTTTCCCGGGCTGAGAGCACGGTCTCGGCGTGGCCCCATGCGCGTGCGTCCGCATCCACCCGGATGCGCATCAGGTCATAGCGGACCTGGTCGTAGTGCTCCGGCGGCGCCTTGTCGCGGTCGGCCCAGGGCACCGGCGCGCTGCAGTAGTAGAGGTACAGGCCGTCGGGCGACCAGGTCGGGTACGTCTCAAGGCGGTCGGGCCGCGAAATGGCCGCCGTTGTCACCACGGCCGCGGAGTCCGCCAGGTAGACCGCCATGTCGGAGTCAAGGTCGCACACGTCGCGGACCTCCGCCCGGGCCGTGTGGAAGAATTGCCTGACCTTGTTCATGGAGAACGCGGCCAGCCTGCCGCTCGGGTGCCAGGACATGTACGTCGGCGCCGACGGGCTCGCCGGAGTCTGCGCGTCCACCTTGTGCACCACGCCATGGTCAACCAGCACCATGGCTCTGCCGTAGTCCACGCGGCCGCGGCGCACCTGGATGAGCATCTTGTCCGGCGAGTTGTTGAGGAACGTGTGGCAGTTCATGCAGCCGCCGTCGAACGAAGCGTTGTCAAGGATGACCGATTCGTCGTAGCCCTCGAGGTTCCGCTGGCAGATGCCCATCGTCACGTACAGATTGTCCACGGAGTTCAAGAGGCGGTAGACGAGATACGGGTCTATCGGCTCGCGGGCGACGGCGTTAGACACCGGCTGGAAACGGTCCCAGCTCCCATCGCGTCGCCGGACGTAGACGTCGGTGACCAGCTCCGCGCCGGCGTTCAGGGCCAGCAGCCGCTTCCACGCCGTCATGGGTATGACGAAGCGGCCCGTCCTTGACGCAAGATTGGCGGCAGGCCCCTGGGCCGAGCGGAGGCTGACGACGTAGCCCGCCCCCGGCTCGTCCACGCGAAAGTCAAGGGGGGCAATGTTCGGCGGGATGACCGTTCCCGAGTAGTCCGGGCTGATGTGGGCAGGCCGGCCGACCTCCGTGAAGTGGGCGGGGACCTCGGCGGGCGCAAGACCCGCCCGCGCCGCCAGGCCCGCTGCGAGCGCCGCGCCGCCCAGAAGGATCACGAGCCACCATGTCCGGTGCGCTCTCACTTCGCCGGCTCCGCCCCGAGGAAGAACACGTAGTAAGGCAGATAGCTGTCCCGGTACTCTGGTGCCACCGCCCTGAGGGCCGCCTGCCTGTCGCCGCCCGCTCGCGCAAGGGCTTCATTGAACGACTGGAACCCCTTGCGCGTCCCCGCGCTGATGGCCAGCCCCCCGAGGTCCAACGCCTTGCCCGTGAGCTGCGTGTAGAGCAAGACGGCCTCTTCGTAATGCCTCGGAATGCCGGCGTAGCCCATCTGCCCCAGCCGGTGGACGTTGCTTGCTACGCCTTCCAGATTGCCCGTGAGGAGGTAGTGCGCCATCAGGTACTCGAAGGCCATCCGGTTCCGGCTGTCTCTCTCCAGGAGTTCGGTCAGGACCGTCTCCAGTGGGGGCGCGGCCACGTCGTCCCGCGCAATCATGAGCGCCCTGATGCGCTGGACCTCCAGGTCGGCAAACAGGACCGGGTCCGCTTGCACCTGACGCAGGCGCTCCTTCGCCCAGCCGCCGCGGATCAGGTCCTTGCTCAGCGCGTTCAGGAACGTACGGGCGGCCTCCGGCTCTCCCTTGATGATTTTCACCGTGGCGAGGGCCTCGAGCACCCAGGGACGGTAGCCCTGATCCTCGAGGGCCTCGGTCGCCATGTGCTCCGCCTCGCTCACGCGGCCGAGCTCAAGCAGGATGTCGCTGTCCCGCATGAACTCCAGCGGAGTGGGCACCTGCGCTTGCTCAGTGCCCTCGGGCCAGAACTCACTCGGATACCGCACCAGGCCGAAGGGCCCCTGCCTGTACGCGAACTGGTCGGACGGCAGCCGTCCCAGGTGATAGAGCGCCCAGTTGACGGTCATGTTCATGAGCACGCCGTACCTGTCGGCCGGGACCTTGCGGGCCCGTTCCAGAACTTGCGGCCACGCTCTCCGACTGGCGTAGTACTCCACGAGGCGCACTGTGCGGGCCGGCCAGTTGAACGACGCATAGACAAGAGCCGCTGCCAGGACTAACAGGCCGCACGTCCCGGGGAGCGCGCCCGACCTTCGCCAGCCACTCGCGGCCCCCGTGCCAGGTGGCTCCCCGCCGTCGTCGCCGCCGGCCCTCGCGCCGAGCGGCCTGAGCCTGCCCCATGCCCCGGCCCCGAATGCCGCCAGCAGGAAGAACGCAGCGAGCGCCAGCGGAATGGACGCCG
>Ga0315291_10011814_pt1 | contig 10627 bp, 9 predicted proteins | sample YL17G12_20_MG_FD_203070 | JGI IMG/M metagenome (GOLD analysis project Ga0315291, IMG submission 203070) | Sediment microbial communities from Yellowstone Lake, YNP, Wyoming, USA - YL17G12_20 | ecosystem: Environmental > Aquatic > Freshwater > Lake > Sediment | place: USA: Wyoming | collected... | reverse complement strand
TGCTGGCTCCTCGTCCAAGGGTGGCGGCGAAGGCGGGTCCTTCGGCATCGGCAAGAACGCCCCTTTTGCTGCGAGCAGCCTGCGCACCGTTCTCTATTCGGCGTTCAACGAGGACGGCGAGCACGTTTTTCAAGGTGTTTCTACACTCGTCTCCCACAGACTCCCTGACGGCTACACCGCCCAGCCCACAGGTTTTCTCGGCGGCGAAGACGGCGCGTCCATTCGGTCGACAAATGAGATTCCGCAGAAGTTTCTTCGCACCGATCACGGCCTCGATATCTGGGCGCTGGAGTTCCCGGCACCGGCGACGTGGCAAAACGATTTGGTCTATTCGATCTTGGACAACTTCTGGCCGGCGATTGACTTAGGAGACCTGACTGTCGCAGTCGGCGACCAGACCATAGACAGGAATAATCTGTCCGCGCTTCTCGACGCCTTCAGCGGTCAAGAGGGCTTCACAGCCCACCTTTTCTATCGCGCTTTCAAACAGCCTACCCACCCATTCTATGAAACCCTGGGCACACTCAAGGATGTCACCCTGTACCTATCTGCCGGCGATCCCGATTTGCCCAAACGAATCGCCATGGTTCGGAAAACCGGGATGATTATCTTTCACAAGGGTTATCTCCGGTCTGTCTTGCCATTTTGCGGTGTTTTCATCTGCCGGAATGACGAAGGCAACCGTCTGCTTCGCGAGATGGAACCGCCACGGCATGATGTTTGGGATTCGGACCATCCGGAGAAGGGAGCCAACAAGAAGATCGAATCCGAATACATGAGTTTCATCCGAGACTGCATCAAAAAACTGGTCCCGACCGACGACACGAAGGTTCTCTCTATACCGGGGCTCAACCGTTTTCTGCCCGATGACGATGAAACACCGGAGAAATCGTTTGAGGGTAGGGAATCCGCAGTCAAAGACGAAACTCCCGAACGTTCGCCGTTACCACAGAAAATCGAGGGCCGCAAGATTGATGCTCGGCGTCAGTCCATGCAGCCCGATAAATCCAAACCCGAAGAAGGCGATGACGAAACAGAGAGCGACACCGGCGATGGAACAGGTGGCGGACCCGGCAAAGGCCCCAATGAAGGCGACGGAGGCCAAGGAAGCGGCGGAGGCGGCAAGGGCGAGGGCAATGCCGGTGCCGGGAAAGGCGGAACCGGCGGAGTCCAGTCCAAACCGTCTATTCCCATCCGCTATCGAACTTTCGCATGCAACGCGGATGCCGGGGTCTACAGTCTGGCTGTGGCAACACAGATGCCGAAGACTGTCGAGGCACTTCTAAACGTTTCCACAGTCGGCGATGATCAGAAAGCCCCGGCCGAGATCAAGTCCGCGCGTCGCGCCACAGGGGAGACTCTGCTACTCGCGGGCCTCGGCCGGATCGGCCCAGTTTCGCTGACGCCTGGCGAAATCATCCGAATCGAGATCGTACTCGCTGAACCGCTTCGCGTTGCGATGGAGGTTACAGCCCATGAGGCTTAGCGCACGATCTTACCCTTACCCGGTCTTGGGGAACCGGGACGACGTTCCCGGCGCCGCCTTCCAGGCGGCACTGGAGATGACCGCCGACAAACAGCAGGTCTATGTCGCCGCCGATGTGAAATGCAGCAGTTCAGCAATCAACGATCTGCTGACAAGCGGCCAGGCCGCTTACGTCATGCATGTCGAGTGCAGCAACACGATGTTTCGCCGGGCGTATTCGTTCGTCGACGTCGCACACAGGATTTCAATCCCGGCGGACAGCCTGAACGATGCTGTCGAAGTCAACGTCTTTGTCCGCGCAATGAACACGATCCCGGCCTACCGAATTCCCGGTGCCCATACGGACTACGGAGAGACCGCGTTCGACGTGCGACGGGGCGACATCCTGGCCGTTGCGGAAGGACAGGTGTTCCACATCGAGAGTTCCTTCGATTCCCTTAGCCGTATCGGCTCCATCATGCAGATACAGGAGTCGCCGAAAGAGGGGGATATGCCTATGGAGTTTTCCCCGGAAGGCGACAAGATCGTAATCTTTCTGTCCAAGAGCGATTTTGCCGACTACAGGCTTCTTAAGGCCCATGAGGGCGTCGCGGGGCCGCTCACCACGACGATAGTTCTGCCGGTACTGATCGAAGCCATCCGGACGCTCAGAGACGATAGCGAAGGTCTCGACGATGGACGCCGCTGGGTGCGGTCCCTGGCCCGCAGAATCGAATCCCTGAATCTGACAAAGGAGACGGACGTGTTGGTGGCCGCCCAGAAACTCTTGGAGTTGCCAGTGAAGCGTGCATTGGCATCCTCGCGGATGCTGGCGGAGGGCAGTTCGTACTGAAGAACATGAGCACTCTTGTCATATTCAAGAGTACGTTCGTGAACGGATTGAGGAGTTCGATCCGGCCCAATCTGAACAAGTACCTTCGGGACGCGCCGTGGGTCGCCGAAGTCTCAACAAAGACGAGCCGCGAAATGCAGACTCCGGTCGAGCCGGCAGAAACCCTGCACCTTGAGTTGCCGCAAGACGGAGATCTGAAGGACCTGGAGAACGCGATTCGCATGCACAGGGCATTGCGGACATTGTCCCCGTTGCAGGCGAGAGATCCGCGCTTGTGGACACGGCTTGCGCATGTGGATTTCTGGCAATACATGCGCCTGCGCTGGCAGGTCGAGAAGCACATGGCAGACCAGGATGAGGCCGTCCGCTTCATCGACACGAGGTACTTCGTATCGCAAAGCCAAAGCCGGGCGCTCTTGCGCAATGGCATCGCTCGCCTCTGGTGGGTGGCGCATCTATCTTGCGACCCGGAACGAGAGAATCCGTATGAACTGACCACCGTGCTCCTGTCCACCCTGGATATCACCCAACAGATCCTTGAGCGCGGTCTGGGTCGAGCCCCAAATATCATCAGAGGATTTCTGGAGTTCCTACTCCGAAACAGCGCGACTTTATTGAGCGGCGGCAATGCCAACAGGAAACGCATCCGGCGACTCGCCAAGTTCCTGAATATGCATGGCGGCGTCTGCATTCTCGACTGCCTCAGTCAAGGCGAGATCATGGACCTCCTGGCGAAGGAAATGTCCCGCATCATGACTTCGGAAGCCGTTGCTTCAACGGAGAACACCAGCACATGACCGACATGTTCACCAAGAAAAAACGGTCCGAGATCATGTCCCATATTCGAAGTCGCGGCAACGCCGCTACAGAACTTCGATTCATTGAGATAATGCGTGTGCAGCGGATTTCGGGCTGGCGACGCGGCAGCAAACTGCCGGGGCAACCGGATTTCGTCTTTCCAAGAGACCGTGTGGCCGTTTTTATCGACGGCGATTTCTGGCACGGGAATCCGCGGGAGTTCCGGCTACCCCGATCCAATCTCCGATACTGGCGCAAGAAGATCCTCTCCAACAAGGAACGTGATCGATGCGTCAATCGCATTCTTCGCACAGAGGGTTGGAGAGTTCTGCGCTTCTGGCAATCCTCGTTGGCTCGCAAGGCCGCCATCGTAATGCGTCTACAACGCGCGCTTTCCGGTCTCCGCAATGGCTCATCAAAATCAAAGAGGAGGAAGACGCAGTGAAGACAAAACGAAATGGCGTACTCGGCGTACTCGGTATCGCTGCAATGTGTATGGTTGTCACGCTCCTCATGTCCTGCACGCGCAAAGGGCCGCAGGATGACTTCAAGATCAAGGTCGGGTACAAGGCGAACAGCGGCTTTCAGAACTTCCTCATTGCCCAGGAGAAGGACCTCTGCGCCAAGCACGGGGTACAGGTCGAAGGTGTCACCTTTGAGTCAACCGATCTCATGATGCAGGCTCTTGCCCTCGGACAGATCGACGCAACGCCGGCGGGTTCGATTGAAGTCGTAGCCGCCATGGAGGAGAAGGCACCCGACACCGCCAACGCCTACCTGACCCTCGTCTTCACCAAGGACAGCCCGTACTACACGGTTCTCGTGCCGAAAGACTCCCCCATTCAGTCTTTTGCAGACCTGAAGGGAAAGAAGGTCGGAACGAACCCCGGATCGACAGCGAAACTGTGGTTGCAGTTCTGCCTGAAACAGGTCACTGACCCCGCCACCGTGCAGATCGTCCCGCTCCAGCACCAACTGCAGTTGCAGGCGTTGAGCGCCGGCGAGATCGACGCCCTGTACACAGGGGATCCGCTCGTCACAATCGCCCAGGTGAAAGGCATCGGCCGTGTCCTGGTCAGGGGCCCTGAGAATCAATACATGTTCGATCCCATGGCCACGGGTGTCGGCGTTCTGTCATCGCGTTTTACGAAGGCCAAGCCGGAGACGGCTCGCCGGTTCATAGCGGCCATGAACGAAGTCACCGACTTCATGCGGACGAACGAGAAGGAAGCGCGGGCTGTGATCGCCAAACGGGCGAAACTCGACGCGGAGGTTGCCGACCGCATGGACTTGCTTCACTATTGGAAACTTTCGGAAACTCAGTTCCCGCTCGTTCAGAAGTACCTGGACTATCTCCGCAACGAGGGGATCCTAAAGACGCAGATCAGAGCAGAGGACATCTATCTGCCGCAGGAATGGGCCGCCAAGTAGAGAAAGAGACTGGACGCCAAAATGTCGAGCGTAGCCGTCAGATTCGAGAAGGTATCGTTCAGTTATCCCGGCCAAGGATACGACAGCAAGCAACCGGTCGGCGTCCTTCAAGACTTCTCCCTCGACATCGAAGCTGGCAAAATCGTTTGCCTGTTCGGCCCGAACGGCTGCGGCAAGAGCACAGTCCTGCGACTGTGCGCCGGCCTGCTGAAACCGGACAACGGGAGCCTCCACGTCGCCAGCGGCCCGCCCGGAACCGGCGACGTAGGGTACATTCCGCAGGCGTTCCGCGAATCGCTGATGCCGTGGCTCCACAACCTGGACAATATCGCCTTCCCGCTCTACATGACCGGCACGGCGAAGGAATCGGCGCGGGCGAAGGGCACGGAAGTCGCTAAAGAACTCGCGGACGAACTCCCATTGAAGCGCTATCCGCACGAAGTCAGTACCGGCCAACAGCAGATGGTGTCCCTGGCAAGAGCGCTCGTGCGCTCGCCGTCTATCCTTCTGGCCGATGAACCGTTCTCGGCTCTCGACTTCCAATCCCGCCGGGAGATGCACGACGTATTTCATCGGGTCTTGAAACCCGACTCAGGCATCACCGCGTTGATCGTCACGCATAGCATTGACGACGCGGTGCACATGGGCGACCATGTGGTCATCACGACGCGAAACCCCATGACAATTGTGGACGTGGTGAGCATTGGCGAACCCCGGCCGCGAACCCAGGACTTCAAGAAGAGTCAGCGGTATTTTGACCGCTTGCAGAAGATCTCCGGCATTTTCCTGACGGCCAACGCATGACAACGCCCAACATACGATCATTGTGGTTCCTGTTTGTGCCGGCACTGGTTTTAGCAGTCTGGTTTGCCGTCTACGAGTTCGGAAGCGTACCGGCGATCATTCTGCCTTCCCCAGTGGAAGTCGGGCGAACCCTCGTTGCCGCGTTCGGAACCGGCGGCATGCTGACCGATGTCGGCTGGACCCTCTTGCGCACTGTTCTCGGCTTTCTGGTCGGCACGGCGTTCGGCGTCTTGCTCGGCCTGGCAATGGGTTCCTGGCGCTCGATGCACGACACCATGGTGTTCTCCGTGGACGCAATCCGGTCCATCCCGGCTACGTCGTTGTTTCCGCTCTTCATGCTCGCGCTTGGCCTGGGACTCAAGGCAATGGTGGCGCTCATTGCCTTCCCGACATGCTGGCTTGTGACGATCAACACCATGTATGGCGTACACAACTCCAGTCTCATCCGCCGCGAAATGGCCGAGATTTTCCGCATTCCCCGCGCGAAGCGTTTCTTCTTCGTCACACTGCCGGACGCCGTACCATCCATCGTTGCGTCGTTGCGCCTCTCCATCGCCATCTGCCTTCACATGGCGATCATCGGCGAGATCTTCATGGGGACCGAAGCTGGACTCGGCCGGCGGATCTACGACGCGCACACATTGTTGCGTGTGCCCGAGGTGTACGCGGCGATACTTACGGCAGGCGTTCTCGGCTACACGCTGAACAGCCTGCTCGTCCTGATCGAGAAGAGAGTCTTCTTCTGGGGAGGCAAGTAGTCATGGGCTTCGAGGTCTTCCTAGACACCACTCTTGGCCAAGTGCTTAGGAGCCTCGCTCGTATCGAGCAGAGGCGAGACATTGGTACTCACTCACTTGCACGATGCTTGTATCTCGAAGCCAAGAAAAAAGCCAATCGTATTGACGCGAAGCAGGGGAAAGAACTGGGCGAGATTGATGCTTCGGTCAAAGTCGAGTATTGGCAATTGCTCAGTACGGTCGACGACGCCTTTCGACGAGTTACCGAGATGTCGGGATGCAAACTTCTCGGAGGTGTTGCCGTCTTCTTTCTTCCCGGCACAGATGCTCCGGTTCCCATATACTACGGCACATGGCCGATAGGGGCCGATTTGGGCTTTACGTTGGGCTATGAGGAGATGGACACTCGCATAGAATTAGTCGCACCACTCTTGAGGCATAATCAGATCCCTTGGTATGGAAAGGATTCAGCGGCGGACATCGTGTCCAACCCGCTCAAATCTCACATCGACCATTTCTTTCTCTGGTCAATGGCGCACACAAAGGTACTGCCTTTGTCCACGGCTGACAGTGGCGACTATGGTGATTGTGGCTATAACCAGTTCACAGTGTGGGCCAACCCAAGTGCTCGGCGTCGTTCGCCCGCGCAGGGAACAGCCAAGAAAACACGTTCAGAGGATAGACCGAGTGAATTGGCAGACCCAGTTTTCACACTCTCGGTGCCGGTCAAGATACCGGGCAAAGTTGAACCGGTCTCTGTCCCATGGTTCTGCCGGGCTGTCTACCCGCCCTTTGTTGGTTCGCCGGTCTTCGTCAATCACAATTCCTTCGTCTTGACGGCCTCGTTCTTCGATCCCTGTACATGGGGTCAACTTCGACAGGATGCTGACCGTTTTCAGTTGATGATCCGCCAACACACACTACTTTCACAGGTCGTCGTGTTGCCACTCTACAGTTTTATCCTGCGGGAGGCCACCCACAGTCTACGCGATGCCTTGCAGCGCCGCATTGTCTCCGAATCACTACTCAACTCGCTCGCCCACCGCCTCCACACAAACGAAGAGGCGTCGGCGTCGATCCCCTCGGCAAAGGTGTTCAGTTGCGCTGACCTGCGGTCCCGTATCTACGATGATCTTTGGAGAAGACCCGACAGCGTCTATGGCAGCGTCCTGCGGATCCAAAGGGGCATGTATCAAAGGCTACGTCAAGAGGGAGAGCGCCTTCGTGCACAGCAGCCAGCGGCTAGCGTTCCTCCCCTTGGTATCTTGACGTATTTCTGGTCTTTGGACGACGAGGAAGAGAGTGTTGTCTCTGCCGAATCGAGCCCTCCACCCCTCAGTTGGATCGACTACCTGCCAAGACGTTCACCGCTCACCGAACTCCTCCTTAAGATGGAGACGGCGCAACGAGCCTTCCGCACTACACACAGGGACCATGTTGTGCATCAGTTTCAGGTATTCCTGCATGGGCTACTTCTCCTGAACAGTTTCCTCCCCGCGTTTCGCGAGGCTTTCAGGAGTAGCCTTCGTGATGTTGAGTATCTGTCAGGCAAGTTGAACTGGGTCAAGACAGATGCCGAGATCGACTACCTCCTCAGGCTCACTTGGTTTCTCGCGGCGACTTTCCATGACATGGGCTATCCGATTCAACTGATCGACGATACAGTCGACAACCTCCGAGCGCAAATCGCCAAACTATTCAATGATGACGACGGGATTCTACTCAGTAAGCAGAGCGTCTCGCGGCTACTTCTTGAGCCGATGTTTCATACGAATCCCCGCCTCGAGATTCTATGGGGGGAAGTCATTCGGGCGTTTGGGGACAACGTCTACCCGGGAGTGCTGACGCCGGAAGCATGGCGCTACTTTCTCTCTTTTATGGCGTTTCACAACAAGGATCACCCATTCGGGAGCGTTCTTACTCTCGGACTTTCATGGCTGGACAATAGTGACCGATATAAGAACGAACCGACCGAATGGACTAACGACGGTCTGCATCACCTTCTGAACTGGCACGTTCTGTTCCCCATCATGATCCATCACGCGTCGTCATGGGTTGGCGTGACAACGAAGATGTCGAAGTTCAAGAAGCACCACCTTATGATGGCCATGCGGATCAAGAAGCAGACTCTGGAAGGCAAGCCGCTCTTCTCCTTTTCCAAGCAGCCGATGGCAGCCCTGCTCGCCCTGTGTGATGCTGTGCAGGAGGCCGGACGGCCAAGCGGAGTTCCTCCGGGTGAACACCATGCCGATGGAAAGGGAACAGAGAATGTGACGCCGAAAGTCACTGACGACTATAGAGAATGCCCGTATCAACCAGATGTGCAGTGCGTCGTCCTGAAGCTGCGATACGGCAATCATTATCCACAGCAGGATGTGCTCACCCACTTCGACGACAAACGGAAGGAGATCAGCGACGTATACATTCTATACGCCGATAGCGAGCGATTTCTTGGCAAGGTGTGCGTGATTGTGCATGGGTGGGACTCAAGTGATCGATGGATCAGTGATTCCGGCCAGGTCAAAAGACCGAGTCTGGCAACTAGCTGCAAAGGGCAAGAACACTGTGAACTGTGCCGTCGAAAAGACCCATGACAACGGCGTGGCGAGTGCCTCTTGGGAACCGCGTCTGAGCAGACTGTCCTCTGATCTGCTGGATCAAATGGAGCGTCTGCGCCCGGCTGTTGTACATGAGAAGGCACACGTTTATCCGGTTTCCGTTCCTGAACTCTGGCACAAGGCGACGGATGCGGTCATTGACTGGCGGATTCCGCCCGACAAACCAGTTCGCCTCTACGTTCACATTCCCTGGTGTCTTGCCCGCTGCACGTTCTGCTTCTACGAAAGCAGAGCGGGGGTTCCGCCGGAAACGGATGTCGCCGCCTATATTGCCTGCCTCAAGACAGAACTCGGGCTGTATGCCCGGAATCTCCGCCAGAACCGATTGGCAGCGGAGACGCTTTACATAGGCGGCGGAACGCCAAGCGTCCTCACGCCGGAGCAAATCCGGCATTTTATGGACGTGATTCACGACGCTGTTGATTTCGTCAAGGGCGCGTCGCTGATCGCGGAGGTTTCGCCCGGCACGCTCACCCCCGAGAAGGTCGCCGCGTTCGTGGAGAAGGGCATCAGTCGCGTCAGTATTGGCGTTCAGAGTTTCGACGACACGATTCTGAAAATCTGCGGACGAGATCACGATGCCGCCGGCGCGGTGAAAGCCTACGAGATGCTGCGGGAGGCGGGTATCCCGGAAATCAACTTCGATTTGATGCTCGCACTGCCAGAACAGACACTCGACAGTTTCGCGCGGTCGGTCGGCAAAGCGCTTGAACTCGCCCCCAGTTCCCTTTCGTTCCTGGACTTGCGGGTTGCACCCGGCAGCCCGCTCCACAAGTCGGGCCACTATTACCCGACGTGGCGAGAGGACATCTGCATGCGGGCGATTTACCAGGAGATGTTGAAGGCCGACGGCCGGTACGAACGCACCCGCCCGCATTACTACATTCTTCCCGAACAGGCCCGAGGCCGTTCTACTCGCGTGCCGTGTCTGGACTCCCGCCCGGGACCAGGTTGTCAGATCGGAATCGGCGTGACAGCGTACTCCCACATTGGGGACGTGTGCTTCATCAATGCCCGCAATCCGAAGTATCAACTGACGATTCAAAGCGGCCACTTGCCAGTTGAATGGGCGCTGACTCTGGACGAGGAGGACAAGACGGCAATGCGGGCCATCCGTGACGTGGTGGATCTCACGGTTGTTCCGAATCTGCCGGAAGTCTTGGCTCAGTACCCGGAACAGGTCAAGTTCCTGAAAGACAACGGCCTGATAGACGCCGACTACAGCCTGACAGACGACGGCTGCCTTTTCGGCGAAGAAATCGCCTACATGTTCTATCCGGCAAAGGCCAAGGCCGCAGAGATGGCGGCATGCGCTGCCGTCGGCCAGACGGAGGGATATGAACGCTAACGAAATCGGATATGAGGTTGACTTCCTGGCCGTCGGGGATGGCGAGAAATGCGGTGATGCAATTGCGTTGCGGTTTGGGAACCTCCTTGCGAATCCCCCGCAGCAAACAGTCATCGTGATCGACGGCGGGTTCAAGGATTCCGGTGCGGATCTCGTCAAACATATCGCCGACCGCTACAAGACGAACCACGTTCATGCAGTCATCTCTACCCATCCTGACAATGACCATGACAAGCAGCCAGTTGTGCTCCATTTCAAATTGGATGGTCCGAAGAAACATTTCGTTTCACCTGTGGACGATTCCTCGGTGCAAATCACCGGGGTGCGGATAAATGGAAAGCCCTGGAGTGATTTCGATGCCCAGGAACGTGGTGTCACATTGCCTGCCGGAAAAAATTTAGACGTGGAGGTTACGCTTGCTCCGTAGCCGACGCTTTCTCCTCATTTGCACGACCCGGATCATCACGGGAGCGGGCATCCCCCAGATCACGGCCATCGCCGACGTCTTCGAGGTCACCCGGAAAAAGGGCGTCCCGCTCGTCGCCGACGGCGGCGTCAAGTATTCGGGCGACG
>Ga0315291_10011813_pt1 | contig 10627 bp, 9 predicted proteins | sample YL17G12_20_MG_FD_203070 | JGI IMG/M metagenome (GOLD analysis project Ga0315291, IMG submission 203070) | Sediment microbial communities from Yellowstone Lake, YNP, Wyoming, USA - YL17G12_20 | ecosystem: Environmental > Aquatic > Freshwater > Lake > Sediment | place: USA: Wyoming | collected... | reverse complement strand
ATGAGAGCGGTCTGACGATCCCGATGTCCGGAGGCTTTCTTTCCCGCGGCCCCATGTTGAAGTGAACGTCGACGCGCAACGTGCCGAGGTCGATGTGCTCCAGAAGCATCCAGGCCAGCGTGCTTTTCTTCGCGATGAACCGCTCCATCGCCTGTTTCGCCGCCTCGTATCCCTGGTCATAGCGCCTCAGCTCCATCAGGCACTGGGCCTTGCGATAGAGCAGCATGGGATCGTCGGGCGTCTTTTTGATTTTCGCATCCAGTTCCTCCAGCGTCTTCGCCAAGTCCGTTTTCTCGCCCTTGTCGCCCTTAACGCCCTTCTCGCCCGCAATCGCGGCGGCGCAACCCAAGGCAAGGACGACCCACAACACGACCAAGACTCGCCTCATCGCATTCTCCTTTCTTGAATGGTAATTAATTCCGGCGACACAATACTCATTTTGAATTCCGGGGACACAACACCAATTATTGCCGGATTCGGTGGGATCTGGCATGGAAGTGGCGACAGTCACCCGTCTTGCTGTCGAAGTATCGGTGACTGTCCCACGTTAAGGGTCAATACTCTTTCGCCTCGGCCCAGACTACGCCGGACGGGCCTTTGCGGATGCGGCCGATCTGCCAGCTCCTCAGGCCGGAGCGTTTCAGTTGGCGGCGGATGCTCTGGGCGTAGAACGGGCTGACGACCAGCACCAGTCCCACGCCCATGTTGAACACCCGGTCCATCTCGTCCTGCTCCACTTCGCCCAGACGCTGGAGCCAGGTGAACACCGGCGGGGTGGGCCAACTGCCGCGATTGATGATTGCCTGGGTCCCCTCGGGCAGGATTCGCTCGAGGTTGTCGCAGAGCCCACCGCCGGTGATGTGGGCGATCCCGTGGACCACGTTCTTGACCTTGTAGTGCTCGAGGATTCGCCGCACGGGACGGGCGTAGATCTGCGTAGGTTCCAGCAGTGCGGCCCCCACCGTCTGATCGAGTTCCTCGACGAACTGGTCAACCTTCAGCCCGGCAATCTCGAAGACGATCTTCCTCACCAGGCTGAAGCCGTTGGAGTGCAGGCCGCTGGAGGCCACGCCCACGACCAGGTCGCCGGGCACGACGGCCGAGCCGTCGATGACGTGTTTCCGCTCGACCACGCCCACGCAGAAACCGGCCAGGTCATAGTCGCCGGGGGCGTAGAGGTCGGGCATGATGGCCGTCTCGCCGCCCAGCAGGGCGCAGTCGCTCTCCAGGCAGCCGGCGGCGATGCCTTGGACGATCTTCTCCAGCAGCGGCGGATCGTCGCGCGACATGGCCACGTAATCCAGGAAGAACAGCGGCTCGGCCCCACAGCAGATGGCGTCGTTGACGCTCATCGCCACCAGGTCGATCCCCACGGTGGAGTGCACGCCCGTGAGCGAGGCCACTTTGAGCTTTGTGCCCACCCCGTCGGTGCAGGAGACCAGCACGGGGTCCTGGTAGTTGCGTGCGAAGAGGTGGTTGGCGAAGTCGAGCCGGAACAGCCCGGCGAAGCCCCCGTCCAGCCGGATGACCCGGGGAGTGTAGGTCCGCGCGAGCAGCCGCGGCAATCGGGCCATGGCGTCGGCGTACTTGTCCAGGTCGACGCCGGCGTCCCTGTAAGTCGCTTTGGCCATTCAAAGTAGCCTTGCACGATTCGGGAAAAAGGGGAGAGGTCCAATTTGCCGGAACGGCCCGCGACCAACCTTCGGTCGGTGCCCGGCTTCGCACAAATTGGACCTGTCCCCTTTTCCCTCCCCATTGTAGCCCGGCGCCGGGCGGGAGGAAAAGGGCCCCTTGTTCGGGTGGCAGGGCTTGCTGACGCTCCAGCACAGTGACTCTGGCGGGTGCCAGGGGCAGCTTGTCTGCCCCTGATCCGGCAGCGGCGGACTGCTTGACAGCCGGGCGGAAAGTCCGGAGAATCCGGGACGATACGGGCCGTTGGTTGGCGTCTTCGTTGATGAATCCTCAGAAGGAGAAACTCATGCGTCCAGTGAGTCGGTGGAGCTGTCTGGCGGCATCGTTGGTCGTGGTCTGTATGTTGGCGTTTGGCGTCGTTCTCTGCGGATGCTCACAGGCGCCCGCGCCGAAGCCGGGCGATTCATCCCGCGCCGACGGCAAACCCAAGTCGGGAACAGGCACGCCAGAAGCTAAGCCGCAAGCGGAGCCGAAACCGCAGCCCGAGGCTAAGCCGCAAGCGGAGCCCAAGCCGCAGCCCAAGCCCGGACCAGAACCAGGGTCCTCCGCTTCTTCCGCCGACGTCAAGGTTTCGGAGTTTGCCCCTAGCGAGGACTTGGCCGCTCAGGTCCCCGTGTACATCAAGGATCTGGAGCAGGCCGTCGAGAGCGAGAAGGAATACGACTACTATGCGGAGCAGATCGCCAAGGATTCCAACACGCTGATCCTGATCGCGTTGGCGCTGGGATTGCACGATCAGGATAACCCGTACAAGGCGGCCGCGGGCGGACTGATGAAGGCTGCCCAGGAGCTGGCCGCCACCAAGGACTTCGCCTCGGCCCGGAAGGCCGTGGCCGCGGTGAAGAAGGCTGCGGCAACGGGGTCGTCGCCGGCGGGCGAGCTGAAATGGGAGAAGGTGGCTACACTCCAGCCGGTGATGAAGAAGGTCCAGCCGATCAAGACTAAGCTGATCGGTTCTCTGCGGCGGATGGAAAGGCGGGCCAAGGACGCCCAGGGCCAGACCGCGGTGTTGGCGGTGATTGCCCAGGGCTCGATGCCCAACACTGCCGAAACGACCAAGCCGGACGAGGTGCAGAAGTGGCACGAGTGCTGCCTCGCAATGCGCCAGAGTGCCGTGGCTGTCAACGCCGCCGTCCGCGCGAAGGACAAGGAAGCCGTCACGGCCGGCATGAAGCAGTTGCAGAAGAGCTGCGATGACTGTCACGTGGTCTTCTTTCCCGACGCGCTCGAAAAGGCCAAGGAAGAAGGCGACACAACCGAGTAGGCGTCGGCGGCAAGCAGCAGCACACCTGCGTGGACAATCTCTCGCCGGGGTGGCCGGGGTCGAGCGCAGCGAGCCCCCGGGGGTTCTGTGGCTTGGGGGCGGCCTGCGGCCGACCACCAGCCACCCCGGCCAGCGGTTCTTCGATACGCTTTGAGTGCACAATCGCTCGGTCTGCCGGGCAACCGCTGTGCTCCGTGCGACTTGGATTTTCGGCAGGCGTCGCCCGCACAGAGAAGTCCCCTGGGCTGGTCTTTCGGACTGCTCCGGCGGTTGGCTTGGCTCTCCAGTTCCGCCGCGGAGGAGCCGAAGAGACTATGGTATGAGTGGGGGGCGGTCCCTCTTGTCGGCGCATTTTTCCCAGTTTCTCCAAATAGCCTTGCGCCGGGAAAAAGGAGACTGATCCAATTTGCCGGAACGGCCCGCGACCAACCTTCGGTCGGTGCCCGGCTTCGCACAAATTGGACCTGTCCCCTTTTTCCGAATCTCATTCCCACCCAGGTTCAGAATGTCCCTTGATGCAAGTCAGTGGTATGCTTCCCAGGGCAGTCATTCCGTTGAGGCCACGATCGAGATTCCGGCGATGACTGGGCGACCTGCCGCATTGAGATTTGCCCACCCCCCACCTTATGGGGCCATAATTCACGACGGTGGCGTGCAATTCGTGGTTTTCAGCCGCTCGGCCAGCGCGATGCGGGTGCTGCTGTACGAGAAGACCTCCGACCCCGAGCCGGCCGAGATCATCGACTTCGATGCGGAGTTGAATCGCTGGGGCGACGTGTGGAGCGTGTTTGTGCCCGGTGTGGGGCCCGGCCAGCCTTACCACTTTCAGGCCGACGGGCCGCACGAGCCGGCGCGAGGTCAGCGTTTCGATCCCCAGGCCCGATTGATCGATCCGTACGCCAAGGCCCTGGCGGGTTGTTTTCTGCCAGCCGAGGGGGGCGTCATCCGGCCGCCCAAGTGCGTGGTCGTCGACGACGAGTTCGACTGGCAGGGCGACCAGAATCTGCGGCACCATCTCTCCGAGACGGTGATCTACGAGTTGCACGTCCGCGGATTCACCCGCGGACGTTCCAGCGGGGTGGAGCACCCGGGGACTTACCTGGGCGTGATCGAGAAGATCCCGTACCTGCAATCGCTGGGGGTTACGGCGGTGGAACTGATGCCGGTCCACGAGTTCCCTATTCGCGACTGCCTAGGGCAGATACCGGACCGGCCGACCTACTGGGGCTACGAGCCGCTGGCCTTCTTCGCACCCCACCGTGGGTACGCCGTCGGTCACGAGCCGGGCGGCCAGGTGCCGCAGTTCAAGCAGATGGTCCGCGCCCTGCACCAGGCCGGCATCGAGGTGATCCTGGACGTGGTCTTCAACCACACGGCCGAAGGGAACCAGTACGGCCCCACGTTGGGCTTCAAAGGGCTGGAGAACCGGGTGTACTACATGCTGGAGAACGGCGGGGAGGGATACCGCAACTATTCCGGGTGCGGCAACACACTCAACGGCAACCATCCGGTCGTCCGCGAACTGATCTTCCACTGCCTCCGGCACTGGGTGCACAACTACCACGTCGACGGGTTCCGTTTCGATCTGGCGTCGATCCTCAGCCGCGACCGGGAGGGCAACCTGATCCCCAATCCGCCGGTGGTCGAGGCCATCGCCGAAGACCCCCTGTTGGCCGATACCAAGATCATCGCCGAGGCCTGGGACGCCGCTGGGGCCTACCAGGTGGGCACCTTTGCCAACCTTCGCTGGGCCGAATGGAACGGCCACTATCGCGACGACCTGCGGCGGTTCTGGCGGGGTGATCCGCAGATGATCGGGTCGTTGGCCACCCGGCTGGCAGGCTCCAGCGACCTCTACCAACCCAGCGGCCGGTGCCCCTACCACAGCATCAACTTCATCACCTCCCACGACGGCTTCACCCTGAACGACCTGGTTAGCTACAGCCAAAGGCACAACGAGGCCAACGGCGAGGGTAATCGCGACGGGGAGAACCACAACTTCAACTCCAATTACGGGGTCGAGGGACCCAGCCGGCGCGGGTCCATCGAGCGGCTGCGGGCGCGGCAGATCAAGAACATGCTGGCCTCGCTCTTGCTCAGCCAAGGCGTGCCCATGCTCCTGGCCGGCGACGAATGCCGCCGCACCCAGCAGGGCAACAACAACGCCTACTGCCAGGACAACGCCATTTCGTGGTTCGACTGGGCACGGGCAGAGCGGTACGAGGAACTGCGGCGCTTCTGCCGGGCGCTGATCGCCTTCCGCAAGGCCGAGCCCACCGTACGGCAGCCGGACTTCCTCGACGGCAAGCCCGTCCGTCCCGGCGGATTGCCCGACGCAAGCTGGTTCAGCCCTGCGGGCGGGCCGGTCGACTGGTCCGCCGACAGCCACAGCCTGACGTACCTGCTGGCGGCCTGGCCGGAACACGACCCGCTGGAGCCGCCGAACCGCCACGTGCTGACGATGTTCCACGCCGGCGACCAGCCCCAGCGGTTCGCGATTCCGGCGATTGCCCGGCGATTTTCCTGGCGGCTGCTGCTGAACACCGCGGCCGAAAGCCCGGCCGACATCTACCCCGAGTTGGACGGCCCGGCCCCGCGGTCCGACGGGGTAGTCAAGCTGGAGGCCAAGTCGCTGGTCTGCTACGTCGCCCGCGATGACCTGTAGCCCGAATTACTGACGGTGTGCCGGACTCCTCCCACGATCCTCGATCGCAAACTGGATCGCTGGTGGCTGCATCGCGTTGTTATCCGTCCTTCTTCTGCTCGGATAGTTCTTTCTCAACCTCCCTTTCGACCTCCTCCAGAGGAATTCTGCGTGGGCATGCCGATCTCTCGTCTAGAAATCGTTGAAAGGCACGGTTTCCTCTCAGCGATTCTACTTCCCTCTCAAAATCATCGGCTTCGGAAACAAAGAACTCTCTGCCGTCAGAGGTCAGGAGTAGAACCGGTTCCTTCCGGGCCAAATTGATCACCTCCTCCAAATTTGGGTTTTCCTTCTCCAAATCGAGTGTTTTCATAGTTTCACCTCTCTCCCTCTTATCAATAGCAGATGATGTTCCTTGTGGCCAACAGCAATGATCGTCACCCTCTGAGAACTCTCATCGACTTCGTAGAAGACGCGATGTCTGCCGGCACGAAGCTCCCAAGGCGCGACAGGATTCTCTCGAAGCTTCTTGCGGTTCTTTGTCTCAACCAAGGGCTGATCCCCAAGCTGAACCCGAATCTCCCCCGTAAGCATTTTCCGCTCGAAGGCAGTGTATTCATCCAGGTCAGCTTTGGCTTCCTCTGTCAGTTCAACTTCGTATTTCGGCATTGAAGAGAAACCCCGCTCGCTCGACTAATCTTGCTGGGCGACGTCATGTGTATGGTGTCCCGCACTTCAGGCAGTGGGACGGTCGACGGCAAACCGACAAGCACGGCAGCGAAGAAGAGATAACGCCTCCATCGTGGCAGTCTTGGTGCGGTGGAACTGCTCATGGTGCCCGATGCCCCCTGACTTACCCTGTAACGTGATTTCCAACTCCGTGAGTATAAGCGGCCGCGGATGCCCCTGCAAGTGGGGGGCGATTGTTCCGGCGGGTCAGGCAGGCCGCAATTGCGCGTACCAAACGCGACGCGAGCAATCGGCGACCACACAGCAGCAGGCTCACCATGGCAACGATTCCACCACCCACCAGAGCAGCACTACCGCGGCCACCAGCGCCAGCGGCAGCAAGACGAACACCACCAGGGGGCGGAGGATCGAGAGCGGCTCGGCCGGTAGTTCCACGTCCACCTTGACCATCGGTGCAGCCGCCGGGTGGGCCCAGCCGAACGGATCGCCGGCGAGCAAGTCCTGGCTGGAACCGTCCTTGTCGCCTCGCCCGGCCTCGGCCATGTCCGGAAAATCGGGTTCCGTATCGCGCAACCGCGGCGCCTGTTTTTTCTGAGTGCTAACCTTCGCCGGGGCCCGATTGATGATTGATGATTGATGATTGGTGATCGATGAACCCCCCTCTCGCCCCTCGCCCCTCGCCCCTCGCCCCTCGCCCCTCGCCCAAGGTGCCAGACGGGCCATGACCTCGGCGGCCGACTGGATGCGTTTGGCCGGGTCCTTGGCCATCATGTCGGCGATCACGTCGACGAACTCGTCGCTCAAGCCGGCACTGAGCCGCCGGGGGTCCAGCGGCCGTAGTTCGCAGTGGGCACGGGCCTTGTCCGAGGTCGAGCCGCCGGGAAAGGGGACCTTGCCGGTGACCGCGTAGTAGAGCGTGCAACCCAGCGAGTAGATGTCCCACGCCGGCGTAGGATCCCACGGGGACCGAACGTGATCGGGCGAAACGTAGTCGGCCGTGCCCACGATCTTGCCGTAGCGGGGGTCGTTTTCGGCGTTTCCTTCCAGCGGCCCGGCCAGACCCAGATCCGACAGTTTGGCTTCTCCTTCCGGGGTCACCAGCACGTTGCCGGGCTTGATGTCGCGGTGTACCAGGCCTTGCCGGTGGGCGTATTCGAGCCCTTCGGCGACCTGTAGGACGATTTCGGCGGCGGTGTGCATGTCGAGCGGGCCGTGGCGGCGGACCAGTTTCCGCAGATCACTGCCGGGAACGTACTCGGTGACCAGGTAGTAGACGTTGCCGTCGTGCCCGGCGTCCAAGGCCCGCACCAGCCGGTGGTGGTCGAGTCTGGCCAGGGCGCGGATTTCGTGGGTGAAATTGGCCACTGCGTCGGGGGTGGTCTTGCTCAGGGGCAGCACCTTGATGGCCACCACGCGTCCCAAGACGCTATGTTCGGCCTTGAACACCTGGCCCATCCCACCCTGACCGATGGAATCGACGATCAAATAGGGGCCCAGAGTGAACTTGGTCCGCCCTTCGAGCAACTGCTTGGCCTGCCAGGGGTTCAGTCGCCCCATTTCGATCAGCCGCTCGGCGATCTGCTGGTCGCTCGGGTGGGCGTCGACCTCAGACTGCTCCCCGGCCGACCAGCGGCCGCCGGTGCGGGCCTCGTCGAGCTGTTGCTCGGTCAGCAGCCCGCTGGCCAGGGCACATTTCTCGAACGCGGATCGATCGGACGTGTTCACCAGTGGCACTCGGGCAGAGGCAAGTGTCTGCTGCGATAGAACGGGTGAGAGTTTCCCCCCTTACTACGGTACCCCGCCCATTGGCGATCCGCAAGCGATCTGACGGCGCTGCGATAGCCGGCGACCTCTTGGTGGCCGCAAAGGATCGATTTGCGCACATCCAACACGCATAGAACCAATCCCAAAGCCCCTCACCCCCGGCTCCTCTCCCCGCAAGCGGGGCGAAGGGAGGACGTTTTGGGATACGCAGATAGTCTTCGCCCCGCGTTCATCCCACCACACCGAAGCTCCGCCACGCGGCCGGCAAGGGTGCCTCCAATTCCAGCGGCACCCCGCGGACCGGATGGCTGACTACCAGGCGTCGCGCGTGCAGGGCAATGCCGGAGGGCCAACGCCGCCGGCTGCCGTACTTGCGATCGCCCAGGATCGGGTACCCGCGATGGGCCAACTGCAGCCGGATCTGGTGTTTCCGGCCGGTCTCCAGCCGCACCTCCACCAGCGAGTCGTGCCCGACGGGCGAGATCCGGCGGTAAGAGAGTCGGGCCTGCTGGGCACCGGGCAGGGCCGGCCCCACGATGTGCATCCGGCGGTGCCGCTCGTCCTTGCCGACCCAATCGACGCACCCGTTCGAGGGCGGTCGGATGCTGCCCTCGACAATCGCCCAATAGGTCTTTTGGACTGTGCCGCCGCGGAACTGGTCGGTGAGCCGCCGGGCGGCCTTGGAGGTGCGTGCCAGCAGCACCACGCCGGTCACCGGTGCGTCGAGTCGGTTTACCACGCCCAAATACACGTTCCCCGGCTTGTGATACCGCGCTCTTACGTACTCCTTGGCCATTGCCAACAGCGTGGGGACGGCTGCCGCTGTGCCCATGGTGGGCAGGCCGGCGGGCTTGCTCAGCGCCAGCAGATGGTTGTCTTCGTAGAGGATTTCCAGCGGACCGGAGTACATTGGCGTGAGGGCTCGCGTGGAAGACCTTTGCGGCCGGCAGGACGCGGCGTATATTCCCTGTGGCGTCATCCTACCAGGCCCCACCGGACGACTCCAGTTGCCGGTTGATCTGTGGGGCTCTTCGCCGTAACTGCCCATGTCCGACCGTTTGCCGAAGCTGATCCTGGCCAGCCGTTCTCCGCGCCGGCGAGAGCTGCTGTTGCAGGCGGGTTACTCCTTCGAGGTGCGTCCTCCCCAGGAGGCGGTTGAATGCGGGCTCGGGCACCACTCCGCAGCAGTGGTCGGCGGCGAAAGCCCGGCCGAGCTGGTCGCACGCCTGGCTTGTGAGAAGGCGGCTGACGTCGCGCGGAACACCCGGTCCGGCTTGATCCTCGGTTGCGACACGGTGGTTGAATGTCGGGGGAAGATCCTGGGCAAGCCGGTGGACGAAAACCATGCCCGGGAGATGCTCCGCGCACTCAGCGGCCGTGAGCACCGCGTCCTGAGCGGCATCTGCCTGTGGCGGGGCTCTGACGGCCGGTCGCGGGTCGGCGTCGCGTCGACCACGCTCCGAATGGACCCGCTCAGCGACGGACAACTCGCCGAGTACTTAACCAGCGGTGCCTGGCAAGGCAAGGCCGGGGCCTTCGGCTATCAGGATCGGCTGGGTTGGGTGCACGTAATCGAGGGCAGCGAGTCGAACGTGGTAGGACTACCCCTGGAACTGTTGGCCGAGATGCTGGCACAGTTCGAGGCAGAAAACGGGCCTAACCCTGGGGCCCCCCCACACTCGGCTTAACTCGACATTCGAAGCGCGTCAGAACACCAGGGCCGCTGGCGGCAGACCACCCCTGCGACACCATCCGAGGTGCATGAAAAGGGACGGGGCCACGCCAGCCAGCGGCTGGAATGATCCGGACGTTGCCTCAGACCATGTCTTTGAGAGTCTTCAACGGGCGGACCTTGACCTTGTTGTAGGCGGCGCGGGCGGCAACGTCCATCAGCTCTCCCGGTTTGAACGGGTTAGGAACGCCCTTCTTGGCCGGTCTGGCGGGAACCCGCTTCCTCTCGATCTTCAGCAGACCGGGGATGGCAAAGGAACCCGGGCCCTTTAGGGCCTTCCTCACCTCCTTTGCCAGCGCATCCATGACGGCGCCCACCTGTTTCTTGGTCAGGTCCGTCGCGTTGGCGATGTTGGTGAGGATCTCGGTCTTGGTCGGTGGTTTTTTGGCTGCTTTCGCCATCGTCTGTACCCTCCATGCAAGGTTAATCTGAAGTAACAGCAGCTAGTCCGTCCGCTCACGTGGACCCGATGATTAAAGTCTGTTTGGCGAAAATTGCAATACGAAAAACGGCCCGAACACGAGAAAAACGGCGAAAAACACCCCTGGAGGGCGGATTTTTCCCTTTTTTTCGGGGTTCGAGGCCGTCTCCGACCCTCGGCAACGCAGTTTTGCCCGCCGAAATGCGCGGGATCGGAGGCCGCGTGCATCGGCGGGTGTTGGAATGGTCTACTTCCCCTGGCCATTCTTTACCCCACCGGCCTTGCCAGCAGCCTTAACCCGCATTTCTCACCAACACCCCACGTTGGATCACAGTGTGCCACTGCTTCGCAGAAGCAGTGCGGGGCGGAACCCCTCAACACTGCTTGCCTTACGTCAAGCAGTGGCACACTGTGGTGAGA
>Ga0315291_10011812_pt1 | contig 10628 bp, 10 predicted proteins | sample YL17G12_20_MG_FD_203070 | JGI IMG/M metagenome (GOLD analysis project Ga0315291, IMG submission 203070) | Sediment microbial communities from Yellowstone Lake, YNP, Wyoming, USA - YL17G12_20 | ecosystem: Environmental > Aquatic > Freshwater > Lake > Sediment | place: USA: Wyoming | collected... | reverse complement strand
CAAAAATGGGCGCTCAAATTCATAATTCTTTTGTGAAGGTTCGAATACAGGCTAAATCACGCCGCGCGCGCTTCCCTCCAGAACGCTCTATTTGCTGGGGTCCTCTTTGTGTTGCAGGTTCTCTACGGGGCTTTTAGGCCCAGGCTGAACTTATATCCGGCTGCGATAGCATCGGTGAAGAGGATACCCTCCGGCACAGTTGCGGAAAAATAATCGAATGGGAAATCCCCATTTGGCCAATCCCAGGCGAGTATCTTTCCGTCGGATGTCAGTGCAAGGATGTGGTCAGCCCCGGCGGCTATAGCCACAAAATCATTGCTGTCCGGCGGGCGGTAGTGATAGCGCGGAATACCCGGCTCGAGCCAGTCGCCGTTGCCCCAGCTTATAAGCGTACCGTCGCTTCGCAGGAGCAGGTTGTAATTTGAGCACGCAGCTACGGCCTTATTGTCGTTCTCCACACCCGGATAGATTGTGGTCTGGCCCATGGCGTTACTGCCCCAGGCCTTTATCATCCCGTCCGACTGCAGAGCCAAGCTGTGTGCGGAGCCCGCGGCGATGGCGGTATAGACAGTGCCCGGGTCCGGATCCGGCACGTTGCACTGATTGCTGGAATTCCGGCCCCAAGCAATGACAGCACCATCGGAGCGCAGGGCCAGGCTGTGGAAGTCGCCTGCGGTTATCGCGACAAAGTCGTTGCCGGAAGGCTTGTCGGTGATTTGATTAAATCCGTTGTCCCCCCAGACCACTATTGAGCCGTCGGACTTCAGGGCGATACTGTGATAGGTGCCGCCGGCAATAGCTGTGAAGTCATTGCCATCTGGAACGTTACATTCACCATGCACGTTGTATCCCCAGCCAACAAGTGAGCCATCGGACCTCAAAGCCAAACAATGCCGTTTACCCGCAGCTACGTCGATGAAGTCGGCGCCCTCGGGCGCATCGCTAACCTGGCCGTACTGGTTGCCTATGGCGGGGTAGTCGGTCCAGGCAAAAATCTCATATCCGCCGCGAAGAATACCCACGGCTATGGCGTTGGGGTCGTCCGGGTCGGGATCCTCCGGCAGCTCGGAGATCTGGCCTTTGTAAACCACGACGTAGTTGCGAGCTTCCTCCGGGGTCGCCGCGAATTGGGTGACAAGCTCACTCGTGCCGGCGTCGTTGGGCAGGACGCTCGCTTCGGTCCACGCCGGTATGAACGTAATATCACCCGCCGGAACTTGCGTTCTGATCTCGTTGACATCGTCGCGGTATATCTCAAACGTCCCGCCCTTGAGCGCCTGTGGAATGCCTGAATTATTCGAGGTGTTGGTGATGACAAGCTCTGTAGTGATGTTCGGGTCCGCCGAGCCGCGTCTGACGGTGAGCCGGCCCCGGAAGAAATAGTTAATCAGCCCCGTTGCGTAATCAATTGTCCGAGGCATGGTAATATCGGCGTAGTCCTCAAACACGCCTACATCATCCGTAGTATTCGTGCTGTCTATCAGGGGATATGTCCCGTAACCATATCTCGTCGCGACGTAATGCGTGTAGGAGTCTCTTGCCAGATGAGTCACACCGTAATTAGCGCCGTTGAAATATACTTTGTTGCCTTCCGTAAGTGAGCTCGTGTGCTCTTTGGCAGGATGGGGAAACTGATACTTTACGCCGGAGCAACCGAATACCGTGCTTAAAGAAAGGAACTGATAATTACTGCACTCCGCCAGCCCCCAAATCCCCTCCGGTGGCGTCTGGCCGTCGCCGAGATAATCGCCGGCATACTCATCCGCATCGAAATACTTGGCCAGCTTATCGAAAACAACCGGCCCCGACCCCGACCAGGGGCACCGCCCGTCGTTGGCCTTGACTTGGTCTTCGACATAATCCTCAAAAGGATTACCCCAATCCTTCCAGAGCTTTGGCCCTGTTGATTTCATATGTGCGGATACAAAGTCATTCCTCGTATGTTCCGGTACCCCCATATCCTCAAGGAGATGTACCGTCTGTCCCAGGGATATGAATGTCAGCGCGAGATAGTGGTCCCTTACATTGGGATCCGCCCGGGTCAACGCTTCGACAAAGTACGCCTTGCTGTCCGGCCAGGCAAAGTAGTTCTCATATTCATTTCCCCAGTTGGGGTCCTCCGCACCCAAGGCCCTTTTCTGAGCTGATGCGCCGGTCAAATCAAAATGTAAGTCGTATATGAGCAAAGTGAATTTGTCAGCTACTACTGCCCAAGTGGGGTGGTCTGTCTTGTTGTCCAATCCTGCGTTAGGATTTGGTGGCGTCACATCTGGGTTTGCGATTGGTGCATGGAAATGATGTCTCGCCCTCGGGGTGGGCACATCTTCAAGGTGCGCTCCGGCTCTCAGGTAATCAAGGATACTTGGATTTGTCGGCAGTTCTCCCGATAATCTGGTTTCCAGTTGAGTTGCAGGAATCCGCTCATCCATTGGCAGGAGCGATTGATCTATCACAAGCGGGTATCCAAGCCCCGATTGTATTCCCAAATGGTTCTTTAGGTAAGCATTCGCAACGGAAGTGAGCACCGAATTTTCTGTCAGTGCCTTGTGCGTCTTGCCTGCAAAAGCGTACACACCTCTGCAAGATCCCAATAGTATCAGGATACTGAACAATAACTTGGTGTGATTTCTTACAATCATAGTCTATACCCCCTAAGGTGTGAAATGCCTAACGACAGATACGACCCAGAAGAACAATACATTGAAGATAAGTACAGGCACCGAAACGATGATAATAGCTGCCCTTGTACCTCGGCTGCCAGATTTCCAATACAATGTCCCTGCAATTGCGCCAACAGGTACCAGCAGCCCGGGCACCCATCCCCAATAGTATAGGTGGACTTCGTGCCAGAAGCGCGTAACCTGCTCGGAAAAGAATAACGATGCTATACTTAGGCAGTACACAACAGACAGACAAGCAAGTATCAAAACCAACGTCTTCTTTGTTCTTTCGGAAAGCATTATTTTATTCTCCTGATATCCTTTCTTCAAATTGGGCGGTAGGAATGCGCTCACCAACCGGTAGAATTGCCTGATCCAAAGTCACTCTCGAGGCCAGAGCCTCGTTAATGCCCAGCGAGTTCTTCAAATACGCACTGGTGTGGGACCTTAGGGTCGCGCTGTCTGTAAGCGCCTTGTGGGTCTTGCCTGAGAAGGTGTACGCTACATTACAGAAACACAGAATTAGCATTGCGCTCAAGAACAAATTTATCTGTTTGTTCTCTCTCATAGTCGAAACCTCCTATGGTTTCAGGTTTGAAATAAAATATAGGCCAAGGAGCCAAAGGGATGCTAGGATTGTTCCTATCACGGAGAAAGCCCCGAGAAGTAATCGCGTTCCTCGTGTGCCGGGCTTCCAATATAGGAGGCCGCCTAAGGAAGTGGCAGCCAGAGCGAACACAATAGCCCAACCCCACAAAAAGTAGTCAATTCCATCTAACCATCTGAACACGGCGTTATGCTGCCAACTTCCGGCATCCTTCCCCAAGAAAAACTCCAAATAGGGCAGCGCGGCGACTGCGAGAGACATCACACTCATTATTGCCAACGCTCCCAGTTTCTTTTGTTCAAAAAGCATGTATGTTCTCGTGAACATTGTTTCTCGCTGGTTTGGGTGGCAAATCATAGCTTGAAAATTCTCCACTTGCCGTCCTGCTCCCTTATGAAAAAGACGGGGAAATTCAATGTCTCCGGGCCGTCCTGATGGAGCATCTCGTATATTACTTCACCGGCCCGTTGCCGGTCGAATATCAGTTCCCCCATCCCGGCTGCATAATCCGAAAGGCGTGCTTCAATTATCCCGAAAATCCCGGCGTATTTGTCTCTTGACATCTCCGCAACGAAAGCAAGGGCCTCATTAACGTCACCGCCCGACAGGGCGGTCTTGAACGACTCGAAAACGTCCAACGGATGCGACCCATTCAGCCAGAAAAGAAATAGGCAAAGGTCGCCAGGTCGTTGGCATCGACCGTCCCGCTGTTGTCGAAATCGCCGTCAAGCCCGCTGCCGGACTTCTGCCAGTTCCCGGCGAATCTCGCAAAATCAACGAAGTTGACTATTTTATCGCCGTTGAAGTCAGGATAAGAATTGGGACCGGGAAAGACGTCCGGCTCGCTCAATCCCACCAGGGGCATACCTGCGGAGTAGCTTTTTCCAGACTCCGCAGTCTCCGACAGCAGACGTTCTTGCTCCGTCTGCACCAAGCCGGCGATTGAGCTGCTCATCAAAACTATAACGGCCAAAAGAAATGCTTTATGATTCGTCATAGCTTCTCCTTTCCCTTAAAAATGGCTTGTTAATGACATTGTTCCCCTTTCGGGGGGCAATCTACCCACCTGCACAACCAATGTCAAGAGATTTTCCGGTTTTTTTGTGCCGGTCAGGCGATCACCGGGAATAAGGTCGCAAAATAGGTTTGACGCTCACTCTCAACCGGGCTATACTGGCCCGGATGGATCAGACAAAGATTGTGGCAGACGGTATAACCTTCGACGATGTGCTGCTGATACCGGCCAAGAGCGACCTCGTGCCCAGCCAGGCCCAGACGCGCACGCAGTTGACCAATAACATCGCCATAAACATCCCTATCGTCTCGGCTGCTATGGACACCGTTACCGAGTCGGCCCTGGCAATTGCGCTCGCCCAGGAGGGCGGCGTCGGCATAATCCACAAAAACCTCTCCATCGAGGCCCAGAAAAGAGAGGTCGCCAAGGTAAAACGCTCCGAGCACGGCGTCATCCTCGACCCGGTTACGCTCTCCCCCACCGAGCCTGTCCGCATGGCACAGGAGCTGATGAACGAGCAGAATGTCTCCGGCATCCCTATCGTCCGGGGCAAAAAGCTCGTCGGCATCCTCACTCGCAGGGACCTCAAGTTCCTGAAGGACTACGACGTCGAGATAAGCTCCATAATGACAAAGACCAACCTCGTTACGGGCCCCGCCGGAACCACCCTCGAACAGGCCAAGGGAACACTCCAGAAGCACAAGGTCGAAAAGCTGCTATTAGTCAACGGAAAGGGCGAGCTGGCAGGCCTTATTACTATGAGGGATATCGACCGCGTCCAGCAATACCCCATAGCCGCGCGAGACGAGCGCGGCAGGCTCCGCGTTGGAGCCGCCGTCAGCGTCCACGAATACGAGAGGATCGAGGCCCTCATCGCCGCCGACGTTGACCTGATCGTAGTCGATACCGCCCACGGCCATTCCCAGAACGTCATCGATACCGTCAAAAAAATAAAGGCGCAGTACCACATCGACGTCGTCGCCGGAAATATCGCCACCGCTGCGGCCGCGCAAGACCTTATAGAAGCCGGCGCCAACGCCGTCAAAGTCGGCATCGGACCCGGCGCAATCTGCACCACGAGGGTAATCTCCGGCGTCGGCGTGCCGCAAGTATCCGCCATAATCGACTGCGCAAAGGCCGCTGCAAAGCACGGTATCCCCATTATCGCCGACGGCGGCATAAAGCACTCCGGCGATATTACCAAGGCCCTCGCCGCAGGCGCCTCCAGCGTTATGATTGGCTCGCTCTTCGCCGGCCTCAAGGAAAGCCCCGGCCAATTAGTCATCTACAAGGGCCGACAGTTCAAGGAATACAGGGGAATGGGCTCCCTCGGCGCGATGGTCAAAGGCTCAGCCGAACGCTACGGCCAGAACAGCTCAACAGAGGCCGCCAAGCTCGTCCCGGAGGGGGTCGAGGGCAGAGTCCCATACCGGGGCAATCTCAGCGATTTTATATATCAGCTCGTCGGAGGCCTGCGGGCCGGAATGGGTTACTGTGGCGCCCGAAACATCGAAGACCTGATGAAGAACGGCCGATTCGTCCGCATTAGCGCCGCCTCCGTCGCGGAATCCCACCCCCACGATATACAGATAACAAAAGAGGCCCCGAACTACTCGGCCTCGCTGCCTTTCGAAGATTAAGGAGTAAACCATGAAAACCCTTTGGCCCGTTCTTCTGATTTGCCTGACGGCAGCCCTGTCCGTCAATGTGGCCTCAGCCAACCCCGCCAGGGGCGCTGGGGGCCTGGAGGCGGCCGACAAGGCCCCGGACAATGCGAACGAGCCTGCTCGGACCAATCGCGCCGCCGTCGCCAAGGACCCGAACGACTCAAATGACCTCTGGTGGAAGAAGTGGGACATCATTGCCAAAGACCCAAACGACCCAAACGAGTTCCTGCGGACCAAGTGGGATGCTCTTGCCAGGGTCCTCCAGAACATAGACCTCGACCAGAAAACCAAAGAGAAAATAATCGACAAAATCGTCAGCCCCATCTTCGATTTCCCCCTGATGGCCAAGCTCACATTGGGCAGAACACACTGGCCAAAACTCTCCGACCCGCAACGCGAAAAATTCACCAGCCTCTTTACCGAAAGGCTCAAGACCTCGTATAGGGAAAAAATCACGCTCTACAGAGATGAGAAACTCTTGTTCAAACCTGCAGTGCACAAGGACAAGACCACCATCCAAATCCCAACCGAGCTTGTGTCTGAAGGAAAAAAGGTCGCCATAGTGTACAAGCTGCGAAAACTCGAAAAACGCTGGATGATCTATGATGTCGAAATACAAGGCGTCAGCATCCTCCTGACATACCTCTCGCAGTTCGACGACATTCTTCAGCATGGCACCGTCGAGGACCTTCTTGCTCGACTGGCCGAGCCGCCGACCACCTAATCCGCAATTTCTTCAATCGGACCGCTATCATGACAAAACTCCACTCACTGCCCTCACTTTTCTTCGATAGGGTGGTCTTGCGATATCCTAAGACGGTCCTGCTCTGTATGCTGACAATCGTTGTCTTCCTTGCCTTCCAGGCCAGGGATTTCAAGCTGGATGCCTCCGGCGAAACCCTCGTCCTCGAAAACGACGAGGACCTCCGCTATTCACGTCTGATTGGCTCGCGCTACGAACAAAACGACTTTCTCGTCCTCACCTTTGCCCCCGCGGACGACCTGTTCTCGGACAAAACTCTGGCGACCCTCGCCCGCCTGCGGGACGACCTAAGCGCCCTCCAGCGCGTCACCTCGGTGATCTCAATTCTGGATGTCCCCCTGCTCGAAAGTCCCCCGACCCCGCTCAAGGAGCTGTCCGCCGACCTGCCTACCCTTACATCCCCCAAGGCGGATAGAGACCTCGCAAGGATCGAGTTTCGCGACAGCCCCCTTTATCGAAACCTGCTCGTCGGTGAGGATTTGAAGACTACGGCCCTGATCATTTATTTCGCCGACGACCAGCTTTATAGCGATCTGCTCGCACGCCGCAACGACCTGCGCCAGAAAAAAACCTCCGCCTCGCTGACCGCCCCGCAGCACGCCGAGCTAAAGCGCGTCACCGAGCAATTCCGCCAGTACAGGGGAGTAATGAGGCAACAGCGACATCAGGACATCACGGCAATACGAAACATCATGGAGAAATACCGCCCGGATGCCGACCTCTTCCTTGGCGGCGTCGGCATGATCGCCGACGACATGATAACCTTCGTCAGGGGCGACCTCAAGGTCTTTGGCATGGGCGTCCTGTTCTTTCTCATTGTCACCCTTGGCGTCATTTTCAGATCGTTGCGCTGGGTGTGTATTCCATTGCTCTGCTGCATAGTCTCCGTGGTGTGTATGATGGGCCTGCTGGGCTGGCTCGGCTGGGACGTCACCGTCATCAGCTCCAACTTCATCTCCCTTCAACTGATCATCACGTTGGCTATGACCATCCACATAATGGTCCGGTACCGAGAATTAGCCCACCAACAACCTCAGGCCGGTCAGCACGAATTGATCCTTACCACTATCCAGGCCATGCTGCGGCCGTGCGTGTATTCGGGCCTGACCACCATGGCAGGGTTTGCGTCCCTGATACTCTGCAATATCCGCCCGGTGATCGATTTCGGCTACATCATGGTCGTGGGTGTGGCCATTTCAATCATTGTGCCGTTCCTGCTCTTGCCGACAATGCTGGTGCTTCTGCCCAGGGATAAGCCTTGGTCCAGGGGCAAGACCAAGTGGTCGCTCACCCCGGCGCTGGGCCGATTCACAGTGGCCCACGGCCCCTTGATCGTCGTGGGCAGTGTCGCATTGCTGATCCTAAATGTCGTCGGGATCCGCAAGCTCCAGGTGGAGAACTGTTTCATCAACTATTTCAAGTCGAGCACCGAGATACACCGTGGGATGAAGGTCCTGGACCAGCAGCTCGGCGGCACCACGCCGCTGGACGTCGTTATCGACTTTGAGCAGACAGCACCGTCCGAGGTCGCCCTCTCCAATGACGCGAACAACGCGGATGCTGTCTTCGAACAGTTTGATGAGTTCGACACCGCAGCGCAGCAGACCAAACACAAGTATTGGTTCACGCCGGAGAAGATGGCGAGGATCGCGGCCGTGCATGATTACCTTGACGGCCTGCCTGAGACCGGCAAGGTCCTCTCGGTCCTCACCCTGGTCCGGATGGCCGAGCGGCTCAACGGGGGCAAGGCTCTGGACGGCGTGGAACTGGCCTTGCTGTTCGATCAGATACCCGAACGGCTCAAACAGATGTTGGTCGCGCCCTACGTGTCGGTCGAGCACAACCAGGTCCGTATCAGTGTGCGAATCCGGGACTCAGACCCCTCCTTGAAGCGCAACGAGCTCCTAAGTAGAATCCGGGCGGACCTGACAGGCAGGCTCGGATACAGGCCCGAGCAGATCCACCTAGCCGGCACGTTGGTCCTGTACAACAACATGCTCCAGAGCCTCTACAGCTCTCAGATCGTGACCATGGGTTCTGCCTCATTGTTCCTGATGGGGACCTTCGTCGTATTGTTCCGCTCCCTCCGGACGGCAGCCATCGCTATGTTCCCGAATGTGCTGGCCGTCAGTTGCGTCCTCGGCATAATGGGTTGGCTGGGCATCCCCCTCGACATGATGACAATAACCATTGCCGCAATCGGCGTCGGCCTGGCCGACGACGACACCATCCACTATATCCACCGCTTCAAGCACGAAGTCGCGGCAACTGGAAGCTACCGAACGGCCTTACACCAATCGCACGATAGTATTGGCCACGCCATTTACTATACCACGGTAACACTGGTCATTGGGTTTTCCTTCCTGAGTCTGTCGAATTTCATCCCAACGATATACTTTGGCCTGTTGACCGTGCTGGCGATCACTGTGGCCTTGTTGGCCTCGTTGACCTTGCTGCCGCAATTGCTGGTTCTGATCAAACCCTTCGGTAAAGAGGTTGAGAGCTCCGGCCAAGCGCGGTAAGATTTGGTAGGGTGGGGCTTGCCCCACCGAACTGGTGGGCTGAAGCCCACCCTATGTGACTCGATGCTCGATGCTCGCATCCACGAGCGACAAGCATCCAAAATCGAGAATTAAGAACTCGTCAAGGATGACTACATGAAAACAAAAGCATGCCTCACAATTCTCGCGGCGGTTCTGATCACAGGCTGCACAGCCTCCAAGAAGAACCAATCAACTCGTCATCTCGCCCCGGTTGCCTCCGACATCGTAGCTCCCGCTCAGGCCCCCTCCGTGCCTTCTGCCGAAGGCAGAAACGGGGGCGGGGATAGCCCATACGCGCCGCCCGCCGATGACGATTTCAACTTGCTCGAAGACCAGCTCGCCCAGGAGCAAGTCAAAATCGCCGACCCCCTCAAACCCTTGAATCGCGCGATGCACAACGTCAACGACAAGCTCTACTTCTCGGTCCTGCGACCCGTGGCCAGGGCCTGCAAAAAGGCAGTGCCCAAGCCGGCCCGCATCAGCATACGCAATTTCTTCAACAATCTGACCACCCCCGCCCGTTACATCAGTTGCCTCCTCCAGGGAAAACGCAAAGCCGCCGGCACCGAATTGCATCGCTTCGCGCTCAACACCACAGTCGGCATCCTCGGCTTCGCAGACCCCGCACAAGAAAAATGGAAACTGGCGCCCACCGACGAGGACCTCGGCCAGACGTTGGGCAAATGGGGCGTCGGCAACGGCGTCTATGTAGTCCTGCCCCTGCTCGGCCCATCCACCGTGCGCGATACGGTCGGCCTGATCGGCGGACAGCTCCTCAATCCCGTCCACTACGTCGAGCCTACCGAGGTCTCCCTCGCAATATCCGCCGGCAAAATCGCCAACGAAAACACCTTCACCATCGGCCGATACGAATCATTCAAATCCGCCGCCGTTGACCCCTACACCGCTATGCGACAGGCATACATCCAATACCGCGACAAACAAGTCAAAGACTGACCCTTCCCGACGAGAAAGGCTGATGCTCTGAGTCTAATCTTCCGCCAAAACCGACGTGCTTTGGCTGCCTATCTTGATTTCGTGACGGCCGGGCTTGTCGAACTTGAGAATAAAGCTCACCTGCTGATTTCCCATTCGAGCATACAGGCGTTTGCAATCGACAGTCGCACCGTCGATGCGCAGCTCGACCGGGCTGCCGTCAATAAACGTATCCTTGACCTCGCCCGTTACGGTGAAGGGCTCATCTATTTTGACTTTCTCTTTGGATACTTCCAGCTTGGCGCATTCATAGTCGCTGCGTATATTCCAGCCGCCGACCTCGACGGCAGGCCGCAACGCCCCTTCGTCGGGGGCCTTGCCGCGCAAGTCCTCAGATGCAAAGCTCGCACAAACTTCTTTTGATTCGTGCGGCAGCA
>Ga0315291_10011811_pt1 | contig 10628 bp, 4 predicted proteins | sample YL17G12_20_MG_FD_203070 | JGI IMG/M metagenome (GOLD analysis project Ga0315291, IMG submission 203070) | Sediment microbial communities from Yellowstone Lake, YNP, Wyoming, USA - YL17G12_20 | ecosystem: Environmental > Aquatic > Freshwater > Lake > Sediment | place: USA: Wyoming | collected... | reverse complement strand
AGTTTGAGTACGATACCAAGAACATCCTCTACGTGCGCATCGACCGTAAACGGAAATTCCTGGGCACGATCTTCCTCCGTGCCCTCGGCCTCAAGACCAACACCGACATCATTAAATCCTTCTACCAGGTGGAGAACATCGTCCTGCGAGACCGGAAACTCCACTGGGAAGTCTCGGAAGGGCTGGTCGGGTGCAAACTTTCCAAGAGCATCGAGCACCCGCGCACGCACGAAACCATCGTGCACGCTGGGAAGAAAATCACTGCCCCCATGGTGAAGGAGATCCAGAAGGCTCGCCTCACTCACGTCGAGATTGCGCCGCATGACCTAGAAGGGGCCTATAGCGCCGCGGACATCGTGGACACCTCGACCGGCGAAGTCCTACTTGAAGCTAACAACGAGTTGACACCGAGCATCTTGAATTCAATCCTGGATTCCAACATCACCGAGGTCCGGGTCTTCTTCCCTGACCGAGACGAGGTGGGGCCGATCATCAGCCAGACGCTGAAGCGCGACACGCTGAAAACGCCGCAGGAAGCGCTGATCGAAATGTACCGCAAGATGCGGCCCGGCGACCCTCCCACGCTCGACACGGCCACGTCGCTCTTCAACGGCATGTTCTTCGACGCGCGCAAGTACGACTTCTCGCGCGTAGGCCGACTGAAGTTCAACATCAAGCTGGGTTACTACACGAAGCTCAAAGCCCGGGCCGACGAAAAGGCGACGGAGTTCGAACTCGAGGATGCCAGGAACCTGCCCGTGGCGAACTTCTACCTGATCGTGGACCAGGAGAAGATGTTCGTCGGGAAGCGCGAAGGCAATATCTGCTCCGAAGTGGTGCGTGGCTGCGAAGGGACCTTGGCCACGGACCATTCCGAGGGCGCGGTGGCCCAACTGCCGATGGACAAGCGGACACTGGAACCGGAGGACTTCTACGCCTCCATCCGCTACCTGCTGACACTCCGCAAGAATCCCCCGGGTTACAGCGTGGACGATATCGACCACTTGGGGAACCGCCGGGTGCGGGCCGTCGGTGAACTCCTGGAGAACCAGTTCCGCATCGGCCTGGTGCGCATGGAGCGGGCCATCAAGGAGAAGATGTCGGTCTACCAGGAAATGTCCACGGCGATGCCCCATGACCTCATCAACGCCAAGCCGGTCATGGCGGCGATCCGCGAGTTCTTCGGTTCCTCCCAGCTTTCGCAGTTCATGGACCAGACCAACCCGCTCTCGGAAATCACCCACAAGCGGCGCCTCTCGGCCCTGGGTCCGGGCGGACTCTCCCGCGAGCGGGCCGGATTTGAGGTTCGCGACGTCCACCCGACCCACTACGGGCGCATCTGCCCCATCGAGACGCCGGAAGGCCCGAACATCGGCCTCATCTCCTCGCTCTCCTGCTACGCGCGGATCAATGAGTACGGATTCATCGAGAGCCCCTATCGCAAGGTCCGCAACGCCAGGATCGTGGACTACGTCACCATCAGCAACGGCGGCGACGGCCCCTGGAAGGTGGGCGAGCACGTCGAACTGAGTGAAGTGGAAAGCACCAACGAGGAACTCCGCGAGAAGAAGCGGAAGTTGGTGGAGTACGAACCGTACTCGTTCTACCTCTCGGCCTGGGAGGAAGACCAACACATCATCGCCCAGGCCAACGTGGAGGTGGACGAGAAGGGGCGCATCACCCACGATCTGGTCAACGCCCGCCAGGCCGGGAACTTCGTTCTCAAGCACCGCGACGAGATTGACTACATTGACGTCAGCCCCAAGCAACTGGTGAGCGTCGCCGCCTCGCTGATTCCCTTCCTGGAGAACGACGACGCGAACCGCGCCTTGATGGGATCCAACATGCAGCGCCAGTCGGTGCCGCTGCTGCGGGCCGAGGCGCCGCTGGTGGGGACGGGCATGGAAGAGGTGACGGCGCGCGATTCCGGGGCGGTGGTCATCTGCAAGCGGAACGGCGTGGTGGATAGCGTCGATAGCGAGCGAATCATCGTGCGCGTCGAGGGCGACGGGCACAGTGGTCAACTCTCGCGCGAAGTCGGAGCCGACATCTACCAGCTCATCAAGTTCCGTCGCTCCAACCAGAACACTTGCATCAATCAGAAGCCCGTTGTGTCGAGGGGACAGCGGGTGGCAGCGGGACAGGTCCTGGCCGACGGCCCCTGCACGGACGGCGGCGAACTGGCCCTAGGCCGGAACGTCCTGGTGTGCTTCATGCCCTGGCGCGGCTACAACTTCGAGGACGCCATCCTGGTCAGCGAGAAGCTGGTGAAGGAGGATTCCTACACCTCCATCCACATCGAAGAGTTCGAGCTCGAGGCGCGCGACACCAAGCTGGGGCCGGAAGACGTGACCCGGGATATCCCCAACGTCTCGGAGTCTTTGCTCAAGGACCTGGACGAAAGCGGCATCGTGCGCATCGGCGCTTACGTGAAGCCGGGCGACATCCTGGTGGGGAAAGTGACGCCTAAGGGCGAAACCCAGCTGACGCCGGAGGAAAAACTTCTGCGGGCCATCTTCGGTGAAAAGGCTGGCGACGTCCGCGACGCTTCCCTCACCTGCCCTCCGGGCATCGAGGGCATCGTGGTGGACGTGAAGATCTTCTCCCGCAAAGGCCAGGAGAAGGACGAGCGCGCCAAGGCCATCGAGGCTGCCCAAGTCGGCCGCCTGGAAAAGAACCTCAACGACGAAATCCGCATCTTGAACGACGAGCGCTTGAAGCGCCTCTGCGGGCTGCTCGAGGGCGAGCAGTTGCTGGCCGACCTCCATGATGAGAAGACCAACAAGCGGCTGCTGACCAAGGGCACGGAATTGAACGCCGAGGTGCTGGCCAGAATTTCCACCCGCAACCTCAAGCGCATCCGCATCGGCAAGAAGGATCCCACCCTCGTCGAGAAGATCGATGAAATCGAGGAGATGACCTCGCGGCAGATCGACATCCTGCGCAAGATCACCGAGGAGAAGATCCAGAAACTCAAGAAGGGCGATGAGCTGCCCCCCGGCGTCATCAAGCTGGTGAAGGTTTACATCGCCATGAAGCGCAAGCTGTCGGTGGGCGATAAGATGGCCGGACGGCACGGGAACAAGGGCGTGATCGCACGCATTCTGCCCGAGGAAGACATGCCCTATATGCCCGACGGCACTCCGGTCGAGGTGGTACTCAACCCCCTCGGCGTTCCCTCGCGCATGAACGTCGGACAGATTCTGGAAACTCACCTGGGCTGGGCCGCGCGGGAGCTGGGGCACACGATCCACCGCCTGCTTTCAACGGAGAATCGGGCGGAGCTGGTGCGCAAGGAACTGAGAGGCTTGTATCGGAACAGCCCGCTGGCCGCCAGCATCGAGGCCATGGACGATGAACAGCTCTTGGACTACGCCCGCACCATCCAGGACGGTTTGATGTTCTCAACACCAGTCTTTGACGGCGCGACTGAGAAGGAAATCAAGGAGTACCTGGCGAAGGCCGGCCTGCCCAGTTCCGGGAAGGTCAGACTCTATGATGGTATGACGGGCGAACCCTTCGAACAGCCTGTCACGGTGGGTTACATCTACATGCTCAAGCTCTCTCACCTGGTGGATGACAAGATTCACGCCCGCTCCATCGGCCCCTATTCGCTGATCACCCAGCAACCCCTGGGCGGCAAGGCGCAGTTTGGCGGTCAGCGTTTCGGCGAAATGGAAGTCTGGGCCCTGGAAGCTTACGGTGCGGCGTACATCCTGCAAGAGCTCCTGACGGCGAAGTCGGACGACGTGTACGGCCGCGCCAAGATCTATGAGGCCATTGTGAAGGGGGAGGCCGCCATCGAGCCCGGCGTCCCCGAATCGTTCAACGTTCTGGTGCGCGAGCTGCAAAGTCTGTGCCTTGACGTGGAGTTGATTAAGAAGCCCAAGGAACAGCTCGCGCCTGTCGGCGCCGATTAGTGGGTCAAGCGCCGCAGCGAGAGAGCCCGTCAACGTGGGCCTCCCGCGCCGGTGCAGGCGCCAAGGAATTCTTCGCTTCCTCAAAGGAGGAACACCTTGTTTCGCAGCAGTCCTTATGACCGAGTCAGCTTGATTGGTGAGTTTGACGCCATTCGCATCAGCCTGGCCTCACCGGAGAAAATCCGGTCCTGGTCGCACGGCGAAGTCACCAAGCCCGAGACCATCAACTACCGGACGTTCAAGCCGGAGCGCGACGGGCTCTTCTGCGCCAAGATCTTCGGCCCGGTGACCGACTGGGAGTGCTTGTGCGGCAAGTACAAGCGCATGAAGCACCGCGGCGTCATTTGCGACAAGTGCGGCGTAGAGGTAACCCTCTCGAAGGTCCGCCGCGAGCGCCTGGGCCACATCGAGCTCGCCTCGCCCTGCTCCCACGTCTGGTTCTTCAAGGGCCTGCCGAGCCGCATTGGGCACCTGCTCGATATCTCGCTCCGCGACCTGGAGCGGGTCCTCTACTTTGAAAGCTTCCTGGTCATCGATCCCGGAGAAGCTCCGGTCAAGGAGAAAGAGCTCCTCACCGAGGACCGTTACCGGCAACTCCAGCAGGAATTCCCGGGAAAGTTCCGGGCCGGCATGGGGGCTGAGGCCATCAAAGAGCTCCTCAAGCACGTGGACATCGAGACACTGGCCGAAGAGCTGCGCGAGAAAATGAAGAATGATCCCTCGCAGCAGAAGAAGGTCAAGTACGCCAAGCGCCTGCGGGTCGTGGAGGCCTTCCGCCGGTCGGGGAATAAACCGGAATGGATGATCCTCGATGTCCTGCCCGTGATTCCTCCCGAGTTGCGGCCCCTGGTGCCGCTGGATGGCGGGCGCTTCGCCACCTCCGACCTGAACGATCTCTACCGGCGGGTCATCAACCGGAACAACCGGCTGAAGAAGCTCATCGAACTGCACGCTCCCGACGTCATTGTGCGCAACGAGAAGCGCATGCTGCAAGAGGCGGTGGACGCGCTGTTTGACAACGGCCGCCGCGGACGCGTCCTGCGCGGCGCCAACAACCGGCCGCTCAAATCACTCTCCGATACGCTGAAAGGCAAGCAAGGGCGCTTCCGTCAGAACCTGCTGGGCAAGCGCGTGGACTACTCCGGCCGTTCCGTCATCGTCGTGGGCCCGGAACTGAAGCTGCACCAGTGTGGCCTGCCCAAGAAGATGGCTCTGGAGCTCTTCAAACCGTTCATCTATCACCGGCTGGAGCAGGCGGGCCACTGCACCACCATCAAGGCCGCCAAGGAGATGGTCGAGCGCCAGGAGCCGGTGGTGTGGGACATCCTGGAAGAAGCCATTAAGGACCATCCGGTGCTGCTCAACCGTGCCCCCACCCTGCACCGCCTGGGCATCCAGGCTTTCGAACCGGTGCTGGTGGAAGGCAAGGCGATCAAGATCCATCCTCTCGTCTGCACCGCCTTCAACGCGGACTTCGATGGCGACCAGATGGCCGTGCACATCCCGCTTTCGCCGGAGGCGCAGATCGAAGCTTCAGTGTTGATGCTTTCTTCGCGGAACATCCTCTCGCCGGCCAACGGCCAGCCGCTGGCCATTCCCAGCCAGGACATCGTGCTGGGTGTCTATTACCTGACCAAGGAGAAGCGCGGCACCAAGGGCGAAGGCCGCGCCTTTGCCAACGTCGACGATGTGCTGCTGGCGCTGGAAGCAGGCGAGATCGAAACCCTCACGCCCGTCCGCCTGCGGTACACCGGCCGCGTCATTGATCTGAGTACCGCGTACGACGATCAGGACGTGCTCCACACCGAACCTATCACGGTGAAGAATCAGTTCATCAACACCACGACGGGCCGCGTCATCTTCAACGACCACCTGCCCAAGGAAATGCCTTTCGTCAACGGCCTGCTTCGCAAGAAGGGTCTGGGCGCGCTGGTGAACTACTGCTACCTGCGGTTCGGCCTGGAAACCACCGTCCAGATGCTGGACGAGGTCAAGGCCCTCGGGTTCCTTTACGCCACCAAGGCCGGGATTTCCATCGGCATCGACGACCTGATCGTGCCCCTCAATAAGGCCGAGCTGGTGAACGCCGCGGAAAAAGAAGTCATCGAGGTGGAGAAGCAGTACCAGGACGGCGCCATTACCCACGGTGAGCGCTACAACAAGGTGATTGCCATCTGGTCCAACGTCACCGACCGCGTGGCCGACGAGATGTTCCAGGCCATGGAATCCCAGGATAAGGCCGGCGAGCTCAATCCCATCTACATCATGGCCGACTCCGGTGCGCGCGGCTCCAAACAGCAGATCCGTCAGCTTTCCGGCATGCGCGGGCTGATGGCCAAGCCCTCGGGCGAAATCATCGAAACGCCCATCACCGCCAACTTCCGCGAAGGGTTGAACGTGCTGCAATACTTCATTTCCACCCATGGCGCGCGGAAAGGTTTGGCGGATACGGCGCTCAAGACGGCCGACTCAGGTTACCTCACCCGGCGGCTGGTGGACGTGGCGCAGGATGTCATCATCTCGGTGTTTGACTGCGGGACCGTGGACGGCATTTACGTCGAACCCATCGTGGAGGCCGGAGAAGTGGTCGAGCCGCTCCGCGACCGCATCGTGGGCCGCGTCTCGCTCGAGCAGATCAAGGATTACGAGGGGAACGTCATCGTCGACGTCAACCAGGAAATCAACGAGGACCTGGCGGCCGCCATCCAGGCGGCGGGCATCGAGCGCGTCAAGATCCGCTCCGTGCTGACGTGCGAGTCGCGGCGCGGCGTTTGCGTGCGCTGCTATGGGCGCAACCTGGCCACCGGGCGATTGGTGGAGATGGGCGAGGCGGTGGGCGTCATCGCTGCCCAATCCATCGGCGAGCCCGGCACGCAGCTCACCATGCGCACCTTCCACATCGGCGGTACCGCCAGCCGTATTTCCGAACAGTCCACCTTGGAGGCCAGGAGCACCGGCTTCCTCAAGTTCCATAGCCTCCAGACGGTCACCAACCGCGATGGCCGCTTCGTGGTGATGAACCGCAATGGGTCGCTGGTGATCGTTGATGAAAAGGGCCGCGAGCGCGAGCGACATTCCGTGGTTTACGGCGCGAAGATCAAATTCCCGGACGGCGCGCCCGTCAAGGTCAACGACGTCATCGTGGAATGGGATCCGTACACCTTCTCCATCCTCACGGAGACAGGCGGGACGGTACAGTTCAAGGATCTCGAGGGCGGGCTCACCCTGCATGAAGAAGTGGACGAAGTCACCGGCCTCTCCCGCTGGGTGGTGAAGGAAGCTCCGGATGAGAAGTACCAGCCCCAGGTCGTCGTTCGCAGCGAGAAGAAAGGCTCCAAGAAGTACCTGATGCCCTCCCGGGCCCACCTCATGGTACGGGAGGGTGACGAAGTCAGCCCGGGCGACGTGCTGGCCAAGATCCCGCGCGAAACCACCAAGACCAAGGACATCACGGGCGGCCTGCCGCGCGTGGTGGAGCTCTTCGAAGCGCGCAAGCCCCACGAGACGGCGGTCATTACGGAGATCGACGGCATCGTGAAGTACGGCGACGTCTCCAAGGGCCAGCGCCAGATCATGGTGGCGCCCGACCACGGTGAGCCGAAAGAGTACCTCCTGCCGCGCGGCGTCCACGTCTCGGTGCAGGAGGGCGAACGTGTGAAGGCGGGCGAGCCCCTCATGGACGGCCCGCGCAACCCGCACGACATCCTCGCGGTGTTGGGCGAGAAGGAACTGGAGAAGTACCTGGTGGACGAAATCCAGGAGGTCTACCGGCTCCAGGGCGTCAACATCAACGACAAGCATATCGAGGTTATCGTTCGCCAGATGATGCGCTGGATGAAGGTGGAGGAAGTCGGCGACACGGAGTTCCTCCTCGAGGAGCAGGTGGATAAGTTCAAGTTTCGCGAGGAAAACGAGCGGACGATGGCGCGCGATGGTAAGCCCTCCACGGGGCGGCCCTTGCTGCTCGGCATCACCAAGGCTTCGCTCTCTACCGATTCGTTCATCTCCGCCGCCTCCTTCCAGGAAACGACGCGCGTCCTGACGGAAGCGGCCATCCGCGGCTCGGTGGATCACCTGCGCGGCCTGAAAGAAAACGTCATCATGGGCCGGCTGATTCCCGCCGGCACGGGCCTGGAGTTCTACCGGAACTTCAGGCTCCTGACCGAAGTCGGGGCGCCTCAGCCCGTCGCGGCGGCCGAGGAAACCCCCGGCGAGGCGGCCATCCCCGGCGCTCCGGCTCCCGGCGTGGCTGCCGAGCTCACCGACGAGGACGAGGCACACACGTAGCTTTCAGTGACGAGTGACAAGTCGAAATCAGGTTTTTCTGGCTCGTCACTTGTCACTCGTCACTCTTCACTGCTCTTATGTCTTTCAATTGCTGGAAATGCGGCGAGACCATCCAGTACCCCACCGGCAGTCGCGTCGGCAACCGCGATGCCTGCCCCAAGTGCGACACGGACCTGCACTCCTGCCGCAACTGCCAGTTCTACGACCCCGGCAGACATAACCAGTGCACCGAGAACCAGGCCGAGTGGGTCCGCGATAAAGAAGCCGGCAACTACTGCGACTACTTCTCCCCCGGCGCCGTCTTGCGCGCCGGCAGACGCTCCCCCGCCGGCGACGACGCCAGGAAGAAGTTCGATTCCCTGTTCAAGATTTAGGGCGAGGCGTGGGGCACAGGCCCTCGTGCCCTGTCTTTGTGTGGACGTGGTGCACCCGTTTTCCCGACAGATCCGGACACCGCAGGCGGGGCGTACTGGCGCCGCCCTGAAAGGCACCTTTACGCGACTTCGAAGCCACCGCCTTTCTCAAAGGCATGGGCGACTTGGAGGAGGCGAGCTTCGTCGAAGTGTTTGGCGAGGATTTGCATGCCCACGGGCAGGTGCGGCTCGCTCCGCATTTTGCCGCAGGGCACGGAGATGCCGGGGATACCCGCCAGGCTGGCGGTAACCGTGTAAATATCGGCGAGGTACATCTGGAGCGGATCGTCCACGCGCTCGCCGAGCTTGAACGCCGGAATGGGTGAGGTGGGCGTAATGATCACGTCCACGTCATCGAACGCTTCCATGAAGTCCCGCGCGATGAGCGTCCGCACCTTTTGGGCCTTCAAGTAGTAGGCGTCATAATAGCCGGAACTCAGCACGTAAGTACCGAGCATGATGCGCCGCTTGACCTCCGCGCCAAAGCCGCGGTCGCGGGTTTTCTTGTACATGTCGCGCAGGTCTGCGTATTCCGCCGAGCGGAAGCCGTAGCGAATGCCGTCGTAGCGGGCGAGGTTCGAACTCGCTTCGGCCGTGCAGATGATGTAGTAGCAGCCGATGGCGTAATCGGTGTGGGGCAGCGTGATAGGTTCGACTTGGCAGCCCAGCTTGGCCAGCAGGTCGATGCCCTTCTGAACGTTGTCGCCGATTTCGGGATCGAGCCCGGCGAAGAATTCCTTGGGCACGCCTATCTTCAATCCGCGCACATCCTGGTCGAGCGCTGCTTCGTAGTCGGGCACGGGAACGTCCGCGGAAGTCGAATCTTTCGGGTCGCGCCCCGCAATCGTCCGGAGGACGAGCGCCACGTCGCGCACCGAGCGGCCGAACGGACCGATGTGATCGAGCGAAGAGGCGAACGCCACCAGGCCGTAACGCGAGACACGTCCGTAGGTGCCCATCATGCCGACGATGCCGCACAGCGCCGCGGGCTGGCGAATGGAGCCGCCGGTGTCCGACCCGAGCGAGACCGTGGCCAGGTTCGCCGCCACGGCTGCGGCTGAGCCGCCGCTCGAGCCACCCGGGACGCGAGTCAGGTCGTGCGGGTTGTGCGTGGGGAAAAATCCTGAGTTCTCCGTGGAGGAGCCCATGGCGAACTCGTCGCAATTCGTCTTGCCCACCACGGCGGCGCCGGCCGCTTCCAACCGCTGGACGGCGGTGGCGTCGTAAGGCGCGAGGTAGTTCTCGAGAATCCTCGAGGCGCAAGTCGTTCGCACGCCCCGGGTCAAGATCACGTCCTTGACCGCCACCGGCACGCCCGCGAGCGGTGGCAGCGGATCGCCTGCGGCCACCAGGCGGTCGATTCTCTGGGCCTGCTCCAGCGCGCGCGCGGGCGAAAGGTGCAGGTAAGCTCGCACCTCGCGGTCCTTCTCTTCGATACGCGCCAAGTGCGCGCGCACCAATTCCTCTGCCGAAACCTGGCGGCGGGTCAACTGATCACGGATCTCGCCGATGGTCAGAGCTGTCAAATCCATAGAGAAAACAAGAAACTGGAAACTGGTCGTGGCCGCAAGTTTCGAGTTTCCAGTTTCACATTTCCAATTCCGTTCTTCCGCAACTATTCCCGCTCGATCACGCGCGGCACCTTGAAGCATCCGGCGTCGCTCTCGGGAGCGTTTCCCAGCGCCTCATCCTGGCGAAAGGTGGGGTGGGGCTGGTCCGACCGGAGTGCCGGGTTCTCCGCCGCCGGATAAGTCACCTGCGCCATGGGCTCGACCTGGGCCGTATCCAATTCATTCAGCTTCTGCATGTACTGCAAGATGGAATCGAGCTGGGGCAGGAACTTCTTCACCTCTTCCTCGGTCAGCTCCAGGTGAGCGAGTTCCGCGACGTATCGCACATCCTTCTCGGTCAGCGCCATCAATGCACCTTTCTTCTGTTTCGCGCGAAATACTTGGCGAAGGAGCGTTGCAGAATCCCCGCAATTTCGGGATCCAGCTTGGCCGTGAGC